>TBL_comb47_HYPODRAFT_10007451_pt1 | contig 11479 bp, 8 predicted proteins | sample TroBogypolimnion_40_FD_10682 | JGI IMG/M metagenome (IMG submission 10682) | reverse complement strand
CGTCCCCATCGCGGTGAAGACGGATTTTCTCCAGACCGGCAAGTGGATCAAGGACTTCGGGCCGGTGGATCCTGCCAAGCCGATCCGTTTCTTCTGCGGGCCTGTGATCCCGACTGATCAGGGGGCCAAGAAGGCCCATGAGCAGAGCGTCGCTTTTATCGAGAGCAAAATTAGAGAATGGGGAATGCCCATCGCTCAGCCCTAAGCCGACGCCAACTTTGCAATTGAGAACACAGCGTTGTCAAACCTCTCTTCTGGGATAAGTTATGAATCGTCAGCTTAGAATGGGATTGCTCCTTACGGCCTTCGCGCTGGGCTGCTGCTTCGCACGCGCGGACAATCCGCCCGCCTTTGGCGTGGTCACGGACATCCAATACGGCGACAAAGAGGGGAGCGTATCGCGCGATTACCGCGGCACGCTGCAGCGGTTGGAGCCATGCGTCAGCGCGTTCAACGGGCAGAAGCTCGATTTTGTGATTCAGTTGGGCGACCTGGTCGACGGTTATCCGACGAACGCCGCGGCATCGGCAAAAGACCTCGAATCGGTGCTGCCGATCTTCAACCGGCTGACCGCACCTAAATATCACGTCGTGGGCAACCACTGCCTGAATGTCGGCAAGGAGGCGCTCGGCCAGAGGCTTGGCCTGACGAACTTCTACTACACGTTCACGGCGCCTGCGGCGAAAGGCTGGCGCTTCGTCGTGCTCGACGGCAACGACGCGGGCTACGGCGTTGTCAGCGCCGGGCAACTGGACTGGTTCCGTTCGACCCTCGCGCAGGCCCGGCAGGCGGGCGAAAAGGTTATCTGCTTCTGCCACTTTCCGCTGTTGAAGGAGGCCGCAGAAAACAACCGCATGGCGAAACCGGAGGCGGTTCTGGCAGAACTCGACGCTTCCGGCTGCGTGGTCGCTTGGATCGCGGGGCACGACCATGCGGGCGGCTATGCGCTGCGCAAAGGCGTGCACCACCTGACGATCCGGGGTCTGGTTGAGGCTCCCGGCAGCACGGCCTACGCGCGCTTCGAGCTGGGGGCGGACCGAATCCGCGAGACCGGTTTCGGTAACGAGCCCAGCCGCGTGCTGCCTTTCGGATCGGCGAACGGGATTCCGCAGCGGCTCGCGTTTGAGAACGCCAGGCTCTGGCCCGACGACAAAGGCACGCACCTCAACGCCCACGGCGGCGGCTTCCTTTTCCATGACGGCACCTACTACTGGTACGGCGAGCACAAGATCGCGGGCAAGGCCGGCAACGCAGCGCATGTGGGCGTGCACGTCTACTCCTCGCGCGACCTCTATAACTGGAAGGACGAAGGCATCGCCCTGTCCGTATCTGACGATCCCGCGAGCGACATCACAAAGGAGTGCGTGCTTGAGCGCCCGAAGGTGATCTACAACGCGAAGACGGGCAAATACGTCATGTGGTTCCATCTCGAACTCAAGGGACAGGGCTACAAGGCGGCGCGCAGCGGCGTGGCTATAGCCGATGCGCCGACCGGACCGTTCACCTACCTCAAGAGTTTCCGGCCCGACGATTCGATGGCGCGCGACCAGACGCTCTTTGTGGACGACGACGGCAAGGCGTATCACCTGTACGCCTCCGAGGACAACAAGACGCTGCATATTGCCCAACTGTCCGACGACTACCTTGCGCCGAGCGGCAAACTCATCCGCGTTTTCGAAGGCCGCCTCATGGAGGCTCCGGCGATCTGCAAGCGGAACGGGATGTACTATTTCATCGGGTCGGGCTGCACGGGCTGGGCGCCCAACGCGGCGCGCTCGGCGGTGGCGACTTCGATCTGGGGGCCGTGGAAGGAGCTCGGCAATCCGTGCATGGGGGTCAACCTCCTGAACCGGCTCGGGGCGGAGAAGACCTTCGGCGGTCAGAGCACCTACATTTTGCCGGTGCAGGGCAAACGCGACGCGTTCATCGCGATGTTCGACATCTGGAAACCGGACAACGCCATCGACGGGCGCTACGTGTGGCTGCCGATGCGGTTCACGGGCGAGGGCTTCACCCTGACATGGCTGAATACGTGGGATTTGGGCGTATTCGATAATTCCGCGCCATAAACACGGGCGGTTTGAACCGGCGGGATACAGGCAGCGTTTATTTGTCCGGAGCAGGGAATACGTAGGCAGGAGATAAAATGACCATCATTGAACCGCACATCCACATGTTGTCCCGCACCACGGATGAGTATCAGGCCATGTATGCGGCCGGCATCCGCGCGTGCGTGGAGCCCTCCTTCTGGCTCGGATCCAACCGCCGCTATGCCGGGTCGTTTTTCGATTATTTCCGCCTGATCCTCGAATTCGAGACGGTGCGCGCGGCGCGGTTCGGCATCGACCACTTCAGCGCGATCGCGATGAACCCCAAGGAGGCGGAGGACCGCGTGCTGGCGGACGAGGTGATCGATGGGCTGGCACCGTATCTGGATCACCCGCGCTGCGTGGCCATGGGCGAGGTCGGGCTCAATCTGAACACGCCCAACGAGGAGTACGCGATGATCCGCCAGTTGCGGATGGCGGAGGAACGCCGGATGCCGGTGATCCTGCACACGCCGCACGTCGACAAGCTGCGCGGCACGCTGCGTATCCTCGACATCATCAAGAGCGAAGGGTTCACGGTCGAGCGGATCGACGTCGATCACAACACCGAAGAGACCATCAAACACACGCTGGATTCGGGCTGTTACGCAGGCATGACGGTGTATCCGTACTCGAAGCTCAACCCCCAGCGGGTTTCGGCGATGGTCAAACAGTATGGCCACGCGCGCGTGATCGTCAACGGCTCGGCGGACTGGGGCGTTTCCGATCCGCTCTCGCTGGTCAAGGTGGTGGAGCGTATGCGCGGAGACGGTCACAGCGAGGCGGTGATCGCCGATCTAGTCTTCAATACCGCGACGCGCTTCTACAGCGCTTCGCCGCATTGGACGCCCAATTTCGACATCAAGCCTGTCGATCCTAGCGTGTATCAGCGGTGAAGGGCACGCGCGGGCGCAGTCGCGCCGCATCGGTGCTTGTGTTCCGGCACAAAATCAGGTTTAATTTGACATCTTTTCAGAAACGGTGCTTTCCAGTCGGCATCGGGCGGTGACCGTTTGCGTCTGGATAACAAGAGGAGCAGAAACTAATGCGTATGTCGTTACGGGCGTTGGCGGCGTTGGCGGTCTTAGTGGCCGGATGGGTGATCGGCGGGGAGAACACGGTGAGAGAGGTCAAGGTCCGTGTGCTCGACCAGTTCGGCACGGACGCCTCAGATGTGCTGTCGTATTGTAGCGTCAAGGCTGGATCGGAAGTCTCTCAGGAGGCGTTGTCGAAAGACGTGCGCTCGCTGCTCGATACCGGACGTTTCGGATATGCGGGCGTTGAGCTGGAGAAAGTCGCAGACGGCCTTAATGTGGTTTATGTGGTCAAACGCCGCTACCGTTTCCAGGAGCCGCTGGCCATCAAGGGCGCCGACTATCTGAGCGAAAGCAAGATCCGGAAGCTGTCCGAGCTGAAGAGCGGCGATTATATCGATGACCCGATCCTGTCGGTGAAAGCTGGCAAGATCCGCGACGAATATGTGAAGAAGTTTTTCCCGAACGTCAAGATCGCGGCCGAGATTCAGCCGATCGTGGGCAGCGCGGGTTCCGCCAACGTGACCTTCACGATCAGCGAGGGCGAGCGCGCGAAGGTTCACGCGTACGTGTTCAAGGGAAACCCGTCGATTCCGGAAGAGGAGCTGCGCTCGTCGTTCGGGCAGCGCCCGTGGTATGACCCGCGCGGCTGGTTCTCCGACACGCCGGTTTCGGCGCAGGATCTCGAGGACGCGCGCCAGCAGGCGGAAGAGGTCTATCAGAATGCCGGTTTCTTGGACGCGAAGGTGGCCTCGCCCTCCATGGAGAAGATCGGCAAAGAGAAGGTGGATGTGGTGTTCGCCGTCACGGAAGGCGATGTCTACTATGTCGAATCCACCGCGATCCGCGGGGTGAAGCTGTTCCCCGAGAACGAGGTGCTGGCCGCCTCGCGCCTGAAGGCAAACGACAAGGCCGGGCAGAAAAGTATCGATGACGCGGCGAAAGGTGTCCGCGACTACTATGGGTCGCGCGGCTACGTGGACACGCAGGTGCGGCCGGTCAAAGAGACGGTCGAAGGTAAGCCTGGCCGCATGAAGATTACGTTCGATGTGCGCGAGGGCGAGCTGGCCTATATCCGCAACATCATCATCCGCGGCAACAACACGACCAAGGACAAGGTGATCCGCCGCGAAGTGCTCGTGAACCCCGGCGAGATCATGAACGAAGTGCGCATCGAGAAAAGCGAGAACCGTCTCAAGAACCTCGGCTATTTCGGCAACGTGCGCCATTACACCGAGCAGGTGAAAGAGCCCGGCAAGCGCGATTTGGTCTACGAAGTTGAAGAGCAGCGCACGGGCAACTTCATGGTGGGCGCCGGTTTCTCCAGCGTCGACAATCTGGTCGGTTTCATGGAAATCACCCAGAGCAATTTCGACATCCTCAACTGGCCGAACTTCACCGGCGGCGGACAGAAGGCGCGCTTGGGGTTGGAAGCCGGCTCGCGCCGTTCGACGGCTGAGGTTTCCTGGACGGAGCCCTGGTTCACCGATCGACCGCTGGCGCTGACGGTCGAAGCCTACCGCCGGATGCGCTGGTACGACCAATATGACGAAACCCGGTCGGGCGCATCGGTCGGGCTCTCCTATCCGGTGCCGATCGGCCGCGTGGGCGTGCGCTACACCCTCGAACTGGTTCAGTTGAGCAGCGTGAATGGCGGGCTATGGTACACGAATCCTGACGGCACGGGAGACACCACCCCCGAAACCTACACGGGCACAGCCGACCAGTATTTCAAGTACCAGGACGACACCTACGGGGACGCGATCAACAGCGTGACCCGCCTCTACTGGGCGCAGGATACGCGCGACCAGGCGTTCGTGCCGACCAAGGGTTATCAGACCACGGTGTTCGGCGACTTCTACGACGGTGCGCTCGGAGACAACGAACTCTACAGGCTGGGCGCGAACTACCGCGAGTGGCACCGCATGCCGTGGTACAAGCACGTGCTGAGCTTGCGCGGACGTCTGGAGACGGTCGACGCCTACGGTGGCGACGGCGAAGTGCCGATCTACGAAAAGCTCTTCCTGGGCGGTCCGCGCACGATTCGCGGCGTCGAGTACCGCGACATCGGCCCCAAGGTGTTCAGCGAGGGTGGCGCTCATGCGCCGATCGGCGGCCAGACGCTGGCGCTCGCGACGGCCGAGTATACGATTCCGGTTTTCAAGGCCGTGCGATTCGCAACCTTCACGGACGTCGGTTCGCTTGGCAAGGACGCGTTTGACCCGCAGTTGTCCGATCTCTGTGTGTCCGTCGGCGTCGGTCTCCGCATCGACATTCCCGGCTTCCCGATCCGTTTCGATCTCGCGAAACCGGTGAAGTCGGACGACAGCTACACGAAAGAAAGCATCTTTTCCTTTGCGATCGGATTTGAGTAAAAACGGCTAGAGTTGTGATTATCAGGAAGGAACGAAAGAAATGAAGCGAGCAAGCGTGATACTGGCGGCTGTGTTGGCCGCAACGATGATGATGGCGCAGGAAAAAACGGCGGTGGTCAACATGGTGGACCTGGTGCGGTTCCACCCGAGCCGCGAGCGTGACCGTAAGCTGATGCAGGATACCGAGAAGGAGTTCCAGGCGAAGCTCGACAAACAGCGCGACCGCTTCGAGCAGCTCCGCGACGCGTATGACAAAATCGTGAAAGAGGCCCGTAATCCGGCCCTGAACGAGAAGGCCCGCGCCGAAGCTGAGGACAAGGCGATGAAGCACCGCGATGTGCTGACCGAGGCGGACCGCGACCTGCGCCAGGAGATGCAGAAGCTCCAGCATGAGCTGGGCGATCTGGACACGCGCCTGTTGCGCCAGGTCACCGGCGAAATCCGCGAGACCCTCACGAAATATGCGCAGGAAAACAAGTTCAGCGTGATTTTCGATTCGACGACGTTGGCGTATTCCGACCCCAAGCTGGATGTGACAGACGATGTTCTCAAGCGCATGGGCGTGGATCCGAAAGTGCGCAAAGAAGCCAAAGAGAAAGACAAGGTCGAACCGCCGGCCGCCGCTAAGAAATGATGATGCGCGTCAAAGAGGTTGCGGAGCGGCTGTCCGGGCTTGTGGAAGGCGACGGCGATCTCGAGCTGGTCGCGTTGTCTAGCTTGGAAGAGGCCCGCACAGGCGACATCACCTTCTTCAAAGACTCGAAGTACGAGAAGCGGCTGGCCGTCACCCAGGCGAGCGCCGTTTTAGTGCCGCGTACGTGGCAGGGCGCATGCGCCGCCCCTGCGGTGATCCGCGTGGATGACCCGAACGCTGCGTTCGCCAAAGTCGGCGAGTGGTTCGCGCCGCCGCCGGTCGTGCGCGCGCCGGGCATCCACCTGACGGCCATCATCGGTTCCGGCGTGCGGCTGGGCCGGGACGTCCACGTCGGCCCGTGGACGGTGATCGAGGACGGCGCCACCATCGGTGACCGCTCGGTGATCGAGGCGCAGGTTTTCATCGGCCAGCGCGCGGAACTGGGCGAAGCCTGCCACGTCTATCCGCAGGTGACCATCCGGGAGGGCTGCAAGCTCGGGCGGAGGGTGATCCTGCACTCTGGCGTGCGCATCGGAGGCGACGGGTACGGCTACAACCCTATTGTTCATGCGGACGGGTCGATCGTCATTGAAAAGATTCAGCAGGTCGGCATCGTGGAGCTGGGCGACGATGTGGAGGTCGGCTGTAACACCACCATCGACCGCGCGCGCTTCGGACGCACGCGCATCGGCAACTGCACCAAGATCGACAACCTCGTGCAGATCGGACACAACGTTCAGGTCGGTGACATGAGCGGCATCATCGCGCAGGCCGGCGTGGCGGGCAGCACGCGGATCGGTTCGGGATGCCTCATCTGGGCTCAAGCCGGAATCTCCGGGCATCTCACCATCGGCGACCGCGCGCAGGTCGGGCCCAAAAGCGGCCTGTCCAAAGACGTTCCAGAAGGCGAGTACTACATCGGCCTGCCGGCCTGTCCCAAAAGGGAATTCGGCGCTCAGCTCCTGTTGCCCCGTCAGGTCGAGAAACTCAAGAAACAGGTGGCTGAGCTTCAGGCGAAGTTGGCCGAGCAACAGGCATAAGACCTGTCCGCCCGTCAATGAACGCCATTTTGTCACAGCGACAAGGACAACCTGTCGCTGTTTTTGTTTTTTAGGCGCCGGAAAATATTAGTTAAGGCTAATTTTCGGCAATAATCGCAGAAAATCGTTAATAATGCCTAAAAATCCGATGAAATAGCTGTTGGCACGGACTATGCGAAATATGAAACACCCCTGCAAGAGGTGGCAAGAGAAGTTCAAAAACAGGTCCGTAAGGCCATAGCTTCATCCACTTGCACGGGTTGCGGTTGGTTCAAAATGGTTGCCGCCAGTTGGATGAAGTTATGGCCTTGTTATTTTCTGGCGATGAGGGTTTTCAGTGCCGCACGGTCAAAATAAGGAAAAGGGTAGAAAAATGATGAAAAATAGATACAAGTCATGGGTATTGGCGTCCGTTGTTGTTTTGACACTGAGTTTGCCGGGGGCGGCTAAGACTGATACGCCGACTTGGGACTTTCGGAAAGGCTTCTCCGTGGTTGCTGCCAAAGCGACACCTGCGGTGGTCTTCATCCAGGTTGAAAAGCAGGTTCCCATGGGAAACATGCAGGACTTCTTTTTTAACAACCCTTTCGAGTTTTTCGGTGATGAGGGGTCCCCTCGGCGTTTCAACCGGCCGCATGGCCGCCAACAGATGCCCAACCCTAACCGTGGACATCAACAGATGTTCAAGCAGACGGGCCAGGGCTCCGGCTTCCTGATCAGCAAAGACGGCTATATTTTGACGAACACGCATGTGGTCGGCGATGTGGACAAGATCACGGTGCGCCTAGCCGACGGGAGGGAGTTTACCGCGAAAAAGATAGGAGCGGATTCGAAAACCGAGGTCGCGCTGATCAAGATCGATGCGGATAATCTGCCTTTTCTGAAGATCGGAAACGTGCAGGCCTTGGATACCGGGGAGTGGGTTATCGCCATCGGCAATCCGTTCGGACTCAAGGAGACACTGACGGTGGGTGTAGTGAGTGCTAAAGGACGCAGTAACATCGGCATCGCGGATTATGAAGACTTCATTCAAACAGATGCAGCCATCAATCCCGGTAATTCCGGCGGGCCGCTACTGAACGTCGATGGCGAAGCCGTGGGTATCAATACAGCGATTTACAGTCAGAACGGAGGTTACGCCGGAATCGGGTTCGCAGTACCGATCGATATGGCGATGAACATCAAAGACCAGCTTCTTGCAACTGGCCATGTGACAAGAGGTTACATAGGTGTCGTCATCAATCCTGGCGAAGTGGGCGAAGAGATGGCCAAGTCCTTTGGACGCAAGGAATCGGGCGGCGTGCTGATCGCGGACGTGCAAAAAGGCGGGCCGGCAGAGAAGGCTGGAATCCAGAGCGGCGACATCATCGTCGAGTTGGACAGCAAGAAAGTCAAGGACAGCATGACCTTTCGCCGCGACGTGGCACGAATCTTGCCTAATACAAAAATCGATCTGACTATTTTTCGCGATGGCAAGAGCAAGAAGCTGACCGTGACCGTGGCGACCTTCCCGGAAAACGAAGAAGTTGCAGAGGGCGGGAAGAAAGATGCGGTCAGCGCGCTAGAGAAGGTCGGATTTGAAGTTCAGGAACTGGACAAGGACTTAGCCGAGCGGTTTGGCTATGAGACCGGGCGCGGGGTGATCATCTCCGATGTGAATCCCGGATCGAAAGCTGAAGAGGCGGGGCTGAAGCCGGGCATGCTGATCCTCGAAGTGAACCGGACCGAGGTCAGCAACGTGAAACAATTTGAGCAAGCGGTGAGCAAAGGGAAAACAGGGAACCTGCTGTTGCGGGTCAAGACGGAACAAGGCGCTCTCTTTCTGAATTTGCGATTGAACGATTAACCACACAACCAAAGTATATATAAGACCACTCCTGTCATGCAGCACCCGGGGCCGGGTCAAACCGGCCCCGGGTTTTATTTTTAGGAGGGGCATAAACGTGAAATGGGAGTGAGCGTGATTATCCGAACAGCAGCAGGATGGCGATCATAACCGGAAGGCAAAGCAATGTGCTGAGGGCGATGGCCGAGCCTGCCAGCGCTTTGTCGGCGCCCATCTGGTCGGCCATCACATACGAGGTGACCGCGCACGGGCTGGCGAGATAGAGGAGGGTGATCAGGAGCGTCTCACCGCTGAACCCTGCGGCTCGCGCCAGCAGGTAGCCGATCGCGGGCATGACGAGGAGCTTCAGCGCCGAGGCCGCGAGCGCCGACCAGAAACTGGCACGCAGGCGGGCGGGGGTCAGGCCCGCGCCCAGGGACAGCAGGGCGCAGGGCAGGGCCGCCCGGCCCAACTCTTCCGTGACCTTGAAGACGCCCGCAGGCAGGTGCAGCCCGCTCTTCATGACGCACAGGCCGAGGCCGCAGCCGATGATCAGCGGATTTCGCAGCACGGCGGCCAGCGTGCGCAGTGCCTGATTCAAACCGCCTCCGCCTGCCTTCGTCAGAATGAGGACCGCCCACACGTTGTAGAACGGGATTGTCGGCGCCAGCGCGAAAGCCGCGACAGAGACCGCCGGCGACTTCTCGCCGAAGGTGTAGAGCAGAACCGGCAAGGCGGTGTAGGCCAGATTGCCGCGCATGGCGGCCTGCATCAGCGCGCGGGCGGATTCGCCGGAGAGGCCCATCAGCCGCGACACGAGCCAGCCGGCCAGCGTGACCGGCACCGAGCAGGCGCACAGCAGCAGGCCGACCCGCAGCCCGGTGCCGCCCGCCTGTTCGGGCGCTTTCGCAATAGTGCAGAACAGAAGGCTCGGCAGCAGCAGCCAAAAGCCGAGCCGGTTCAACTGGGTAAAGAACACGTCCGGCAGAAACCGAGAACGGTTCAAGACCGCGCCCAGCAGCACGAGCAGGCAGACCGGCAGAACGGAAGTGAATACAGCCGAGAACATGCCGCTCACTTGCCGAAAAGGCCGCGCAGGCCCTGGAGCCCCTGCCGGACGGCCTCTTGCGCGGCCGGATCCTTGGGCTGTTTAGCCGCCTCAGCCGCGGCCTCTTCCTGCGCCTGGCGGATCGCGGCGGCCGCATCAGGAGGCACCGCACCGGGCTGGCCCGCCGCCGCAGACGGCATCACCGGAAAGGCACCGCCGACCGCGCCGCCGCTCATCATCACCTCGGCCATGTTCGCCGCCTGCGTGTAGTCCTTCGGAATCGAAAAGAGGCCGGCGTCAGGCGCTTCGAACCGGTAATTCTTGAACAGGAGCACGGAAGCGATCGCAACCGGCTTCGCGCCGGGCTCCGGTGTGACGTTCGTTTGCGCGTCGATCTTGACCGGCATGTTCTTTTGCGCGGGCGACGTCAGCATGGTCATCACGCTGGTCGCGCCGTCCGGCAGGGTGAGCGTCATGATCTGTTTTTTGCACGTTACGCCCTCGTACACTTCGGTACCGGCCTCCTCCAGTTTATACGAGGGTTTTGCGGCGTCGTTCGCGGCAGCAGCCTCGGACTCGGGAGCGATGCAGTACTTCTTCTTATCGGGGAAAAGCGAGTAGTGGACGGGCTTGCCGTTCACAGAAAGTTCAAGCGCCACCATCGGCATATTCATGAAGGGCAGCGTCATCTCAGACCGCGACTTGCCGTCTAGGCGGAACATCTTGGTCTGCATGATCATTCCCATGGACTGCATCTCCATGTCCACCGCATAGCGGGTCTGCAGGCCCAGCTCCTTCTCGTATTTGAGCCAGATCTGCTGTTGCTCGTTCGCCTGTTTCCGGTTGCCCTGCGCGAACAAAGGCGTCGCCAACAGCAAACCCGCGATTAAAACCAGCCATCCGCTCTTAGGTGTCGTATTCATTTGTTCTCCTTGCTCTTTCGCTATGGTACGGGCAACTCGCCCGTGGTTTTCATGGGCGCGACGCCCATGCCGAACCGATGTTTTCCTTTACGCGTCGAAAGTTTCTTCGCCGTGCCATGACTCGGAAACAGGCACGGTCACTTGGCCTGCGACGATGCGTTGCCGCACGGCCTCAAAAAGAAGGATGGTGGTGGCCGAAGCCACGTTGAGGGAGTCTGCCAGACCGAGCATCGGGATGCGCACGCGCACGTCGGCCGCGCTCATCCACTTCTCCGTCAGACCGTACTGTTCGGTGCCAACCGCGATGGCCACGTTGCCAGTGAGGGGCACGTCGCAGTGCAGGCTTTCGGTGTGCGGGGTGGTGGCCAGAATGCAGAAGCCACGCGCACGCAAGAAGGCGATCGCTTCGTCGCTCTCGGCCTCGACCACCGGCACAGAGAAAAGCGTGCCGGTCGAGGCGCGGACCACGTTGGGGTTATGGATGTCCGTGCAGCGGTCGCAGACGATCACCGC
>TBL_comb47_HYPODRAFT_10007450_pt1 | contig 11480 bp, 21 predicted proteins | sample TroBogypolimnion_40_FD_10682 | JGI IMG/M metagenome (IMG submission 10682) | reverse complement strand
AAATAGGAGTACAAACAATGGCAGAAAAAGAAAAATTTGATCGAACCAAACCGCATATAAATATCGGTACTATAGGTCACGTAGATCATGGCAAAACTACGCTAACTGCAGCGATGACGATGGTGCTTGCCGCGAAATTTGGTGGTGAAGTAAAGAAATTTGACGAAATTGATAATGCCCCAGAAGAAAGAGAAAGAGGCATAACAATTGCGACCTCGCATGTTGAATATCAAACAGCGAAATTTCATGTTGCCCATGTAGATTGCCCTGGACATGCTGATTATGTTAAAAACATGATCACTGGAGCAGCGCAGATGGACGGAGCTATTTTGGTTGTAAGTGCAGCCGATGGTCCGATGCCACAAACCAGAGAACACATTCTTTTGGCCAGACAAGTTGGCGTGCCAAAAATTATTGTATATTTAAATAAAGCTGATATGGTGGACGATCCTGAATTATTGCAATTAGTTGAGATGGAGATTAGAGATTTATTGACTAAATATGAATTTCCAGGAGACACAACACCGATTGTTGTAGGTTCAGCTCTTAAGGCGTTAGAAGGAGATAAAAGTGAGTTGGGTGAGCCATCGATATTAAAATTAGCCCAAACGATTGATGAATATTTTGTAATACCTGAGCGTGCAAAAAACAAGCCGTTTTTGATGCCAATAGAAGATGTGTTTTCTATATCAGGAAGAGGTACGGTAGTAACTGGAAGAATTGAAAGAGGTATAGTCAAGTCTGGAGAAGAAGTAGAGATAGTTGGAATTCGTCCTACGCAGAAGACTATATGTACGGGTGTTGAGATGTTCAGAAAGATTCTCGACCAAGGAGAAGCTGGAGATAATGTTGGAGTATTGCTGCGTGGCACTAAGAAAGAAGACGTTGAAAGAGGCCAAGTATTAGCGCATCCAGGAACGATAACTCCGCATACTAAATTTGAAGCTGAAGTATATGTGTTGTCGAAAGAAGAAGGTGGAAGACACACAGCATTTTTCAAAGGATATCGTCCACAGTTTTATTTTAGAACTACTGACGTAACTGGAGCGGTAGAGTTACCGGCTGGTGTTGAGATGGTAATGCCAGGAGATAATATTAAGATAGTAGTAGCATTGATTGTGCCGGTTGCGATGGAAGATGGGGTAAGATTTGCGATAAGAGAAGGCGGCCGAACAGTTGGCGCTGGAGTTGTAACTAAGATTATTGAATAGGTTGCGAAATTTTTTCAATTTAAATATAGATAAAAAATATGTCAGCTGTTATAAAAAAGAGTCAAAGAATTCGTATTCGCTTAAAAGCATTTGATCATCGGTTGATTGATCAGGCGACATATGAAATTGTTGAAACTGCGAAACGTACTGGTGCACAGATTCGTGGGCCAATTCCGCTGCCGAATCGCATTGAGCGTTTTACAGTTTGTACATCGCCAAATGCAGATAAAGATGCACGGGATCAGTATGAAATTCGTACTCATAAACGTTTGCTCGATATAATGTTTCCAACTGATAAAACAGTTGATGCATTGATGAAGCTGGATTTAGCGGCTGGGGTTGAAGTCCAAATTAGTGTTGATTAATTATATTATTTAAGTCTTAAGGTTTAATAAAATGACGATTGGTTTAATAGGAAAAAAATGTGGCATGACTCGAATATTTTCTCCTGCGGGTGAAACAACCCCAGTGACGGTTATTGAGGTTTTGCCCAATCGTGTTGTACAAATTAAAACTAAAGAGAACGATTCTTATACTGCTATTCAAGTTACCACTGGCACTAAGAAACCTCTTAAGGTCAATAAGGCTATAGCTGGTCATTTTAGTAAAGTAAATGTCGCAGTTGGAGATGGATTGTGGGAATTTCGTTTAGCGGAAAATGAGGGTAAAGATTTAGTGGTAGGCAAAGAGCTTACGGTTGATTTATTTAAGATTGGACAGGTAGTTGATGTTAATGGCGTCACAAAAGGTAAAGGATTTGCTGGCGTAATTAAACGTCATCATTTTTCTGGTGGTCCTGCTAGTCACGGAAATTCTTTGTCGCATCGTGCTCCAGGATCTATTGGTCAGCGCCAAACTCCAGGACGTGTATTTAAAGGCAAAAAGATGGCTGGGCATTTAGGTAATGTTAACAGAAGTATTCAGAGTCAAAAAATTGTTAAAATTGATAATGAGCGCAATTTAATTATGATTAAAGGTGGGATCCCCGGCGCTCCAGGTGGATATGTTGTAATAACGCCTGCAGTTAAAGCAAAAACAAGAGGAGAAGGGGATGGAACTTAAAATATTAGGTGCATCTGGAGCAAGCTCCGCTGGTACACTCCAAGTTGCAGATGAAATTTTTACTAAAAAATTCAATGAAGACTTGATTCATCAGACTATTCAAGCTTATCGTGCTGGCGGTCGCTCTGGTAATCGAGCACAAAAGAGTCGTTCTGAGGTGCGCGGTGGTGGTGCAAAACCAAGACCGCAAAAAGGTAGTGGTCGTGCGCGTGCAGGTACGATTCGTAGTCCAATATGGCGCGGTGGTGGTGTTACGTTTGCGGCGAAACAAAAAGATTTTTCGCAAAAGATTAACAAGAAAATGTATTCTGGTGCGATGTGTTCTATTTTGTCCGAGTTAGTGCGTCAAGATCGGTTAGTGTTGGTAGATAATTTTACTGTTGCTAGTCAAAAGACTCGCGATTTTACCAAAAAGTTAGCCGAGTTGGGCCTTAAAAAAGTTTTAATTGTGGTCGATGAAATTGATACGAATTTATACTTAGCTTCACGTAATTTAATAAACGTGGATGTGTGTGATATAAATGGTGTTAATCCAGTAAATTTAATTGGTTTTGAAAAAGTTTTATTTACGGTACCAGCGCTAAAAAAAGTTGAAGAGAGATTGGCATGAATAAAGATAAATTAATGAAAATTATTCTAGCGCCTTGTGTATCAGAAAAATCAACAGGTGTGAGAATAGATCGCCAATATGTTTTTCGTGTGCAAAGTGTTGCAACCAAGCCACAAATTGCACGTGCAATGAAATTATTGTTTGATGTCGATGTTGATGCTGTACGCATAAGCAATGTAAAAGGTAAAACTCGTAGATTTGGTAATATCCAAGGGCGACGTAAAGATTGGAAAAAAGCTTATGTTACTATCAAAGAAGGTCAAGCGATTAATTTGGGTGGAGCTTAATTTATGGCGATTGTAAAAACCAAACCAACTTCTCCGGCAAGACGCTTTGTTATTAAAGTTGTTAATCCGGATTTGTATAAAGGCAAACCACATGCTCCTCTTTTGGCTTCCAAGCGGCGTGGTCGCGGTAGTGCGCGTAATAACCTAGGCAGGATAACTGTCAGACATCACGGTGGTGGTAGTAAAAGACAATATCGTATTATTGATTTCAAGCGTGATAAAGATGGTATTGCTGCTCGAGTTGAACGATTAGAGTACGATCCAAATCGCAGGCCTTATATTGCTTTAGTTTTATATAAAGATGGTGAGCGCCGGTATATTATTGCACCAAAAGATTTAAAAGTTGATGATGAAATAATGTCTGGTTCAGATGCTGCGATTAAGACAGGCAATTGTTTGCCGCTAAATAGTATACCAGTTGGTACTATGGTGCATTGTATAGAAATGCGACCGAAAAAAGGCGCGCAAATAGCCCGCAGCGCAGGTGCTTCGGTGCAGATTGTTGCTCGTGAAGGAGAATATGTAACTCTACGCTTGCGTTCCGGTGAAATCAGAAAGATTTTAGCAACATGTAGAGCGTGTATTGGAGAAGTATCCAATGCTGAGCATAATTTACGCTCTCTTGGTAAAGCTGGTGCTTCACGTTGGCGCGGTATTCGCCCAACAGTTCGCGGTGTTGCTATGAACCCAGTTGATCACCCACATGGTGGTGGTGAAGGTAAGACCTCTGGAGGTCGTCACCCAGTCACTCCTTATGGTCAACCAACAAAGGGTTATCATACACGCAGTAATAAACGTACTAATTCGATGATTGTTCGTCGTCGTCATGCTAAGTGAGGATAAAACGTGCCACGTTCGGTTAAAAAAGGACCTTTTGTTGATGTTCATCTACTGAAGAAAGTAGAAGCAGCGCAAGAGTCTAAAAGTAAAAAGCCAATTAAAACTTGGTCGCGTCGGTCAATGGTTATTCCAGATATGGTAGGTTTAACTATTGCGGTTCATAACGGCAAAGATCATGTGCCAGTTTTTATTACTGAAAACATGGTTGGCCACAAACTTGGAGAGTTTGCGCAAACTCGTACTTTTCGTGTTCACTCTGGTGAGCGTAAGGTGCAAAAAGAAGATACTAAGGGTAAAGATAACAAGAAGTAAAATAGGTAATTAGAAAAAGATGGAAACAATAGCTAAACATAAACACGCGCGTTCTTCCGCACAAAAAGTGCGATTGATTGCTGATCAAATTCGAGGCTTGAAGGTTGCGCGTGCGCTTGATATTTTGAATTTTAGCACTAAGAAAGCCGCGTCTTTGGTTCAAGAAGTTTTAAAGTCGGCGATTGCTAATGCTGAGCATAATGCTGGTGCAGATATAGATGAATTGAAGGTGTCTCGTATTTTTGTTGATGAGGCTACCAGAATGAGACGTATGCATGCGCGCGCTAAAGGTCGAGGTTGTCGCATTTTAAAGCGCACTTGTCATATTAATGTTGTAGTTACCGACGGCAAGGGGAATTAGGCATGGGTCAAAAAGTAAATCCGATTGGTATACGTTTAGGAATAGTTAAGGATTGGACGTCTACTTGGTATGCTAATTCGAAAACATATTCTGGTTATTTAAATTCAGATATTAAATTACGTAATTATTTAACAAAAAAATATGTCGGGGCTTCAATTAGCCGTATTCAAATTGAAAGGCCTGCAAAAAATGCACGTATTACAATTTATGCTGGCAAGCCTGGTATTATTTTGGGCAAAAAAGGTGGGGATGTTGATGCTCTCAGAAAAGAACTTGGGGCTATGCTTGGTATTCCAGTGCATGTCAACATTGAAGAAATTAAAAAAATAGATTTAGATGCTAAATTAGTTGCTGAAAATATTGCGCAACAACTAGAGCGTAGAATTATGTTTCGTCGTGCTATGAAGCGTGCAGTGCAAAGTGCTTTAAAAGCAGGAGCTTTAGGGGTAAAGGTTCACGTCAGCGGTCGTTTGGGCGGATCAGAAATTGCTAGAGCTGAGTGGTACCGTGAAGGGCGTGTGCCACTGCATACTTTTCGTGCCGACATTGATTATAGCCTTGCTGAAGCCAATACTACCTATGGTATTATTGGTGTGAAAGTGTGGATATTTAAAGGTGAGAAAATCGGCAAAACTGTTCTTGCTGCGGAAGCACCTCCGGTAGTAGAAGAAAAAGGTGAAAATTAATAATTAGCACGGGCGACACAAATTTAAAATTTAATTGGTGAAGGGTATTAAGGTATTGTTATGTTGCAACCAAAGAAAACGAAGTACCGTAAGCAATTCAAAGGACGCAATCGTGGTATTGCTACCCGTGGTGCTGCGGTAAGTTTTGGTGAATATGGCTTAAAGGCAGCTGAGCGTGCTCGTCTTACGGCTAGACAAATAGAAGCGGCACGACGTTCTATCACGCGTCATATTAAGCGTGGTGGTAAACTATGGATTCGTATTTTTCCGGATAAACCAATTACCAAAAAGCCACTTGAAGTTCGTCAAGGTAAAGGTAAGGGTCCGGTTGAGTATTGGGTAGCTTTGGTTCAACCAGGAAAAATTTTATTTGAAGTCGAAGGTGTTCCCGAGGCGCTGGCACGAGAAGCATTTGTTTTAGCAGCAGCTAAATTGCCAGTGAAAACAGTATTTGTTGCGCGGACGATAATGTAATGAAAGCAAGTGAATTAAGAGTCAAAACATCTGATGAATTAACTGCTGAGTTGTTAGCTTTACAAAAAGAGCAGTTTAATTTACGTATCCAGAAAAGCACTGGTGAAACTCCGCGTACGCATAATTTCAGACAAGTGCGACGTAAAATTGCGCAAATTAAAACTATTTTGAACGAGAAAACACGAGAAGGTCAAAGCTCATGAATAAAAAGGATAAAGTTGTTCGTACCTTAAGCGGCAGTGTAGTTAGTAATAAAATGGATAAAACCATTGTGGTATTAGTTGTGCGTAAAATTAAACATCCTCTTTATGGTAAATATATAAAGCGCTCAACCAAAATTCATGCGCATGATGAAAAAAACATTTGTAAAGAAGGCGATGTTGTTGTTATTGTAGAGTCTCGGCCGATTTCCCGTACTAAACGCTGGAAGTTGCACGAGGTAGTTAAAAAAGCAGATAACGCTTAAAATTGTGGTATGGTGTGAGGAATTTTGATGATTCAAATGCTAACAGTATTAAACGTGGCAGATAATAGCGGTGCTCGCCGAGTTATGTGTATTAAGGTATTGGGCGGTACTAGGAATCGTTATGCTCATATTGGCGATGTTATTAAAGCTTCGGTAAAAGACGCTATTCCTGATGGTAAGGTTAAAAAAGGCGAAGTAGTATTTGCCTTGGTAGTGCGTACTAAAGAAGGCGTGCGTCGTGACGATGGTGCCCTAATTCGTTTTGATGACAATGCGGTTGTTTTATTAAATGCTCAAATGCAACCCATTGGTACACGTGTTTTTGGTCCAGTAACGCGTGAACTTAGAAATGAAAAATTTATGAAGATCGTGTCACTTGCTTTAGAAGTACTTTGAAATTTTAGACATAGGGTAAAGTAGGATTTATGCGTAAGATAAAAAAAGGCGATGAAGTTATAATATTAACCGGCAAAAGCAAGGGCGTATGTGGCAAGGTTTTGCGTACTCTTGAAAAAGGCGCCAAGGTTATGGTTGAAGGTGCAAATATGATTAAGAAGCACGTCAAGCCAAATCCGAATACCAATACACAAGGTGGTATTATTGAGCGCGAAGCGCCATTACATATTTCTAATGTCGCTATTTATAACCAAAGTACAAAAAAAGCTGATCGCATTGTTTTTAAAGTTTTGCAAGATGGAAAAAAAGTTCGTTGTTTTAAATCTAATGGCGAACAGTTAGAGATTTAACGGGTATTTGGTGGTAATGTGAAAACTATGACAGCAAGATTTGAAGAATTATATAAAGACACAGTCGTCAAGCAATTGATGAAGCATTTTAGTTATAAAAATATTATGCAAGTGCCTCGGATCACTAAAATCACTCTTAACATGGGTGTAGGTGAAGCAGCAGCAGACAAAAAAATCATGACTAATGCACTTGATGATTTAACTAAGATTGCTGGACAAAAAGCCGTTGCAACTTTATCGCGCAAATCCATTGCGGGTTTCAAAATTCGCTCTGATTGGCCAATTGGCTGTAAAGTAACTTTGCGTGGTAAGCGCATGTATGAGTTTTTTGATCGTTTGGTTACCATCGTTATTCCACGTATTCGTGATTTTCGAGGTTTAAATGCTCGTTCATTCGATGGTCGTGGTAACTATAGTATGGGCATTAAAGAACAGATAGTTTTTCCCGAAATTAATTACGATAAAATTGATACATTACGTGGTTTAGATATTACTATCACCACTACAGCGAAAACTGACGAAGAAGCTAGGGCGTTATTGCGAGCTTTTGGATTACCATTAAGAGAGTTGAAATAAGAGGCCCTATGGCAAAAACATCCATGATTGCTCGAGAGGCTAAGCGCCATAAGCTTGTAAAAAAAGCAATGGTTAAACGAGCTGAGTTACGTGACACTATTAAGAATCCAAATACAAGTTTTGAAGAAAAAATGATTGCAGTGGACAAACTTAGTAAAAGCCCGCGCGATGAGAGCGCCGTTCGTATACGTAGTCGTTGCCAGATATGTGGACGTCCTCGTGCTGTATATAAAAAGTTTGGTTTATGTCGTATACACTTGCGCGAAGCGGCAATGCGCGGTGATGTACCTGGATTGGTAAAGGCAAGCTGGTAAGAGATAAAATAAAATCCATGGCTCGAAGAGCTAAATGCTTTACCAGCCCAGCCTAAGACTAGCGCTGTTTGCGAGTCGCAAGGCTGGGGAGATGTTTAGATTTTATTAAAGGTAAATACAGAAATAAAAAAGGCATTAAATTATGAGTATGAGTGACCCGATTGCTGATATGTTAACGCGGATTAGAAACGCACAAAAGGCGCAGAAGCCAGATGTTTCTATGCCTATGACGAAACTTAAGGCAGCAATAGCAAAAGTTTTAAAGACCGAAGGATATGTTTTAGATTATAAAACTGAAGAAGTTGACAATAAAAAGCAGTTGGTGCTGGACTTAAAATATTATCAAGGTAAACCGGTTATTGAAAATATTCGGCGTATTAGTCGTCCAGGACTGCGTGTTTATCGGGACAAGAATAAGCTACCACAAATTATGGGTGGCATGGGGATTGCTATTATTTCCACATCAAAAGGAATAATGAGCGATCGTGCGGCACGCCTTCTTGGTGAAGGTGGCGAACTATTATGTAGTGTGAATTAAGGGGGTTGGGATGTCGAGAGTTGCAAAAAAACCGATAGTTATCCCAGCTGGGGTTGAAGTGAGTATTCACGGGTCAGAAGTTAAAATTAAAGGACCTAAAGGCACTATGCAGCTGCATTCTCAAGAAATGGTCGGTCTTAAAAAAGAGAATAACGAAATTACATTTGTGCCTGACGAAAAAATTGAAAATTCTGATGCAATTGCCGGTACGACCAGGGCGCTACTCGGAAATATGGTAACCGGAGTTACCAAGGGTTTTGAGCGTAAATTAGTATTAGTTGGGGTTGGTTTTAAGGCTCAAGTTCAAGGTAAAGTTTTGAATTTAGCGCTTGGCTTTTCGCATCCAATTAAATTTTCAATTCCGGTTGGGATAATAATTGAAACTCCAAGTCAAACAGAAGTTATAATCAAAGGTATAGATAGGCATATGGTTGGTCAGGTAGCAGCAAAAATCAGAGATTTTCGACCACCAGAGCCGTATAAAGGAAAAGGTGTAAGATATGACGGCGAGGTTATAGTTAAAAAAGAGGGTAAGAAGAAATAATGGATAAGAAAAAGACGCGTATGCGTCGTGCTAAAAAAACTCGTTCGAAAATTAATGAATTAATCATGCCACGCTTGAGTGTGTATCGCACACCTCGCCATATTTATGCACAATTAATTATGCCTGGTGGCAAAGTTGTTGCCAGTGCATCTACACTTAATGCTGATGTAAAAAAAGATTGTGTCTATGGTGGCAATGTCAAAGCAGCAGCTGTGGTTGGTAAGACAATAGCTTTGCAAATTAAAAAAATTGGTATTGCTAAGGTAGCTTTTGATCGGTCTGGTTTTAGATATCATGGCCGAGTGAAAGCGCTTGCTGATGCTGCACGTGAACAAGGTTTAGAGTTTTAGGAAATAAAAAAGATGGCAACTACAGATAAAAACACAGCTGATGCATTACAAGAAAAATTAGTGTCGGTAAAGCGTACTGCTAAAGTCGTAAAGGGCGGTAGAATTTTTGGTTTTGCTGCTATTGTAGTAATTGGCGATGGCAAAGGAAGAATTGGTTTTGGTATGGGTAAGTCGCGCGAAGTTCCAGCGGCAATTCAAAAAGCTATGGAAAGCGGGCGACGCAACATGTATCGAATTCCTTTAAAAGGTAGCACGATCCAGCATCCCATAATTGGACGGCATGGAGCAACTAAAGTCGTGATGATTCCTGCTGGTGAAGGTACGGGGTTAATTGCAGGCGGCGCCATGCGTGCAGTTTGTGAAGTTATTGGTATTCGCGATATTTTAGCTAAGTGTATCGGTTCAAGAAGCCCGGTTAATGTTGTACGGGCAACGCTAAAAGCTTTAACTGAGATGACAACACCTGAAGATATTGCGGCAAAGCGTGGTCTTAATATCGACGAAATAGTAAAAAAGTAAATTTATGACTACTGATAAGAAAAATTTAAGGGTTACTTTAGTAAAAAGCACTAATAAAAAATTGAAGTGCCATAAAGCGTGTGCTCATGGTTTGGGGTTGTTTCATATTGGCCAAACAGTCGAGGTTAAAAATACTCCAGAAAATTGTGGCATGATTAATAAAGTTAATTATTTATTGAAAGTTGAGAAAATTTAAATGCGCCTCAATACATTAAAACCTGCAGTTGGGTCAAAACAAGAGAGAGTACGAGTTGGTCGTGGCATGGGTAGCGGCCTAGGTAAAACATGCGGTCGAGGCCATAAAGGAGCGAAGGCTCGTTCTGGTTATAGCTGTAAAAGCGGTTTTGAAGGTGGACAATTACCTTTGCAACGTCGTCTACCTAAATTTGGATTTACTTCTTTGCACGCTAATGAAAATGCTGAAATACAATTGCGTGATTTAAATAAAGTCAAAGCAACACGTATTGATCTTGCTGAATTAGAAAAAACAAATTTAATTGGCAATAACATTAAGCGTGCCAAAATTATTTTAGCTGGCAATATTGACAAAGCTATTACTTTAGTTGGTATCAAAGTTACAGCTGGAGCCCGCAAGGCAATCGAAGCAGCTGGTGGAAAAATCGAATAGAGAGTTTTATTTCGCTCTTCGAGTAAGAAGTCAAACAAGTAATTTAGTAATTAATAATGGCACAAAAAGATCCAGCTGGAGCAAAAAGCGGTTTAAGTGAGCTAAAACAACGTTTGTTGTTTTTGTTGCTTGGTATTTTGGTTTATCGCATTGGTTCTCATATTCCAGTTCCAGGTGTAGATCCACAACGTTTGGCTGATTTTTTTAATCAGCAAAAAAACGGATTGTTAGGTTTGTTTAGCATGTTTTCTGGTGGTAATTTCGCAAAATTTACAATTTTTGCCTTGGGAGTGATGCCGTATATTTCTTCCTCTATTATCATACAATTGTTTACCTCTATAGTGCCACAATTAGAGCAATTGAAAAAAGAAGGCGAGATTGGAAGGCGGAAGATTAACCAATATACTAGATATGGAACGTTGGCGCTTTCACTTTTTCAGGCATTTGGTATTTCTAAGTATTTAACCGCTTCTGGAGTGGTGTTGATTCCAGGACCGTATTTTTATTTTGTTGCAACGCTAACCCTGACTACTGGTACTATGTTTATAGTATGGCTGGGTGAGCAAATGACCGAGCGCGGTATTGGCAACGGTATTTCGATGATAATTTTTGCTGGAATTGTTTCGCGTTTTCCAGAGGCTGTAGTGAAAGTGCTGGGGCAGGTTCGCCAGGGGCAAATGCAAGTTATAACATTGTTCTTGTTGGTAGCGGTAGTTATTGTTGTCACAGGTTTTGTGGTTTTTATTGAACGCGGTCAACGACGCATCACTGTAAATTATGCTAAACGTCAGACCGGGAGAATGCTTTACAATGCTCAAAGTAGTAATTTGCCGCTTAAAATAAATATGGCGGGAGTAATACCGCCAATTTTTGCTTCAAGTATTGTTATGTTTCCTGCTACTGTGGCACAGTGGTTTGGACAGACTAAAGGGATGGAATGGCTAGGCCAATTTGGT
>TBL_comb47_HYPODRAFT_10007446_pt1 | contig 11483 bp, 4 predicted proteins | sample TroBogypolimnion_40_FD_10682 | JGI IMG/M metagenome (IMG submission 10682) | reverse complement strand
GTCCACCTGCCGAGAGGCGCATCCAGCAGAGGATTGAAGATCTCAGCCGTGGCATCGCCCGAGCCATACTCCCCGCCAGCCACGAAGACGCTGCCGTCCCGCAGAACCTGCGAGGAGTAAAACAGGCGGCTGTCGGTCATCGCGGCCAACGGGGTCCATGTGCCGTTCAGATAGCTGCCACTGCTGTCAGGCGTGAACCGATACCAAGCCTTGCCACCTGACTGTTGCGCCATCACGCTGCCGTCCGACAGCAGGTGCATGTGGCCGAAGGAGACATTGTTGCTATGGGTCAGCGCGGCCCAAGTCCCGACGGCACCGGCCTGAAACGGCCACGCCAGTGCGCCCAAGGCCAGCGCGAGAGCGGTACGCCGCAGCGCCTTGCGGGCCGGAGCAAGGCATTTGGTCAGAAGGTTTGTCATTTTCATTTCGGGGTCGTGGGTTGTTGTGGAGTGGTGCGGGGGATGCTTCGAGGGGCGCGACGTTTCATCGCCGGGAAACCGGGAGTGATTCTGGAAATCTCGTGACTCAGACGGCTCCACCATGGACCGGCCTTGGCTCTAATTAGCCATCTTGACGAGATTCGCAAGACTAAAAGTTAGTTTATTCCGAAACAATCCGCTAATCTGAATATCGCCTCCTACATCCCTTCACTTTGGCTGAATTCCATTGAGCCACGCCGCTGGATTTTGTTCCTGCTCAGCCCGTGGTTGAACCAGGCCGCTGGAGCAACAGACAGATCAGCCCCGTCATGGCCATGAGGCCAAGGATCGCGGGGATTCCCATGCCAAAGACCATGCTCGACTCCTCGTGCAGGCCAGCCCAGTCACCGCCACGCTGTTTGGCATCCGTGACCTGCCCCAGGCCCGCAATGATCCAAACGGAGCAGCCGGCAAGCGCGGCCAGCGATGTGAGCAGCGAAGCGATCCACATGGCCTTGTTTGGCATGAAGAGAAACAGAATGGCGATGATGCTGCACAACACCAACACGCCTCCCACGACTCCTCCCACCATGCCCCAGCGCTCGGTGGCTGCGTTGTGATAGGCAAAGGACGAATGGCCTTCATCATACTCCGCGATGGCAAACCCTGCCGCCGCCAGGCTGGCCAGGAACAGCGCCGAGTTGCATATTGCCGTGAACGGCACCATCCGTGATTTGGTCGCAGGAGGCACGGGCTCTTGAAGACAAGTTTGATCGTGGTGCAATCGTGGGTTCAGCGCTGGGGACTGGGACGACATCCCCCAGGCGGATGGTTCTTGAAGTCAGTCGTCTGCTGAGCGGACGCCGCACCGGCAAGCAGCAGCGCACCGAAAACCAAAAAATGAAGGCGGAGGATGGAGAGACATCTTTTCATGGGCGGATAATCTGGGGAAGCTTTGACGTCTGCGCGATGGGTTTTGCGGCAGGACTGACTCGGGCAATGAGCAAGTTCACGGCGCATCCTCCGCAGGCCACACCGGGACTAGCAAGAAAATTTCCCGCAAAACCGCAAAACAAGCGCTTTTTTTCCGCAAGCGGCGGAGGGGGGCCGACTGCTAGGAAATTGGAACGCTAGGTCCCTGCCTTCATCGGCGTCTTCGCCGTGTATCATTGAACGGCGATCTCGACGCGGCGATTTTTGGCGCGGCCCGGGTCGGTGCTGTTGTCGGCGACTGGCATCGTTTTGCCGTAGCCCTTCGATGAGAGGCGGCCGGCGGCCACGCCGTGCGCGGTGAGCCATACGACGACGGATTGGGCGCGATCTTCGGAGAGCTTCTGATTGTACGTGTCATTGCCCACATTGTCGGTATGTCCCTGGACTTCGAGCTTCAGCGTCTTGTCAGCGGCGAACAGATTGGCGACTTGCCGCAAAACGGCGTCGGAAGCCGGTTGCAAGGTGGCCTTGTTGAAATCGAAGAGGACGCCATAGAGCGCCACGTGCCTGGTCTTCGCTAGAACAGCACCGAGATCGTTTCCGGTGTCGGCGACGGCTATGGTGTATCCGCCGGAGTTGTTATGCAGATTGGCCCAGATGTTGCGGCCGTTCTCAGCGTAATGGGCAGTCAGGCTCGCATCCGCTCCCATGAACTCTTCCACGATCGTCCACCCCGCCTTGGTGAGCGCCTCGCGATAGACGGTCATGAACATCAGGTTGCTCAGGTCGGGAAGGCTGTATGAGCGCACCAGCGACGAGGGGGCGACCATCTCCTTCTGACTGGCGCCCTTGGGAAGCACCCAGAACGGACTGGAATCTTGCGATCCACTATGGAATTTGGAACCGGGCAACGGCGCGAGGTAGGGGAAATCACCCTTCGCTGTGGCCATCCTCACCGGTGTTGTTGCGGGGGCGGCGAGCGTGAGGGTAATCGGAACCGGGCCGACGAGAACCATATCGATCTTTACAACCGGATCCATGTCCACGGCGGCCCAGGCTTCCACTCCGTTTTGGTTGCAGGCAACGGTGACCACCGAGCTACCTATCCCAAATTCCTTCTCCACCGTCCAACCGTTCCTGAGGAACGTGGGCTTCATGGCTGCCCATGCCGCTTGTCGGTCGGTGAAAGATTTCAGGTTCACTAGCAAAGTCCAATGCTGACCACGCCTCGCAGTATCGCCGGGAGGGAGCATCTTCTCTCCCCATTTCTCATAGTCGATGTTCTTTCGCACTTCGCCGAGGCTCGGCAGAAATGAAAGCTGCGACGGAATCCGCGGCGCGGTTTGTTGTGCGACGACAGTACCGGAAGCGACCACGAGAAACAACCCGGCGGCCCCAACTGCTAGGATATGGCTTTCGGGTGAGGGCCGTTGAAAGAGCCGCCTGCCGGAGCGGTGGGCGGGAAAAAGGGGGACGGAGCGGCGAAAAAACCGCAGCATCGGAGCCGGCCAAGGCGTCGGTCCGGTGGGTTCACGCAGGGAAATGGGGGATTTCGTCAGGTTCATGGCAAATCAGCTCAAGCGCGAAAATGGCTTTACTGTCCGCTTTGCCAAGGACTTTCGGAGGAAACTTTCTTGAATCGGTGTCTGTCGTTGGGAATCCGCGGTGTCAGATGTCGCAAACGTGATCCGCCAGGCACTCCGGCAGCAAAGCATTTGGCGGGATGGGGTCGAGGCCGGCGACCCGGCGGACCACCGCGCGGAGGCGCCGGACGACGCGGGTGCCGACGGATCCGGAGGAACCGGTGACGGGGATGGAGAGCGGGTAACCGTCTCACTGTCATGGTGATCCTCATCACGGGCAATGCAGTTGTGATTTCGCGAAATTGCCAGGAAATTATTTTCTGAGGTGAAGGCCGTTGCAAGGGGCCGGTGGCGGGACTTCGCTGTGCTACGCTCGCCCAAGCCGGGCCGGAGGGCGGGGAAAAGGGGGGCGATGCCTAAGCTGACTATTTCCCGGGCTGGAGCTGCCAGGGCGGGCCGATGAAGCGCAGTTCAAGCTGGATCCTGGCATCGCTGGCACCCACCCATTCCAAGCTGGCATCACCAGGCCCTTTCGCGACCTTCATCAGGTTAGAGTCGATCTCCACCGTACCGCGCTTTCCCCATTGGCTTGTGTGAATTGTGGCATGGCCGTCGCCTCCGGCGTATTTGACAATCTCGCCGGGGGCCAACTCAACGCCGGTCAGCGGCACCGTGATGTTCCCCGGCAACTTCAACACAAGCGCTTTCACAGGCGTCGGGCCGTTGAGAATGACGAAGCCCAGGTGCGCGCTGTCATAGGGATTATCGACGTGAACTTGCCGCTTGCCGGCATCCAACGCCGCCGCCGGCGCGACCACGATCGGATAGAGCGTCCAACTCGCCGCCCCATTCTCTATCAGATGGAACTCGCGGTTGCGGTCCTGCAGCAGCATTTTGACCTGCGGCGGGAACGCCCTGGCCTGATAGGCGGATTCCCAGGCGTGCATGGAGGCGGTGATGTCATCGATGTTAGGCAGCATGAGCGCCGCCACCGGCGAACCCTGCTTGCCGCGCAGATAGGCCTCCCAGTCCGGGGTGAATGTCAGCGAGAAGCCCGCGTCGTGCCCGCAGCGCAGCGCCATGAGCCACTCGATGTCCTCGACCCGGCACTTCTCCTGGCCCGGTGGTGAAGGGCCGGCGGTGGCATACACGCTGGCGGCAAACTGCCCGAGCATGTGCGGCAACAGGTTGCGCTTGTACTGCTCCAGGCGCATGAAGCGGTAGTCGATCATGCCCTTGCGGAAGACATCACCCCACGGCTCGCCCCAATTCACGCAGTCCATCACGTGGTTGGTATAGCAATCCAGGCCGCTGCCGCCGAGCATGACACGCCCTTTGTTGGCCGGGGCGAGGGCATCGTACCATGCCTGCACGAATTCGGCCCCGCTGTATTCCAGTCCGCTGGTGAGCGTGCCCTCGACTCCGTCGAATTCATACTTGTCGAGTCCCAGTTCGTTGCAGTTGCTGGCGCCGCGTTGGGCGATCTCGCGATTGAGTTCGCGGTTGCCGTAAAAAATCGGCCCCATGAAGTCGCCGAGAATCATCCGGAAAACCTGGCTGCCCACCGGGTGCGCTTGTGCCGTGGTGCCGAAGGCCCCGCGCGCGCAGCCCTCCAAACGCGCGGGTTTGTCGCCCACGACATTCCCATACGATATCAACTCGTCGCCGATGCGGATGCATTTCTTGCCATTGGCCGGACCGAATGGGGTCACCGCGGCGACTTCAAGCACGGTTTCAGCGTCGCCTGCCCCGTTGGTGAGATGGGTGACTCCCGCCGTGGCCAAACGCGGGTCGGGCTTGGGCGTCACATAGGCGTCGTCGGCAGTGATGAAGGTCGATAGGGTGTGCGCCCCGACCCGCAGGCCGGCCTGGTGGGCCTTGTCAACGCAAGCCTTGAAGCCGGCCATGCCGTTGGGAAACTGCGATTGCTTGGGCCGGAAATGCCCCCAGGTCTGCCACGGCGACGGATGATAGATGAAAGGGATGCCCGCATCCCTAGCCACTTTGATGAACTGCTCGATGCTCTTCTCGTCAAACTCGAACGCCAGATAGGGCGTGCCAGGCAGCGCTTTGACCCATTGCCCGTCGCGCAGGAGGTGAGGCAGGCCTTCGGCGAGTTCGATGCGGCCGATGGTGTCCAGCGCATGGTCCGGCGCGCAGCCGAACAGTGCGATCCTGCTGCCGGCAACCCCCTCACCGGGATGGCTAACCTGATAGACGTAATCATAGACCTTGACTTCGGTGGGCCGCTCTTTGTCGCGGCACTGGGCGGCGACGGAACTGCCAAAGCCCTGGGCACTCGCGATTTCCGTCTGGCCGGGGCACCCGCCCGTTGTCTTGGGATTGAGCACCTGCATGCCAAAGGCGAACTGCGCATCCCACACCACCCCGACCATGTTGCCGATGTTCTGGCCAATGGTCGTGGTGTACGGCCCCCACACCACCATCTGCACCTTGTCCTTGGGCGCCACCGAGAGGAGGTCGAAAGCCAGATGCGTCGGCTCGGCCGCGACGGCAATCTCCGCCGTTACTCCAACCGGCTCGTAAGACAGGGTAAACCGCGTGCCCTTGCGGGTCCAATCCAGATGCGTCGGTCCCACCAGCTTGCCATCCACCTGCACCGACAGAATCGGGCACGCGTGGCCGGCGGGCAGATAGTCCTTGCCGGACCGGGAATCCACGATGGCCTTGATGTATCCTTGCTCGATCGCGATGGAAAACGCGTCGGTCTTGAGCATGTCCCTCGCCGCCGCAGGCTCGGCCCGCGCCCGATCCGACCATGCGCAGACAGCCATCAGACAGACACCTAGCGCTTGGATGATCGCGATCACTGATCCATGGGAGTTCATGACTGACTGCTGCTGGCAAATTTTTTTTCGACGCCTGCCCAAGCCGGACCGGAGGGCGGGGGTTGGCGAATCTCCTCAAAAGCGACCATACCTATCCAGCCCGCCTTGCCAAGAGGTTTCGTTGGAAATTCAATGACTGCGCCGTCATCGGCTTATCGGCGCGCCCAACCCCGCTTCCAACCGGTCCTCCTCCGGCCGCCGGAAAGCGAGGTGTCAACGAGTCCACCGAGTTCCTCGTCCGGCGCCGGGGCGCTCCCATCGCCACCACCCGCCAAATAGCGGAATTGGCCCAGGGGCAACGGCAGGACCGCGCTGGCGGGTTTGGGGATGTAGATGGGGTGAGGCCGGTGGAAGAGCCGGTGGATGGAGCGGGGGGCGGGGTTGATGCTTGCATCATTCAGGATCATTCGCCGGAAGAATACAGGCGGCCGAAGAGCCTGCCGGCGAGCGAGGCCGCGCCCGCCGGGATCTCCGCCCGGACGTTGATGAAGGCCGGATCGGCATCCGGAGTGGTGTCGAAGTACACGCTGCCGACTGTGCCGCCCACATCGGGCACCACCGCCTCGTGGCTGGTCCACTGGTCGGGCTGGCCGGGGTCGTTGCTGTATTGCACTTTGAACACCGCCGCACCGCGATTGGCGGTCTTGAGGCAGCGGAAGGCCAGCACCAGCTTGCCGCCCTCGTTGGTCGGTGTGGGCAGCAGCGCACTGGCATTGGCTGAAGGCTCGGCCGCGCCTAGCAACCATGCCAGTCCATTGGCGACACCGTCGCCGTTGGTGTCGGCGTCGAAGGCCGCGCCGCCGGCCCATGCTTGATAGGCAGCCATGGTCAACGGGTTGACCGTAAGCGCACCCGGCACATAGCCGATGGTGTAGTTACCCGCGCTGAATGTGCCGCCGGTGGCCGCGCCGGGCGTGATTGGATAGCTGGCAACCGCCGCCGCGGGATCGCCACCGGCACAGGTCAGGGTCACCGACCCGATCGTTTCGCCATTCTGCAGGCCGTTGCTGGTGAACCGCGTGGCCCCACTGCCAAAGGCCAGAGTCTGGCCATAGGTCTTGCTCTGGTTGTCCGCCGTGACCGTCAGGGCCGCGGGCGTGACGGTTCCGATCAGGCCGGTTGGTTGGGTGAGCGAATAATTGCCCGCCTGCGCGCCGGTGAGGGTGGATGTCGAGGTCACCGCCTTGCCGGTGCCCACATCGTTGGTGCTGAACGTGCCGCTCAAAGTCAGCCCCACCGTGTCGCCGGTGTAGGGTTTGCCGTCACTGGTGGTGCCGGTCCCCGCCGCTTCCGCGCCTGGCAGTGCCGCACCCGTTAGAGCCGCCGCGACGAGCCCGTCATAGGTCTTGCCGGTGACCGCGGGGGTGGCTGTCAGAGCGAGCGCCTTGGGCAGGATGGTCACCGCGCCGGTGAAACCGGTGAGCGTGTAGTTGGCGGCGGCTGTTCCTGATAGAGCCAGATTTATCAGGGGTGCCGCCTTGAAGGTGGCGATGGCACCGGACCACTGCGCGTTGGGAATGGTGCCGCCGGAATAAGCGGTTGCAGCGGAAGTTACCATGCGTTCGAGCGCATACACTTTGGCGTTGTTGCCTGCGGATCCGTTTGTCGTTACCGAGTTATCGACGATGGCGAAACTGTTGGTAACGGAAGCCAGTGTGGCCGCGCTAGTGGCGATGCCGATGCTGCCGATCCACAATTCGCCGGCTTGATTGGTGGAGGCAGTCGTGCCGGTGCTTACAGTGGTTCCGTTGCCCGTGCTGTTCGCAGCCAGGTCAATGGACGCCGGTGTCAGCAGGCCACTGTATTCCACCACGATGGCGGCGGACCGCAGGTTGGCCTGGGAGATGGTGATACCTTTGGTGCCGGTGGAAACATTCGGGCCATACCAGATTTCCGTGGTGGTGCCGTTGGTATTGGTGGCCTGCGAGACGCTGGACCAGGTGACGCCGCCGCCGCTGATGCTGGAGACGCGGTTGGCGGTGGTGCCGCGGGTGGAGATCACGGCCACGAGGGTATTGCCGTTCACGGGGGTGGTGGAAAGAGTCACGCTGATCGTGGTGCCGGCACCCGTACCGGTATTTCCTTTGGCGTTCTGGACGCGGGTTGGCGTGGCAACACTTGACTGGATCGCCTGCGATCCCGCGTCCTTGCCGGCAATGCTGGTGCTACCGGTCAGGGACAGATTGCCCGCGTCGAGATTGTTCGAGATCGTCAGCATGCCTGCCAGGGCAGTGGTGGTGCCATCGTAGATCCGCGTGCCGGTAATTTGGATCGGCCGCGGGGTGATGGTGGCGTTGGGCACGGTCGGTTGCGCGGCCAATACATAGTTGCCGGCGTTGGCGCCGCCGAGGGCATAACCGATGGCGGTGACCGCCCGGGTGCCCGCGTTGGGACTGGCGAAGGTGCCGATGCCGGGAACCACGGTGACCGTCTCGGCGTTGATCACGCCCGAGAGCGTGCCGCCTGCTAGAACAGCGGTGGCATTGCCGTCATAGACCTTGCCGGCGGCGCTGACGCCGGTGAGGGTCAGGGCCTTGCCCGTCACCGAGTAGGCACACGGAGCGGAAACGCTGAAGCCGTAGGTGGAGTCTCCGCCGTAGGTGGCGGTCACCGTATGGCTGGCCACCGCAAGGGCGCTGGTGGCGAAGCTGGCCGTGCCGGAATTCAAAGCGCCACTGCCTAACAGCGTGGCGCCGTCCTTGAACGTCACCGTGCCGGTGGCCGATCCGGCAGACCCGCCCACCGTCGCGGTGAAGGTCACTGCCGTCCCATAGGGGCCGGTCGCGAGCGGCGAGGACACGAGTGTCACGGTGGACGCTTGCGCCGCGGGAATCGCGCTGGTCTGGTTGGAGTTAGGGCTTTCCCCGGCACCATTGATGCCGGACACCACATAATAATAGGTGGTGCCGTTGACGACGGTTAGATCGGTATAACTTGCAGTGGCCGGATTGGCGATCACGGTGTAGGGACCGCCGCTGGCCAACGCGCGTTTCACTTGATAGCTGATGGCGCCGGTTGAAAGCGTCCAGGTCAGGTCGATGTGGTTGTTGCCGGACGCGGCGAGCAGGTTGGTCGGCGCGGAGAGCAACACGCTGACATCATACTCGACGGTGACTATTCCGGACCAGGTGGATGTGGCATAGTTGTTGCCGAGAGACAATTGAAAGGCGTTCAAATCAATATCGCCTGACCAGTCAACGCCGGCGGTTTTGGTTGCGGTGACCGTGGCGTCCGGACTGCCCGGTCCGCCCCAGCCCATACCCCAAGCAAGTTTCTGGGAAACGGTTCCGACCTTGCCGCTGTAGTCTCCGCCAATTTGCATGAGGGCGGCGGTGCCAGGGGCCGCAGGGTTGGCATCAAAGTAAAGAAAGAAGTCGTTGCACCCGCTGTCACCCGTGGAGGAGTCGAGTCGGATGTTGGCGGTGACCGACCTTAGAACCGAGCAGGGGGGCAGAGCTCCCTGCGGGATCCAAGGCATCAGGTTTCCCATGCTACCCGGACCCTTCGCAACATAGATCGTCGTGCCACCACCCTGGGGCCCGAGATTGTACGTGCGGGTGGTGGTCGGCGGTCGGGTGCCTCCAAGCGTGATGGTGGCGTTGGGCACTGCAGGTTGGGCGGCCAACACATAATTGCCGGCATTGGCACCGCCCAGGGAATAACCGGTGGCCGTGACCGCCCAGGAGCCTACGTTGGGACGGGCGAAAGTGCCGGTGCCGGCGACCACGGTGACCGCCTCGCCATTGATCACGCCCGCAAGCGTGCCTCCTGATAGGACGGCGGTGGTGGTGCCGTCATAGACCTTGTTGGCGGCGGTGACACCAGTGAGGGTCAGCCCCTTGGCTGTCACCGCATAGGCACACGGAACGGAAACGCTGCCGGTGGAGGTGGCGTCACCGCCGTACGTCGCGGTGAGCCCATGGTTGCCCACCGCGAGGGCGCTGGCGGTGAAAGTGGCCAGGCCCGCACTCAAGGTGGCAGTGGCCAACACCGTGGTGCCTTCCTTGAACGTCAGCGTCCCGGTGGCGGGCGCACCGGACACGCTTACCGTCGCGGTGAAGGTGACTGCCGACCCATAGGGGCCGGTCGCGAACGGCGAGGACGCGAGGCTTGTGATGGACGCTTGCACTCCGGGCAAGGCGCTGACCTGGTTGGAATTGGCGCTTTCCCCGGAGGCATTGATGGCGGACACCACATAATAATAGGTGGTGCCATTGGCGGCCGCGAGATCGTCATACATTCCGCTGCCGGAATTGGCGATCACGGTGTAGGGGCCGCCGTTGGTCGGCGAGCGCCACACATGGTAACCGGTGGCGCCGGCTGAGAGCGTCCAGGACAGGCCGACATGGCTATAGCCGGGCACGACGAGCAGGTTCGTCGGCGCGGCGGGCAACAGGCTGACAATCTCGATGGCCACGGCGGCGGAAGTGCTGGCGGCGGTGGTGGCGTTGCCGGCATATTGCGCGGTGATGCTGTGGGATCCGATGGCCAGGCTGCTGGTGGTGAGTCCGGCTTGATAGGATCCGTTCACGGTGCCGCTGCCCAGCAACGTCGCGCCGTCGTAGAACGTCACGCTGCCGCTCGGCGAGGTGCCCGTCACCGTGGCGGTGAAGGTCAGGGGCGTGCCCGGAGTGGCTGGCGTGGCGCCGCCTGATAGAGCGAGAGCGGTGGTGGTCGCGGGCAGGATCGTGACCGTGCCGGTGGCGGAAAAATACGTGTCGTTCTTGTTGGTGGCGGACGACGAGGAGGAACCGTAGCTGCCGGGAGGCATCGTCGTTCCGGCGAGGGCGAGCGCGGCGACGTTGCGGGTTCCCGAGTAGTTCAGCTTGACCTTGGCGCCGCTGCTGATGTTCAACGCGCCGGGGCCAACCGCCGTAGCCGTGGTGTAGGAGATCGAGCCTGCCTGGATGGTTGTGGGACCGGTGTAGCTGTTGGTGCCGCTCAAGCTCCACTGGGTGGTGCCGACGGTGGTCAGGCCGCCCGTGCCGCTGATGTTACCGGTGATGGAAAAACCGCCCGTGGTGCCGAAATCAAAGGTGGTGATGCCGGTGAGGGTGACGGGGCCGCCGAGGTTGCTGCCGAAGCTGTTGCCGCCGGTCACGGTCGCACCATTCAACATGATGGGATTGGTCAGGTAGGACCGGTCAACCGCCAGCGTCGCATTACTGTTCATGGTCACCGGTCCGCTGCCAAAGAACGGTGTGCTGGAACCATCGCCGACGGCTAAACTAACGGTTCCTGCATTGAGGACCGTGCCACCGCTGTAGGTGTTGACAAAATTGTTAATCGTCAAGGTGCCGGTGCTGTCCTTGGTCAGGCCGCCGCTGCCGGAGATCAGGCTGGAGATCGCGACATTGCCGCCGCCGCTGCCGCCGAAGCCGGTCATGGCGGTCAGGTTCAGGGGCGTGTTGATGGTGACCGTGTTGGCGCTGTTCTGATTTAGTTGGGGCAGGATCGTGCCATTGGCGGTGAATGTCAGGCTGTTGGTGCCCGCGAAGGTGACCGCGCCGCTCGCGTTGAGTTGGTTGAGTAGAAACCCGTTGTTCAAGTCCTGCGTCACGGTGTAGGTGCCAGAGGGAGCAAAATTGAGATTGTAGTAGGACTGCCCGGTGGCGGCGGGAGCGGTGCTGGAAGTCCAGTTGCTCGCACCGCTCAAGTTGCCAGACACGGGGTAGCTCCATGTGTAGCTCACCGGCAGG
>TBL_comb47_HYPODRAFT_10007445_pt1 | contig 11483 bp, 9 predicted proteins | sample TroBogypolimnion_40_FD_10682 | JGI IMG/M metagenome (IMG submission 10682) | reverse complement strand
CTAATAATTACCATAAGTGATAATTTAAATTCATTCATAAGTCGAACCCATTGAAAGTGATTGTTTAAAACTAAAATTATTCGTTGCGCATAATTCATGATTTTGGATAAATTAATCATAGGCTATTTTTTTTGTAATAGCCTTCCATCAAACCCAAAAAATAAGTAACTGTCATTAATTGCCGGAAAGAAAAATTAGGCCCTTTGGTGACACATAGCTCTATATACTTAACTGTGGCTCTGACAAATTGAGGAAAAATAAACATAGGTATACCTAATATAGTTCTACGATACGTACTTGCATCTCTACGAGACTCAAGTTGACCCGCATTATTATGCAAGGTTAAAAAGAACTTAGGCTTTAATTGATGGGCAAGAATCTTATGTAGCACCAAGGCTTCGGGTTGATAATAAAATCGACCACCGACATCTGCCAAGCGATGAAAAAAGTCTGTTTCTTCTCCCTTGAAGAGCTCCTCTTTTTTTAAACCAGTGCCTTTCCGTCCCATATTTGTGTCAAATAAACCTATCTTTTCAAATACTGCGCGCTTAATAGCCATATTGCCACCAAAGGGGAATTCTTTATAGCCATCCATAGAACGAGATTCATTACCAAAATCCTGATGCCCAAGGAAACCATACATATCAAGGGTAATCCATTTAGGCAATTTGGCAGGGCTTTCGATATGAATACGTCCACCGACTGCATCGCATTGCTGAGTATTAAAAGCATTGACTATAGATTGCAGCCAGTTTTTGCTAACTCTGATATCGTCATCTATAAAAATAAGAATTCTACTAGTAGAGTCATTAACTCCATGATTTCTAGCATGAGAAAGCCCTTGTTGAGATTCAAAGCTATAACGCAGTTTGAAATCAGCCTGTGCGGCATAATCCAAAGTAAATTGTTTAGTATGATCACTAGAATTATTGTCCACTAACAGAACTTCCCAAGTAAAGTTGCTAGTTATTTCTTGTGATGCCAGACAATTGAAACAATCTTTAAGATTGTCGACACGATTATAAGTACAAATAATAATACTGATATCCATTAGTTAACCCAATCTTGCCAACAATCTGGCCGAATAATATTTCAAAGGAAAAAACCAACTCGCGTCATTCATACCAAACCTGATTTTCTGTTTAAGCTTCCACGTTGAATCATCACCGTAGACTTCAATACGATGTAACATCAATGGATCACGCTCAGCATTATTAAAACCCGAACGCGTTGTACAGGCTGTTTTGAAACCAACTTTCTTCACTAATTCAGAAGTTTTTTCATTCAGTAACCCATAGGGGTAAGCAAAGTGACTACACTCCCCCCCCAGTTGTTCTTCAATAAGTTGTTTTGATTCGACTAATTCCTTGCTTACGCTGCCCTCGCCCAACTCAGTCAACTTGGGGTGTGAAACCGTGTGTGAACCAAAACTTATACCCTGACCAGCCATCTCTTTAATTTGCATCCAAGACAACATCTTGCGCTCAGAAAAGGTCGACTTACTCATCCATTGATTGGTTTTACCCACTAAACCTGTTGCTAGATAAATGACTGCTGGAATCTGCAAGCGTTTGAGAATAGGAAATGCGTTACTGTAATTATCCTCAAAACCATCATCTAAAGTTATTAAAAAGGCTTTGTCCGGTAGCGGCGTTTGGTGAATATAATACTCTTCAACCGCCTTAATATTCACAGGCTTAAATCCAGCGCTTATTAGCATTTGTAGATGTTGTTCAAATTGCTTAGGCGGACAGGCATATTTTACCTCAGTAGCCGTTTTTGGTTCGGATATCATGTGATACATTAAAATAACAAAACGTTGCATTGATTCCCCCTTAAGGCAATGACGACTATTTAACGCATTCATTTCTTTTCCAAAAACAATACCAACTCGCTATATATTGATAGCGGCAATAACGCCGGTATCAAATATTTGAGATCAGCTAGTCGCCAATGACCATTGGTTAATAATGTGCGAAATAATATTTGCGCAGACACAAGATCCCGCTTCCAGAATGCCTCAATGGCTTGGCTGTGCAACGGGCCATTAATCAGTTCATTACGTTTTGATAAATCCAATTTTTTAATCAGCTCAGCATGTTGTTCCGCGAAGTCTTTTCTAACGCACCAAGCATCTAAAACTTGCCGCCATTTGACAGACGATATTTGTCCATGATCATGCCAGCGATAAAAAGCCAACACTACAGGAACACGAACGATATTTTGGGTGATCACGGAAAGCCGTATCCAAAAATCATAATCCATAGCACTAAAGCAGCGCGTCGAAAACCCTTCTAACTTATTAACGATGCTTTTACGTGTAAGTGCCGCATGAATAGGCCACGGACAACCTTTTAAAAAATGAGCGAACAGGTCACCATCTTCATAAGCAGGTGGAACATACAACTGACCGTCTTCGCCATTTTCAACGACATTCTGCCAACCGCAATAACTTAAGTCTGCATTTGCCTTAATCAAGGCTAGATATAACTTTTCTAAGCAATCAGACGTCCAATAATCATCAGCATCAAGAAAAGCGATAAAGTCACCTTTTGCGTGTTGCAAGGCCAAATTACGTGCAACGTAAGGACCACTATTCTCTTGCACAAGGAAGGTTAAAGTAGGATAGGCTTTTGCCGCTGCAATTAATAACGCAGGACTACTATCAACCGAACCATCATCAACAATAATCAACTCTATATTAGAATAAGTTTGCTGGAATACGCTGGCAATAGTTGATTCCAAAAATGCTTCAGCATTGAAACAAGGCATGATGACGGAGATTAGCGGTTTATTCATAAGTTTTGCTCTGGAATATAAAAAGGCATGACTTCAATATGTGGCGCTTTATCACCATAAGCGAATATACCGTTAATCCAGCACATTTAACCCTGCATTTGCTACCGGTTTTGTGATTTCATCGCGTATAACCTCAAGCCACGCCCTTCCCCATTTCTGATCGGGCTCAACATAATTTCCCTCGGCCCATTCATTCCATGCTTTAAGAAAAATAATAGCCTCTTCGGGTTTTCGATTCTCAACAGTCTTAATAGCTTCGTGTAAATGTCTACGAAATAGCTCAGGCGTTGCATTATGAAAGACTAATCCACGCATACCGGCACGAGGCGTATTATCCCAGTTTGGCAAAACCAGTGGATAATCAAGCCAATCAACAACATTGCTACGTAGGAGTATCGGCATAATGTCCTCATAGTCCCACAAGGTCAACTTGTGTTTATTGCCCTGTAAAGCCAGCTTGATCTTGGTGGTAAGATAGCGTCTAGGAATGCGTCCATCATTTGCCGGTAAGGCTTGCATAACAGAGGCATCGAGCCCCCGTTCTCTAGGATCCCAGTTCTCGTTACGATGTGATACACCAATTAAATGAAGTCCAGGCAATCCAGCTTTGAGGGCACACTCACGCCAATAATCCATGACCTTATGCACCTCTGGAATATCATCTGGATTGTATATGACAAATATCGGCTTACCGTCTATTTTTAGGTAGCGTCGATCATTGAAAGCATTGAGTAGCCACTCAAAATGAGCAGCATGATCGTCCCATCCGGGATAAACCTGCTCTATCAAAGTGGTATTGGTGCCCTGCCATGAGCTGTTCCAGCTATGATTGGCCCAGCATAGACAGAAGGGGAAGTCAGGTTCTCCGCTACTAAGAATATCATTAACCGGTCGTTCCAGCATCCGCCGCCCGTCGCCTAACCAGTAATGATAATAACAAAAGCCCTCTATGCCATATTCCTTTGCCAGCTCAGCCTGAGCATGTCGCGCTTCGGGTAAGCGCAAATCATAAAAGCCAAGATCGGCTGGGATATGGGGCTGATAGTGTCCCAGAAACAGTGGCTTGGCTTTGGCAACATTAGTCCATTCTGTAAATCCCTTACCCCACCACTCATCGTTTTCTGGAGTGGGATGAAATTGGGGTAGGTGGAAAGCGATGACACGGGCACGTTTGCTCATATATTAATCCTGCTTGATATCAGTCTGTGGACGGCCCCAGAGTCCTGCGCGTGGCGGGATCTGCAATGGTTGCGCGACAGGGGTTATGTGATCGTTTTCCAGACAATGCCAGATCAAGCCCTCAAGAGCTTCTCCACCTTCGGTTTCCCACATCAGTGGCAACTCATAATTGCTGGGATTAATGACCAGTAATTCAGGGCGACCACGCCGACCAAGATTGATTACCCTCAGAACGGCATGACTGGGCGAAGGACAAGGCATACATCCGGAATTTGCGGCAATTTCCGGGTGCGTGCCGAGCACCGATGGCGAAAGACCTATGCCGAGACTTTCTGCGTCGAGTACGGCGGCAACTAACCAATGCCTGTAAACCGGCTCAGGACGAAGCATGCAAAGGTGATGTAGTGCCTCGGTCCAGAATCCTATCGCATGATCTTTATCACGTGACTCTTTCCAGCGCTCGCGCAGACCGCTAGCATGCGTGAAAGTCAGCGATTCGGTAAAATCGGGTAATTCCACGCAAGGAAATCGTCGCACATAGCGAACCAAATCCATCAGTGTGACACTCTGATATTGGTCAGCAAAACTGCACTGAGATAAGTCGCGCTCAATATACCCACCCGGCATGACGAAACGCGGAAAGTGTGCCTTGATGCGAGGTAGCCAGGGAATAAGGTGCTTCCAGGCGAAACGTTTTAACGCCCTTACCGGTAGCGGCAACAGACTGGCTACAGGAGTGGGAAGGAGCGTCAGGCCGATGGCGCGAAAAAGCAGCTTGTACATCCATTCGGCGGGCCTAAGTTCCAGCACCGCTTGCGTCGAGACATGAGCGGAACCAATCAAATCGGCGTAACGTTCATCACCACTGACTTCTCGGTAACGATCCAGGGCCAGGGTTGTGTCGAGATGGGTATTCAATACCAACAAGTTACTTGGCGATTTACCCAGCGCACGACTATAGACCCAGCGGAAAGGGGATGCCTTAAGTGTATGCAGGCTGGTTTCCAGAGAGTCATGCATAAACCATACACTCTGATCGAGACAGTCGATGCGTGAAGCCAGAAAAGCGGCAGCTTTATCCATAGCTTGTCGCACAGTCGCATCCTTATCTTTCTCGTAATCCGCAGCCAGCAGGTGCAGAGCACCGGCGCATAGGCGGTAATGGGATTCCATGCCGTCAGTCCATTCGCCGTGACTCCAGCCCCCGTTTTCATCTTGACGGGCAATCACGGAAAGCACAATCTGACTTTGTAACAGCTCATATAGACGTTTACCCGTTGCCATCCCCAGACCGTGCAGAGTCACATAAAGCGAATAGGCATCGAGTTCTGAACATATCGTCCAATAGCGGGGCCAGACAGCTTGGTTCTCGTAGACATGACCGTGGAGGAGATGCGCGTAGAGGTCGGAGGGTTTCTGATAAAGGGTATGCGAACTCCATGTAAAATAAGCTTGGGTTTCCAGTACAAGTAACTGCTCAAGCTCAGCAACCAGCACGGATTCTACGGGAAAACGCCAGACCACCCAATCCAGAGACATACCAGCAGGAATAGTTGCCGTTACTTCAAGCCTTTGCGCCGTGGCATCGAAACCTATAATCTCGGCCGTTCGGCTTTTCAGAATACGTCCATGGGAATCCAGCGCTCGAAGCATGAACGGCAAGGGCGACCAATAGGAAGGTAACTCATGTTCAGCAGGAATAAGCAGCCAACCGCCAGCCATACAAGCTTTTATACTATATTGCCCTTCCAGCACAAAGCGAGCAGTACGCTGTTCTCCCGGTGGTAAACGCAGGAAGCAACAGACTTCTCCCGATTCAGAGAAGCTGTCGATGATGTATGCTGCATCTTTAAACACATCGAAATGAATGCGACTGAGGCCTAGTATGGTGAACTGAGCTGATTCAATATTACGACTGTGTGTACTAGAAAATAAATTGTTCAGGTCTATTTGCATGGGATTAATCATGATAATTTATTTATTACCGACGAAGATGTTCGCCGCATGAGAATTTGCATCAAAAAAGCTTTCATTACCTAACACGAACAAGATTGAAAAGTCTCTTATAAAATAGATTTTGAAGCAAATCATCTAGTAAGGCTTTTTCTCGAAAGTACTGTGATTTTTTGGCTAGTCCACGTTGAAGAAATGAATGCTCGACAAGCCAAAAAATCACAGTGAGCGCTGCATCACAGCTTTTAATTTCCGGCCTCCCTCCAGCCACAGCAACGTCCCACCAAAATACGCCATTGACGAAGGAGACTGTATCGCAACGGCACCGTAGAGAACCGTCTAAATTGCAAAGCGACGTCTTGCCACTCTCTGAGCAAAGAAATGTCTGGATTCTGGTCATCCTTGGCAGCCCGTTTCGCAATACCGTATGCCCACAGCGCTTTGCTCCTGAACTGCTGAGTCAGATTAACTGAGAGATCCTCAGCCACTTCGCGAAGCGGCGCATAGCGTGAATTAAACACTACCTCGTGCAACATCGCGAGGGGTTCCAGTACATTCACGCGGTAGTCACGATTCAAAAAGCTACGCGCGCTAACGGAGTCGCCATGAACGCGAAAGCTCGCCAAATTCTCTGCGACGGAGATGACTCCGGTATGGATTCCCACCCGGATCCAGTATTCTGTATCGCACGATACCATCAGATGCGGATTAAAATCACCAAACTCCTCGAACACCCGTTTATGCAACATCACCACAGTAGGTTCGCCGATTAGGTTCAAAACTATATTATTCAACACCATTTCAGAATACTGCCGAGCCGTTACTGGGCTGGAATCAGGAAAGAGTCGCTCCACCAGCGCCCTTCCCTCAAGATAGAAGTTTCGGGTAAACTGGGTCGTGCCTGCTTCAAAGATGAAGTCCCTGCGACAGAAAATAAACGAGCTATCTGGCCGAGCTGCATTCAGCATGCGCTCCAGGCACTCTGGCGCAATCAAGTCGTCCTGAAAGACAAACTTGATCCACTCGCCACACGCCAGTTCGATGCAACGATTCCAGTTACCTACCAGCCCAAGATTGCGTTCATTCTTAAACAGAGTAATTCGATTATCTTGTGATGCGTACTGATTAACTATTTCCCAGGTATTATCTGAAGATTGGTCATCAACTATTATCACTTGATAATTTGAGAATGATTGTGACAGCACAGAATCAAGACATTCACGTAAATACTGGGACCCGTTATAAGTCGGGATGCAAATGCTTACCAGCGGCTTCATATTATGAAGCCCTACATAAATACCACAACAGTGAGCAATCAGATTCATTCTTTGTTGTAATAAATGGTTTTGGCTCGATCATGGACGTTTTAATATTTAATAGAGTGAGTGAGGAAGGACTGTATTTTTTGCAGCATTTATAAAAATCTTAGTCGCCAGCCTATATACCGTTCAAATAAGCTTTTGACACGATACAAAAATAATTTATGCCAAGGCTGTCTTATTGGAACAATGTCCTTCATCTGTTCTAAAAAACGAGCTAATTGAGTTTGCATGGCTTGTGGAGAATACTGTTCTATAACGAAACGATACCCCGCCTGACCAAGCTCATTATGGTAATTTGAATCATTCAACAATCGCACAATAGCATCGGCAAATGTTTCAGGCGTATCGACAACAAGCAAATGTACGCCAGGTGTAAGCCCAAAACCTTCTGCACCGAAACATGTGGTGACGACGGGCAAACCATGAGACATAGCTTCGCCAACCTTACCTTTCATCCCGCCACCATAACGCAGTGGAGCAATAGAAATATAAGCTGATTGAAGATAAGGTGCAGTATCTGGCACATAGCCAATAATCTCTACATCAGGAGCTTCCATATCAAGAATTTCTAGAGGTACATGGCTGCCAATAATACTGAGCTTAACATCAGAAGTTCGTGCGCGAATAAGCGGCATTACTTCATTCAAAAAATATAATACAGCATCAACATTCGGTGAATGTGAAAAGCCACCTATAAATATTAGTCTGCCAAATTCACGCGTCTTTTGTGGAGGTGATTCATAAATTGTATGCACATTAGGTAATACTGTAATGAACTTATCAGGTAATGCTTTTAGCAGTAATGTTTTGTCATCTTCAGATACGGCAATCGTAACATCAGCTTTTCGGTAGGCATTTAATTCTTTAACTCGAATTTCATCAGCTTCATTTTGGTCATGAATATTTCCAGTTAGTGTCGCCTTAGCCTGAAGACGGTTGAACTGCACATCTACTGAATCCACAACGAGTAATGCTTGGGGCTGAAGATATCGAGCCATATCACCAAATTCAATTGCAGTGTCATAAAACTCTAAGAACAAAAAATCAAATTTATTAGAATTTAACGCCGAAAAAATATCGCCCTCATACAAGATAATTCCTGCTTCCGTGAACATGGCTTTATATCGGCTGCATTCGGTATTTTTTACGATCCAAGCCCTTAAATCCTTGATTACAAGAGTAACCTCACCAAATTTTCCAAGCATTTTTAAAATTGAAAAAAAACGCAGATCACCAGAAGCCATATCTGGCATGGGTGGGAACTCAGAAATAGCTAGAAATTTTTTCATTCTGTTTATCCGTCGATTTTTACTTAAAAATGAATAATGTGTTCGTTAAATTTTTATATTCAAACTATTGTTACTGTGACAGAACGTTTATTCATAGCCTATGGAAGTTACGAGCACTATTAGCTACTAAAATATTTGCAATGTCTTACTAACCATTAATCATCAATAATAATTTTATAATTCGAGAATTATTGTGACAGGACAAATTAAGTACTTCACGCAAAATTTGAACTTCGTTTAAGTAGGATTACATTTCTTGCAAACAAAATCACACTTTATTCTTGCGAAAGCGCCACAGCAAATGACGATCAAGTTCTTTTTTCACCTTGTGTACAATTTTATCAATCGGACTCATCTTGCTGAGATATTTTTCGTATTCGAAACGCCTCTTGGAATCACGAGCCTGATTGATAAGCAGACCCCGATTACGCTTTGGTAGAAGCTCTCGATTCTCCCAAATTACTTTCAACTCATCTATGAATTCCGCCTTACGTGCCTGTTCATGGTATTTGTTAGAATCAGTAACTGCTCTCAAGCCAAGTTGTAACCGAAACTCAGGATCATCGAATAATTTTCGCAGCCATGCTGCTGCTTGCTTAATGTCAGGTTCTGCCCATTTACATTTGATACCTAGTGAATCTGAACCGTAGGTTGGGGTAGATGCTTCAATAGGTATTAAATTGGATTCAACCAAACAAGCGTTACAGTAATTCATAAAGCTCATGTTCCCAGACCATGCAGTTGCAACGACAGGTTTGCCAAGTCGCATAGCTTCCAGTGGAACCAACCCTAATCCTTCTGCTCGGTGTAGGCTAATAAATACATCGCAACTTGCGTAAAGACAAAGTAGATCGTAGTAAGTAAGGCTTTCCTGAATGAGCTGAATCCGTGAATCTGAGTCAACATAAGCACGTAAGCGATTCAAACTATCTTCTAGGTCAATACCTCCGCCCCCCGAATAATTGACCTTGATTGCTAAGTGGCAATCAGGGCAATCAGGAAATGCCAGTTTGAATGCTTCTATCGCTGCATAGGGGTTTTTTCTGTTTATATTGCTATGTGGATCGAAACCCATAAAAGCAATAAATCTATTTTCTGGAAGCTTAAAACGTTTGCGGTTGGATCGAATATCTTCTGAAATTGATACCGGATGAGATGCTCGAAGTATCGGAATTCCATTAATATTGTTGCTTAATGTAGAGTGAATAAAGTCGGAACCAGCAACGAGAACATCGAATACTTTCATTGCATCGATCATATATTGGGGTATGCTTGTCAGTTCCCACCAAACAAATCCAACGTTTAATCTATCATTAAACTGAAGTCCGTCAGGAAGATTGCTTATGAAATCTACAACATGCGTTGCACCAAATATTGATAAATTGATAGCGTAGGGCAGATCACTAGCTGATAAAACAAACCATTCCTCTAAGCTTTTATCGAATCCAGTATTGCCAGGTATGGTATTAATGTCGAGGATACGTATTTTTTCCCCTCTTGCATGAAAGCAGTCAACAAATTGTCGCACCGTATTTCCTAAACCTACATTTGCACTTGCAAATCCAATAACGTTCAAACCAAATAGTGATGATTCTTCTGACATAGTAATCTTAATTAGTTGAAATAAAAATAAAATTGAGTTAATAACTTTTCAATGAAATAGATAAAGTATACGACCAAGAAAACTACCGCGAAATTTATCGAATTCGTCCGACTTTCGCATTGCGGATTTAACTCTATTTTCTAAATTTTTCGCCTTTTCTTCTGCACAGATAGTACTGTAGGGTATAAAAGCATCAAATACATTCGGCGGACAAGAAAAATGCCTAAGTAAATCCGATTCTTCTTGTCGGACATAAAACCTGTTGAGTCCATCAAAGTAAGCAAAAAGATAACCATGTTCAAGAACAAAATTCTCCCATTCACCATGAGATATTTCATGTGAAAGCGGGATTGTTGCTTCAATAATTAGTATTCTGGGTCTATATCGAATCCAGTTACCACCTTGAAGCACCTGTAATTCAGTTCCTTCAGTGTCTACTTTCAGAAAATCAATCGGTGAGTCTTTTACATATTCATCGCATATAGCTTCCAAAGTACGTACATCAACTGAAAGCTCAGTTACTTGAAAGCCTTTGGTTCTATGCTTGTCAGCATAATTGGCATCAAATGTAGATAGCCCAGTGTCGGTAATAGCATATAAAGTACTATTACCTGGTTTGTCGAGTAATGCTATATTCAGATTAATATCACGCTTTCGTGATAACTGATGCTTATTAAAATAAACTGGGATAGGTTCTACATTAATCCCATACCAACCCTTATCATAAAAATGTTTGGTCACTGAATCAGCAACATCATCCCATGCGCCCACATCAATATAAAACCCAGTTAACAGCCCTTTAAATACCCTTTCTAGCATTACATCTTCAAAATTCTGCACGTAGGAAATCATTGTAGAACCTGACTAGTAAGTAACGTATTATTTGATTTATCTATAACCCACTCTCCGCCGAATGAGACGAAGCCTTGGCTTACGGTACGGCTTCGGCTTAAAGTATCCGAGTACACTTGAAAATGACATAAATTTTCTTCATAAAACAAAGGAAAGTCATTGTCTTTAAGCGCAGCACCTACCCTAAGAGCATAAACACCAGGTAATAAGACCATTTTTGAAATATGATATTGGATTTCAAATTCCCCAGGAGAAATAACACCCATATTAGAAACACTAAGAATACTATCGTCGTTAGCTATAAAAATCATATCAGGGGTATGAACCCCTATGCCAAAAGTTGGCTCTTTTAATTCAATAGGCGTTTTAAAACGTACTCTTATGGTCACTGCTGAAAGATAGTTAACTCGATCTATATTTTGACCGCTTTCATCTAATAGTCTAATCTCTAAAAGCTCAAGACTACCTGTAGTTAATAATGAATTA
>TBL_comb47_HYPODRAFT_10007443_pt1 | contig 11486 bp, 8 predicted proteins | sample TroBogypolimnion_40_FD_10682 | JGI IMG/M metagenome (IMG submission 10682) | reverse complement strand
GGATAAAAACGATTCCGAAAATGACATTGAAAATTCCCTGCAACGACCAGACTCCATTCCCAAAACCGAGTTTTTTTCGGTTCGATAGGATTAAGGTAATCAGCCCATTTATACAAAGCATTATACCAATGATCATAAGGACAGATTGGATGGTCAGCCCCGGGACAAAAAGAAATACACCACCAATTGTCATTTTAAGGATCCCACTGAAAACAGATTTTCTGGTATTTGGGGAAAATAAGTTGTTCATCTGATGTTTTTGAAATTGATCATGCGAAGTTAAGGCAAAAAATTAAATATAAAAGAAACACTTTTGATTTTCAGTTAAAAGCACTAATTTGTGGCCATAATAAAAAAAAATAATTGGAACACTCATTAATTGTCAGATTAAATGACCAGGTAATCTTTACCAGTGATCAGCATTGGTTGTATCCTCTTTTTGAACTTGAAGATTATCTTGACCAGAATAAGCTAATTGTTCAGGACCTGTTTCTTACTGATAAAATTGCAGGTAGGGCTGCTGCCTGCCTGATTGTCCGTCTCGGGATAAAAAAGTGTCACATTGGTCTCCTTAGTGAACGTGCCATACCGGTTTTTAAAGGGCATAACATTAATTTTACCTACGATACCCTGGTTGAACATATCCAATGCAGGACCGAAGATTTAATCACCGATAAAATGTCCATTGACGATTCGTGGCTTTTCTTGCGGAAGAGGGCTGGAAGAGTCCAGGGTTTATCGGTTAGAATGGAAAAAATTACTGTGCGGATCGACGAAAAGTTGGTTTTGGGCCAACTTGACCTGGAGTTGGGACGAGGTGAGCAAATGGTCATCCATGGCGCAAATGGAGTCGGAAAAACGACACTTCTCAGGGTCATATTGGGCCTCATTCCCATATCAGAAGGGATGATCAAAGTTGGGGATTACCTTGTTGGGAGCCAACTCTGGAAACAAAACCGCAATGTCTTAGGGTATGTCCATCAGGAAACAGTTAAAAATAATTTTCCAATATCCTCCGGTGAAGTCGTACAGATCGGTCTTGGATCGTTAAATGTTTCAAAAAGTGAAACAGAATATCGCGTCGAAGTGGCCATGAGACGAACGGGATCCTTTCATCTGGTCAATCAACCTTATCTGACATTGTCGGGTGGCGAAAAACAAAGGGTTTCGCTGGCAAGGTGCCTTTGTCAAAATGCCAGGGTATTTTTATTGGATGAACCAACGACCTTTCTTGACCAGCGTGGAAGAGACGATTTATTGCTACTGCTCCATGAATTAAGCCGGAACGAGGCGCCTACAATGATTATGGTCTCACACGAACAGAAGTGGATCGAGAAACTAAACTGGCCGCGAAAAGAGATGAAAGGAGGAAAATTGTGTTAGAACTTCTTTCCCTCCCACCAATTTTAAAAGGTTTGATCGTTCTCGCTATTGCCGGATTAACTTTCCCTGTTACAGGAGTTTATCTTTTTCGTCTGAACCTTCTCCCGCTGAGGTTTATGTTGATGCATGGTGCCATTCTTGGAGGAGCCCTGGCACTTGCCTTTCAAATCAACCCTTTCTGGACAACAATAGCCATCAATCTGTTACTGGTTATTTTTATGGCCAAAACCTCGCGGTCAATGAATGCAGATGCCGGACAGATCAGTACTTTTTTCATGGTGATCTCTATTTCACTGGCCTTTATTTTCATTTATAAATTCAATGTCCCTGCCAAGGATACCTTGACCTTACTCTGGGGCAGCCTTTTTACACTTAGCTGGGCTGAAGTTTGCGGAATTGGCTTTTTTGCACTTGTATTAACCGGTTTTCAGTTCTATTTTCGCCGGCAATTAAGGGCTCTCTTTTTTGATCGCGAGATTGCCTTCACCGCAGGCATTAATGAAAGCAGTCTCTATTATTCAGTCATTCTCCTGACAGCCATCACAGTAGCACTTGCAATGAAACTCATTGGTGCACTGCTGCTGGATGCAATATTACTTTTGCCCCCCATTATCGCATCTTTTCAGGCAAAAAGTTTGAAAGGGATGATTTTGGGATCTGCGCTTTGGGGAGGGGCTTTTGCCATCGGAGGTTTTCTTCTATCGATAGCTATTGATATTCCGGCAAGTTCCTCCATTGCAGCATTGGCCTCACTTGCCTTTCTGATTATTTATCTTATCCGAAAAAAATGAAATTGAAATTGATGTTATCTGGCCTTGCCATCTGCTTTTTCTTATCCCCAGGTCAGTCCCAACCTCCCGGAACAGGGACAGTTGTGGCAACAACAAGCTGGACAGCTGCCTATGCAAAAGCAGCGGGTGCAACAGATGTAGCAGTACTCGCCCCTTATGAAATGGTCCACCCGAGCGAATATGAATTGCGGCCTGGTGATATAGTCCGGCTTATAAAAGCCCGGTTAATCGTTTATGCGGGTTATGAAGTAATTGTAAAACAATTAAATACAGGACTAAATATTTCTGCGGACAAAATGGTGAAAATCACCACAAGTTATAACTATTCCGAAATTGAGAAATCGGTGATGCAAATAGCTGTCCAATTGGGTACAGAAAAGATTGCTGTAGAAAACCTGAAAGAAATCAAAGATTTACTTTTAAAAGGGAGGGTCGAAGTTCAAAAAGCAGGAATTGACAAACAAATTGTTTTGGTCCATTTCTTTCAGGAATCTTTTGCACGTGAGCTGGGAATCACACCTGCAATTGTATTTGGACCTGCCCCACCTGAACCAAAGCAAATTATGGAAATGGCACGAACGAAGGCCGGCCTGATTCTCGATAATGCACATAGCCCTGTCGGTGAACCGATGAAGGAAGTCATTAAAAATGGGAAATATCAACTTTTACTAAATTTCCCGGGATTGTTCAATACCCGAACACTTTCAGATGTAATCATCTACAATACCGACAAGATTATCAAAGGAAATTAATGATTTTTGATAATATCCTGATCGAATATACTGATCTCATTCCTGAATTTTAGAAAATCAAATTAAATTTGCAGACTTATTTAAAAGATATTCATCAAACACTATGGGACGCGCATTTGAATACAGAAAGGCCAGAAAACTAAAAAGATGGGGATCAATGGCCAGGACTTTCACAAAAATCGGAAAAGAGATTGCCATCGCAATTAAGTCAGGAGGACCCGATCCGGCATCCAACTCAAGGTTACGCGTATTGATGCAAAACGCAAAAGCTGCCAGTATGCCCAAGGAAAATGTCGAGCGGGCGATCAAAAAGGCAACATCAAAAGACCAGTCCGATTACAAAGAGGTGGTGTACGAAGGATATGCACCCCACGGAATTGCGGTGCTCGTTGAAACAGCCACAGACAATACAACCAGGACAGTTGCCAATGTCAGAAGTTATTTCAACAAATGTGGCGGTTCATTGGGAACTTCCGGTTGTGTCGAATATTTGTTCGAGCACAAATGCCTCTTTAAAATAAGGAACAGAGAAGGAGTTGATATAGAAGAGCTTGAACTCGAGATGATTGATTTTGGAATCCAGGAAATATTCGTTGAAGAGGATAACATTATCATTTATGGCGATTTTGAGGCTTTTGGTCCAATCCAGAAATACATTGAAGAAAACGGTTTTGAAATTGTCAACGCCGAGTTTGAAAGGATACCCTCTGAGACAAAAGAGCTCACAGAAGAACAAATTACCGATGTTGAAAAGCTTCTCGAAAAACTTGAAGATGATGAAGATGTGACCAATGTATTCCACAACATGAAGGATTAGTTAAATTTCCATTGAATTCCGACAATATATAACTAGCTATTTTATGATTCAGGACTTAATATTGTAACAAGAAAAAGTAAAAAAAAACTCAAAATATTAAAAGCATCCTTTCACACGCTGAAAGGTTATTTAGGTTAGGTTTAGGTTAGGTTTGGCAAGGGGTCTCTCGACCCCTTGCTTTATTTATACCAATGGTCACCATTATTTTTCATCAAGCAGCATCTGTTTTTCCCTTTTAAGGCTTTCAACTTGTTTTGAGGAAAGTTTTGGATAACTAAGCCCCAATGATTCAAGCTTTTCATTAATAATCTGTGAAACAACAATTTGCATAAACCATTTATGATCTGCGGGGATGATGTACCAGGGAGCCAAAGAGGTTGAGGTATGGAGAAAAGTTTGTTCGTAAGCTACCTGATAATCGTTCCAGAACTGGCGTTCCACAACATCACGGTCAGAAAATTTCCAATTCTTGTCAGGATCGTCAATCCTTTTAAGAAAACGCTTTTTCTGTTCCTCTTTTGAAACATTCAGGAAAAACTTCAGAACGTGTGTTCCATTATTGATCAGAAAATGTTCGAAGTTGTTAATGTCCTTATATCGTTGCAACCATAACGAATAATCGGGTGCACCAACACTATAATCGAGTGGAAGTTTCTGATGAGCCAAAATTTCGGGATGTACCCTCGTGACCAAAACCTCTTCGTAATAGGAACGGTTAAAGATTCCGATGTCTCCTTTTGCAGGTGTGGCCTTCATGCACCGCCATAAATAGTCGTGATCAAGTTCTTCGGTAGAAGGGGCTTTAAAGCTCGTCACATTACATCCCTGAGGATTAATACCTGACATCACATGTTTTATCGTACTGTCTTTGCCTGCAGCATCCATTGCCTGAAAAATAATCAATAAGGCAAATTTGTCCTGTGCATACAAAATGTCCTGAAATTTAGAAAGTGTCTTTACACCATTTGACAATTCCTCGGAAGCATCTTCCTGATTAACAAACGAATTGGTTTCGTTAGTTGAAAAATCGGTCAAGGACCGGCTTTGGTCTGCCGGAAAAATGTATTTGTCGTATTTCATAAGATAAAATTGAATATGAGATGCTAAATTTACGATTTACTGACTTTAAAATAGAAATTTCAGAAGATTTTTTTATAAAAGGATCGTTCTATGCCTTTTTACCCAACTTTGGTTTAATCCGAACCCACTTACCAATATCCGGATAACCTGATCATCTCAAACAGGGTGACATTTTATTATCTTTGCTGAAAAGTTCCTAAAATCAACAACAATGTTTGACCAATCAACAATATGTGCCATTTCGACCCCACCCGGAAGTGGGGGAATTGCAGTGATCCGCCTTTCAGGAAGTAAGGCAATCCAAATCGCCGATCTGATTTACAAATCCCCTGTAAAGAACAAAAAACTATCCGACCAACTGGCAAATACGCTTCATTTTGGAGCCATCAGATCAGACAACGAGCTGATCGACGAAGTCATTGTCGGACTCTTTAAAAGCCCCCATTCTTTTACAGGGGAGGATATGGTCGAAATCTCCTGTCATGGCTCGGTTTATATCCAGCAGATCATCCTGCAATTGTTAATTTCGAAAGGGGCGGCACTGGCCCGGCCAGGTGAGTTTACACAAAGAGCATTCTTAAACGGGAAAATGGATTTATCACAAGCTGAGGCAGTTGCAGATCTGATCGCTTCCAGTACCGCCGCATCGCATAAACTGGCGATGATGCAAATGCGTGGAGGGTTTTCACAGGAAATCAACCAGCTCAGGGAGGAACTACTTCGCTTTGCCGCATTGATCGAACTCGAACTGGACTTTAGTGAGGAAGATGTCGAATTTGTGGACCGCCGCGAATTGATCGGGTTATCTAAACGTATCGCTAAATTGCTTAAAAAACTAACCGATTCGTTCCGTCTTGGGAATGCAATTAAGAACGGGATTCCCGTGGCCATTATCGGAGAGACTAACGTCGGAAAATCGACACTGTTGAATGTATTGCTCAACGAGGACAAAGCCATCGTTTCCGATATTCATGGCACAACCCGTGACGTGATCGAAGATGTGATGAATATCGACGGAACTCTTTTCCGTTTTGCAGATACTGCCGGAATCCGCGAAACAAACAATGTAATTGAGACGATGGGGATTGAGCGGAGTTATCTCCAGCTCGAGAAGGCCGAAATCGTTTTATTGGTCATTGATGCAACAAATAATATAATATCAATTAACGACCGGATCTTAAAAATAAGGGAGAAAATTACCGGTCAAAAATTAATTGTGATCGCAAATAAAGTGGACATTGCCCCTGCGGATACGGTCAAAGAATTGTCTGAATTTCCTTTGCACCAGAACGAATCGTTGGTTTTCATAGCAGCAAAAAACCGGGAAAACATGGACCAATTGATCGAGGCCATGAAACAAGCTCTTGATTTTAAGACGATCGGATCACAGGATATTGTCGTTTCCAATGTTCGCCATTACGAAGCATTGAAAATGGCCCTTGAGGCGATAGACAGGGTAATTATAGGATTGGAAACTGACATTTCGGGCGACTTTCTGGCCCAGGACATCCGCGAATGCATTCATTACCTTGGGGAGATAACTGGTGAAATATCAACAAATGAGATACTTGGACACATTTTTAAGAATTTTTGCATTGGAAAATGATCCAACTTACAACTGAATATTTTCCAACCCATTTTATTAATTCTGCTTTAAATTCACTAAATTCAAAATCCAATGTTCGAAGATGATGATATTCCGTTTAATGGGCTTGATGAAGGATAGGTGGCAATTCATAGAATCGCAATTCCCGAACTACAGTTATTCCAAATCGGAATTTCAGAATATTTAAAGGAAACGACCTCTGCGGGATCAGCGGGAAAAATGATTTCCCACTGATTTCACAGATAAACGCTGAGACATAACAGATTAATTTACCCCTTGATTACTGCCAAAGGACTCAATTCGACCAGTATATCCACAAGGTCGCGTTGGTTTTCCATTACGACCTGAATATCCTTATAAGCTCCAGGGGCTTCGTCAAGGTCTTTAAGGAAACGAATGGAATGGAGGATCCCCTGTTCATTGAGGTTGCAAATCTCCTCTTCAAGGTTAAGCTCGCGCTGAGCCTGTTTCCGCCCAAGCGAACGCCCTGCCCCGTGCGAACAACTCTGGAAACTTTCATTATTCCCTTTCCCACGAACAATATAACTTTTGGTCCCCTGTGAACCGGGGATAATCCCAATCTCACCTTCCCTGGCACTTGTGGCTCCCTTACGGTGGACAATCACATTCTTCCCGAAATGGGATTCCCACCTTGCATAGTTATGGGCGATATTGATAAAATCAATTTCTTTGAACCCCTCCCCCATCACGTTCACAAAAACCAACTTGATATTTTCCATCATCAACTTGCGATTGGCAAAGGCAAAGTCAACGCAGTATTGCATCTCCGCAAAATAGTCCTTGGCCTCGCGCGTTTCGATGGGCAAAAAAGCCAGGTCCATCCTCTTTGGCACCGATGAATGCCACCTTTCATTAAGCTGGGAAGCAATCCTGTTGTAATGGTCGGCTACTTTTAAACCAATATTGCGGCTTCCCGAATGGACCATCACCCAAATATGTCCGTCAGAACCTTTCTGTATCTCGATAAAATGGTTGCCTCCACCCAAAGTACCAATCTGTTTTCTGGCAGCAACGTACTGTCGTCTGACAACACTTTCATTGGGAACTTTTTCCAGCGAAGGCATCAGGTTTTCGTTCTGGGCTTCATCGTGGTGGTCAAATCCAAGCGGGACCAGTTCCCTGATGCCAGACATGACCTGCTTAATTTCCTCAGTGCTTATTCCGGTTAGTGAAGTTTTCAATGCGCACATCCCGCAACCGATATCGACACCTACCGCATTGGGGACGATTACACCCTGTGTGGCCATGACACCGCCAATAGGCATTCCATAGCCCTGGTGACAGTCGGGCATCAGGGCAATGTGTTTAAACACAAACGGCAGGTTGGCGAGATTTTTTACCTGCTGGATGGCGGTTGGCTCCGCATCGCTCAGCCACATTTTTACTGGGACTTTACACCCTTCTGTAATGATCTGAATCATAATATATTAGCAATAAAAGATTTCAAATATGGTTTGACCGCTACGCGGTATTGTATTCTGAATAGGATTTTATTCTGCGATAATGTAATCGCTACGCGATATTTCTTTAAGAACCTCTTTTAAATTTCTGCTGCAAAGATGAAATGGACCTACGCAATCTTTTTGCGTAGTAATAAATATTTTTAACTATTTTTGAATAAAAAAGATGCCGGTCAACAGGAATGCGCTAATCAGGTACAAAACAATTGACTTGTGCCTCCAGAACAGGTATAGGAAATGGACATTGGACGATCTGGTCGAAGCCTGCTCCGAAAGCTTATACGAATATGAAGGGATCAGAAAAGGGATTAGCCAGCGCACAGTGCAAATGGACATCCAACTCATGAGAAGTGACAAATTGGGTTATAATGCTCCGATCGTTGTGTTGGAGAGAAAATTCTATGCTTACGAAGACCAGAGTTACAGTATCATGAATATCCCGGTTTCGGAAAATGACCTGAACAAATTAATGGAAACCGTTGATTTCCTGAAACAATTTAAAGGCTTCTCCTATTTCAGGGAGTTGGATACAGTTGTCCAAAAATTGGAAGACCATGTTTATTCAAAAAAGATCAAAAGGAAACCTGTTATTGATTTTGAAAAAAACGACAATCTGAAAGGGCTTGAATTTCTTGAAACCCTTTATCAATCAATTATCCGAAAAAACATCATTGAGTTAACTTATCAATCGTTTACAGCCCGACAGTCTCAAACTTTCCCGTTTTACCCCTACTTACTTAAGGAATTCAGGAACAGATGGTTTCTGATAGGGTCTAAAAACAATTCCCAGCCATGGCTTAACCTGGCCATTGACAGGATCATTGCTGTCAATCGGACTGAAATGAGATTCACTGAGAAGGTGGAATTTGATGGTGAATCCTATTTTAAGGACGTGATCGGTGTAACTGTAAACCAGGGAATCAAGACCGAAAAAATAATTCTATATGTTTACAAGAGACATGCACCCTATGTTTTGACAAAGCCATTCCATCCTTCACAAAAACTTATTTCAAATGACGAAGATGGGATCACCATTTCGCTAGATGTCCAGCACAACTACGAGTTGGAAAAAGAGATACTTGGATTGGGAGACGGTGTTGTCGTAAAGGCTCCCGAAAGGCTTAAAAGAATAATTTTCAACAGGTTAAATAATTCCATAGACCAGTACCAAACAATTTTGACAGATAAAGACCTTAGTTCAGCCATTCATAATTACTTATTAAAAGGATTTATAATGGTCAATAAGTTGTTGACTCAAAAAAATTTAGATCATCTAAACCTCTATATATCAAAGATTCAAGGCTCATCTTTTGCATTTCAGGAAGGTAAGGTTGTCGATTTGTTAGGCAATAACGAAGTAAAGGCAATACTTTTTAACAATCAACTAAAAAAAATTTTATCCCAAATTACGAGCCCGATACAGCTTCTTTCGGCAAACTTGTATAACTGTATTCCCGATTGCTCTTTTAAATTACAACAATCTGTTGTGCCTGATCAAATTATGGTTGTTGTTTTATTATCGGCAATGGATTCAAAAACGTTTTCATTTGAAGTTGTCCCCTCATCGCATAAAAAAATATTAAGCCCCGAGAAAATTGAAAGCATAGCCACTAATTGTAAACCGATTGACTGCCCGGTAAACAGGGGTGGCGCAATGATCCTGCATCCTGCCTTGTTATGGTGTTTCCCTGAATTGCTCAAAAACGGGAAGATCGGTTATATTGTGATGAAATTTGCATTAATTGGTTGTAAATCTGAATTGTCATTAATACATTAACCTCAGCGATACGCGTGGGGAAAATGGAAGTGCTTCTGAATAAATATTCAGGGAACTGGATTGGTCAACCGGAACTCTTTCAAAATTCGAATACCTGATATTTTGGGAATTAAACAGATTCAGGATAGAGACGCCTGTTTCGCAGGACACTTTTTTTATATTAAACCGATAGTTTACAGCTACGTCCATCCGGTTATAGTTGGGTTGTACATAATTTGGATTGGAATAGGTTCCTGTATTTAAAGGAAACCCAGAGCCATACACATAATTTGATGAAAAATTGAATTTCTTCACATTGAACAAAACGGCCACTTTTAATTCATGCCTCTGGTCCTGTGGCGAAACATGGTAACTATTGTTGGAGTAGTATGGAAACTTCTCCTCCGTTTTACTTAGTGTATAGGAGATCCACGCCGAATGACCTTTATAATCTTTTTTCAGAAAGAGGTCCAGGCCATAGCTTCTGCCCTCCCCACGATAAATCAAATCACTAAAACGTTGGTTTCTGTTGATAAACCTTGTCAATCCATCAATATGCTTAAGATAGGCTTCCAGGCTAAACGTAAAATCGTTTTTATGGTATGAGGTGCCTGCGATCCAATGAACAGCTTTGAGTACTGGTATGTCGATATTGTTGCATGAAGTCCAGAAATATCTGTAATTTCCAAGGTCGTCAACCACAGAACTCTTGGTTATAAACTGGTTATATAAACCCCAGGAAGCATTGAATTTGGTATTTTCCGTAATCCGGATACTTGCCGAAACCCGGGGTTGAAAATAGAGGCGGTTAAGGTTCAATGGATAATCGGATCGCAATCCCAATTTAAGATCGACACCTCCGGGTAATGAAATATGATCCTGCAAATAGCCGTTTATCCTGGAGACCCTGGTCCTAAAGTTGGTTTGAATTGTACCCGCAGAATCTGCCTTTAAAACCACATCGTTTATTTCGTATCCCAATCCGGTTTCAAGAAGATGTGATTGAGAGAGCGATATATAATTGTCCACGCGGGCTGTGAACTCCCATATCCTGTTTTCGGTTTGATTGTCATGCTTGGTGATCAAATCATTATTTTGGTTCACATATTGCTGCAAATCGGTTAAGCCCATTTCAAGTGATGAAAAAGAGGTTGAAAAGTTGGTAATATTTCCATTTCGCCAGGTACGTCCATAAAAACTCGAAGCTCCATGCTGGTTATTGCTCTCGGAATTTATTTTATAAAGACTTCTGTTGGTGCCCAAATGGTTAATCGTATATTTAAACCGATCTTCTCCACCTAAAAGACTGATATAAAAAAGCTCTCCACTATCAGAGCGGGCTGTGAATTTTAAATTGGCATCACGGTAATTATAGTCAGGATAAACCGTAAAGTCGATATTTGGTTTCGATTTACTTTCAATTGAACTTTCACTCTGGATGTTGCCAATCCCCAAATTTTTGTTGTTGTACAAATTGTAATAAGTCTGACGAAACGACATCAATATCGAACTATTTTTCCAAAGGGGAATTTCGGCCATCCCATTTAAAGTTACATTATTGATATTCAGGTTAAAAGATGGCTTGGCAGTACTGCCCGATTTTCCCGCAATACGTACTATACCGCCGATCCTATCTCCATAAGTGACATCATAACCTCCTTTATAAACCTCTATTTCTTTGGTTATTAAAGGATTGACTGCATCAATGTCATCATTGAAACTTTTTAATCCCCAAATTGTAAACCCGTCGAGCAGGATTTGGCTATGCCCTTCATAAGCGCCCCAGATGATCAACCCATTTGATTGTTCACTTGAAGCCA
>TBL_comb47_HYPODRAFT_10007442_pt1 | contig 11489 bp, 7 predicted proteins | sample TroBogypolimnion_40_FD_10682 | JGI IMG/M metagenome (IMG submission 10682) | reverse complement strand
CTCGATGGGGTCAAGGATTAAGTACGGAGTTAGACGAAGCCCGTCGCGTCATCCAAGCTAAAGAAGAAGAGCACCAGAAGATTGTGAGCTGGGCAAAAGACTTAGATAGTCAGCTAGCTAGTAGTCGCGAGGAATTCATAGATGTACTTGAAGCTTATGAGGCTGATTTAAGCGGTCTGGAGAAGTTAACTTGGGAATTTAACCGCTCAAAAGAAATTAACGTACAGCAGAGTTGTTATATAGAGAAATTAAGCGCCGAAGCTTTGAGTCGCAATCTTCAAATTTCCCAATACTCAAACCAGTTAAGCAAGGTTATTACAGAACTGGGTGCTTCTAATCGAACTTTAGAAGCCTTTAATCAAAAAATTTATTCTCTTGAGATTGTGATTGGTCAGAATAATACTGATATAGCTATTTTGGAGGATTGCATTTCGCAACGTGATGAGCAAATTGCAGAATTGGATCACGAAACGGTTAAGCGTGGAGAGTGGGCCCTAGGGTTGCAGGCGCAATTAGATAGTCGCCATGTGGATATCGAACATCTGAATAGCCTTATTTCACAACGTGATCAGAAAATTGCTGAATTAGATCTTGAAACAGTTAGGCGTGGAGAGTGGGCGCTGGGGTTGCAGGCGCAATTAGATAACCGTTATGTGGAGATCGATCAGCTCAATAGCCTTATTTCACAACGTGATCAGAAAATTGCAGAATTAGATCTTGAAACAGTTAGGCGTGGAGAGTGGGCACTGGGTTTAATTAATGACTTGCATAGCAAGCAAGAAGAGTTAAGTCAAATTTTGGCGAGTAATTCTTGGTTATTAACAAAACCTTTTAGGGAGGCTCGTCGTTGGATCTTTTCGCCTATTCAGCAGAGTAAAAGATATTTAAGTATTTTTCTTTCCTTGATGAAACGGGAATATCAAAAATTGCCATTCAGTTATGTCACAAGAAATAGACATAAAGCGTTGATAGGAAATTTTTCCCCTTGGATACTTCGATTATCAAACACCTCTAATAATTTTATCTATTCTAGATCTACAAGTGATGCCTTAACTTTTCATTCTAGAGATCTGGAAATAGACTTTGCTTTACCAACATCCCCCAACCCTATAGTTTCGGTAATTATTCCAATTTATGGGAAGGTAGAATTTACTTTAGCTTGTTTGAGATCAATTGCTAAGTGGCCACCTAAAACTCCTTTTGAGGTAATAGTGGTAGATGATTGCTCTCCTGATAATTCCGCAGAAATTCTCGCCCAAATCGATGGTTTGGAAATCTATTCAAATAAAGAAAATCAAGGCTTTATTAAGAGTTGCAATGCAGGTGCCCGAATTTCTAAAGGCCCATATATTTATTTCTTAAATAATGATACTGAAGTGACCGAGGGATGGTTGGATAATCTATATCAGACATTCTCGGATTTTCCTGGAACTGGTTTTGTTGGCTCAAAATTAATCTATCCTGATGGATCTTTGCAGGAGGCGGGGGGGATTATTTGGCGCGATGGTAGCGCTTGGAATTTTGGAAGGAATCAAGATGCAGCACATCCTTTGTTTAACTACGCCCGAGAGGTTGATTATTGCTCTGGCGCATCTATTATGATTCCACGCAACATATTTGATGATATGGGTGGTTTTGATGAGCTCTACACGCCAGCATATTGCGAGGATTCTGATTTAGCCCTGAAGATTCGTCGGGCGGGTTATCGCGTAATTTATCAGCCAAGTTCGGTTGTTGTTCATTTTGAAGGCGTTTCTTCTGGAAATGATACTTCCCAGGGGGTAAAGGCATTTCAAATTGAGAACAGTAAAAAATTGCTTGCACGCTGGAAGCATCATTTAGAGTCACATCAATCTAATGGCGTAGACGTTGACGATGCAAAGGATAGGGCATTTAATAAACGGGTGCTCGTGATAGATCACTGTACTCCAACCCCTAATCAAGATGCGGGATCAATCACAACCGTTAATACCATTATTTTGCTTAGAGAGTTTGGATTTCAGGTAACTTTCATTCCGGAAGATAATTTTTTGTATATGCCAGAGGAAACGGTAGCTTTACAAAGAATTGGTGTTGAAGTTTTATATGCACCATATGTTCAATCAGTAGAGGAGCATATTCAAGAATTCGGGGGTAGATACGATTTGGTATTTTTATTTAGACCTGTCGTTGTTGAAAAGCACATTAAAAAAATTCGGAAATTTTGTTTAAATGCAAAAGTGTTATTTCACACGATTGATCTACATTTTTTGAGAATGTCTCGTGAAGCATTGCTCCAATCTGATAAAACAATTAAAGATGCAGCTGATTTTATGAAAGAGCGCGAGATTCTAGCCATCAATAGTGTTGATGCCACTATTGTTCATAGTACTTCTGAGTTAGAAATACTCTCACCATTAGTGCCTAAAGCGAAGTTACATGTCTTCCCTTTAATATTGGATGTAAAGGGCACGCAAAAGCAATTTAAAGACCGCAGGAATATTTTATTTGTAGGTGGATTTCAACACGCACCAAATGTTGATGCGGTAGATTTTTTTGCAAAAGAAATTATGCCCATACTTCGATTGAGATGTAATGGGATTCGGTTTCTTGTGGCTGGTAGTCGACCGCCATCTAATGTACTAGCTTTAGAAACAGATGATATTCATATCCTTGGATTTGTCGAGGATTTAAGCTCTCTATTGGATAGCGTTCGAGTTTCTGTTGCGCCTCTTAGGTATGGAGCAGGTATAAAAGGTAAGATAGGAACTGCAATGGCGGCTGGGCTGCCAATTGTTGCAACCACTATTGCTGCGGAAGGCATGTCACTTTCTGCTGGGGACGAAATTTTAATAGCTGACAGCCCTGAAGAATTCGCAGAATCAATTTTACGATTATGTGAAGATGAGGATCTTTGGACTCGTATTAGTCAACACTCGATTGAATTTGCAAATAAGCAGTGGAGCGGTGTTGCCGCCAGTAGGATTCTCGAAAAAATCCTTACCGAGTTAGATATTGAAGTGACAAAGATTTCGAATCAATTAAAAATGTATACATCGTAGGTTGGGTATGTCGAATATTAAATATAAACCATCTATTGATGGATTAAGGGCGATAGCTGTACTTGCAGTCTTATTATTTCACGCTGGGTTTCAAGGATTTTCCGGTGGCTATATAGGCGTTGACATCTTTTTTGTAATCAGCGGCTATTTAATTAGTAGTATGCTTTTGAGGGAGATCGAGGTGAATGGGGAGATTAATTTTTACTCATTTTACTTGCGTCGACTAAGAAGAATTTATCCCTTGCTGTTGTTTACGATCTGCAGCTCTGCTTTGTTGGCGCTATGGCTGTTATCGCCGCAACGTCTAGAGCCGTATGGAGCAAGCTTGATTGCAGCTACGTTGTCAGTGTCAAATGTATACTTTTTTCTTCAAAGCGGTTACTTCGATGTATCTTCAACACTCAAACCATTGCTACATACTTGGTCTTTAGGGGTAGAGGAACAATTTTATTTAGTGTGGCCATTTTTTTTACTGCTGATATCAAAGTATAGAATCAGTATGTCAATTACCATCATCGGGGTATTAAGCTATATTTTCGCCTTGGTCATGTTTAGGATAGATCCTTCAGCGGCCTTCTTTTTAACTCCATTTAGAATTTTCGAATTTTCGATGGGGGCATTGTTAATTTATTTTGAAAAATATTCTATTAATAATAGGTATGCAAGAAATTTACTATTCATTTTCGGCCTTTCTCTAATAATAATTCCAATATTTATTTTTGATGAAAATACAGCTTTTCCTGGACTAGCCACATTAGCTCCCTGTTTAGGCGCAATACTGTGCATCTATCTAGGTGAAAAAAACGATTTTCAATGGCTAATCACTAATAAATTATCTAGATTTATTGGCTTAATTAGTTATTCAATATATATGTTGCACTGGCCTGTTATAGTATTTTACAAAATCAATCAAGGAAAAGAAACATTTTTAATAGACGATTCGATAATTATTGTGCTACTTACAATAATTTTTTCGATATTTACATATAAATTTATTGAAAAACCATTTAGAGCGGAAAGGCAGTCTAATCGTATTTTTATTTGCGGAATCACAGTTTTATCGACTCTCATACTATTGGTCGGCACTTATATGATTGTGTCAAATGGGGTTTTGGAGCGCCCCTGGGTAAGTGTAAAATTCACAAATCAGGAAATTGACAATGCAAAAGCGCTACGATTTCGAAACCGTCAAATTCAATGTGAAAGAAAAGGGTGGGAAAAGTGCGATGAATTGGATGGGGTAAGAATTAATGCCTTAATTATTGGCGACAGTCATGCGCCTGATGCTCAAAATGGATTCCAAAAATTTTTTCCAAACCATAATTTTGTAATATCTACGCTTGGTGGGTGCCCACCTTTGGATAATGTTACAGCAGTACTGCCGCCGGCTTTTCCAGGTCTTGAGGAATGCAAAAAAATTAATATAAAAAGATTTGATGTTAATTACTTGGATAAATTTGACTATATAGTAATTAATGTTTTATACGGACCAAATACATCAGATTATTTGATCAATTATCTAGATTTTCTTTCAAAATCAGGCATTAAAAAAGTCATTATATTTGGCGGTTACTTGACTATGAAAGAGGATTTGGCTGAGCTAATAAATAATTATGGGTATGATAATAAAAAATTATCTGAATTTATTGAGCGAAGACCTGAAGACGATCATGTGAGGTCCTCAGCCAAAGCCCTGGGTTATTTGTTTATTAGTAAATATGATAATTTTTGTAAGTCTAATAAATGTGATTTATTTGACGCCAGTGGCATTCCGTTTACTTATGATAAGCATCATTTATCATATGAATTTGGATCAAGTCTATTAATAGGTCAGGATGAGTTAGCTTCGAAATACTTGAATCTTTCCCCTGTCAATAAAAATTTTAATATATTGAATTGGGGTCCACAAGGTCCCGAGTCTACTGGCGCATTGCCAAACCTTCAGCCAGATGGCAGCATGGGCATTTGGATTAAATTGAGCGGCAATGTCGATGATAAAAATACAAAAGTACTTTTTAATGGGCGTGAATCCAAAATAACTGTGGTACAGGGTGATCTAATTACGGCTGCAATCTCGCCCAACGCTGTAAAGGATACGGGAAAATCCCCTGCAGATATTTCCTTATTATTTTCTGATGGCATCAGATTGAAGATTGGTACATATAACCCCTTATAATATTTCAAGGATTCTTAAATGTTATGATTAATTTATCGAAAAATCCTCAAAAGATAATAGTGATTGGCGCTTCAGGCAATTTAGGTAAAAGATTGTTGGAAAAGGCCTGTAAAAAATATAGCTGTATTGGCACTTCTTCTAGGGGTGAACATAATTTAATGCTACTTGATCTTCAAAACCCTGGCAATTTTGTTAAAGATAATGTTCGGCCCGGGGATATGGTTATTATTACGGCAGCAATATCTGCGCCCGACATTTGCGCTAATGAACACAAGTATGCTTTTAACGTAAATGTAACTGGGACTTCAAAGTTAATAGGCGATTCACTGGCTGCTGGAGCTAAAGTTTTATTCTTCTCCAGCGATATGGTTTATGGTGAGAAAGAAAATTATTTTGATGAAGGTTTAGCATGTGATCCTGTTGGCGAGTATGCAATTATGAAGCATGACATTGAACGTAAATATGTCGACTGCACTTCGTTTAAAAGTATTCGCCTTTCTTATGTGTTTTCAAAAGACGATAAGTTCACCTCATATCTTATTAACTGTGAGAATAGGCAAGTAGAGGCTGAGGTATTTCACCCATTTTATCGTTCAGTAATCTATCGGGATGATGTTGTTGATGGTGTTTTAGGTCTTGTGGAAAAATGGGATCAGATTATTGAGCGCAATATTAATTTCGGCGGTGCTGAATTAATTTCTAGAGCTGATTTTGCGTCTCTTTTAGTCGGATTAAAATTGATCAATCTTCGATTAAGAATTTCCAACCCTCCATCTAATTTTTTTGAGAAACGTCCGCGCACAATTGCTATGAGATCTAATTTGCTAACAACTTTAATCGGGCGACCTCCAGTGAATTTATCTGATGCTATTAAAATTGAATTTGATATTTAATGCTTATATTATTTATAATTAAACATATCCTACGTACACATGAAAAAAAATATTTTAATCACCGGAATTACAGGTCAAGTTGGCTCACAATTAGCTGATTTTATACTGGAAAATACTGAGCTTGATGTAGTTGGAATGATGCGATGGCAGGAGTCAATGGATAATCTATATCATTTGACCGAGAGAATAAACAAGAAAAATAGAATAAGTTTATATTATGCTGATTTAAATGATTATTCCGCCTTGTATAGAATGTTAGACGAAGTTCGTCCTAACTTTATTTCACATCTGGCTGCCCAGTCTTATCCAAAGACTTCATTTAACATTCCAATAGAAACTTTGCAAACTAATATTATCGGAACTTGCAATCTTTTGGAAGCCATTAGGCAAATTTATGAAAACTCAAATTACAGCCCTACTGTTCATATATGCTCTTCAAGCGAAGTGTATGGAAGAGCGAAGTTTGGAGTCCCGTTAGCAGAGGATACCGCCTTTCACGGTGCCAGCCCTTACAGCATAAGTAAAATTGGAACTGATTATTTAGGTCAATTCTATGGGGAGGCTTACAGTCTAAAAACTTTTGTCACCAGAATGGGAACACATTCCGGGCCTCGCCGTAGCGATGTATTTTTTGAAAGCACGGTTGCGAAACAAATTGCGCTTATTGAGGCTGGCTTACAGGACCCCAAAATTAAAGTTGGAAATTTGTCTAGCACCAGGACATTTCAAGATACTAGGGACGCGGTCAGGGCATATTACCTTTTACTTATAGAGTCCGAAAAAGGAAATATTAAGTGTGGAGATTACTTTAATATAGCTGGTGAAGAGGTGTTCAGGCTTCCAGAAGTTATTGAGATTCTAGTAAGTATGAGCACGGTGGATAAAATTGAAATAATTACCGAACAGGATAGGTTAAGACCAATTGATGCGGATTATCAAATGTTTGATAACGCCAAGATAAAGGCAGCAATTGATTGGCGCCCACAGATCCCTGTGAGACAAATGCTCGGTGATTTGCTAAATCACTGGAGGTCGGAAATATTAAAGGGAAAGGTACCTCTTGATAGATAAAAAAGAATTTAGTAGGCTTAAAGACATGGTTGTCCGTGCGCGAGCGCCATTGAGGCTTGGCTTGGCTGGCGGGGGATCCGATGTTTCTCCCTATTGCGATATATATGGTGGATATGTATTAAATGCAACTATTGATAGATACGCATATGCCGTAATAAGGCTGCTAGAAGCTGGTGAAGTTAGATTTAATGCCCCCGATGCCTTTCAATCAGCGAGCTTTAAGTTAAGTGACTCATTTGACGACAGTGGTATTTTAATGTTGCATAAGGCCGTCTATAACCACATGATCAAACACTACAACGCTGGGATTCCAATTTCTCTAGAAATGAATACATTTTGCGATGCGCCACCTGGATCTGGGCTAGGATCCTCCTCCACTTTAGTTGTGGCGATGATACGTGCATTTGTTGAGCTATTGAATATCCCCCTAGATGATTATGCAATTGCCCAACTTGCCTTTACCATTGAACGCGTAACTTGCGGCCTTCAGGGCGGACGTCAAGATCAATATTCCGCTACTTTCGGTGGGTTTAATTTTATGGAATTTTATAGTCAGGACAGATCGATTATTAATTCATTAAGAATTAAGAATTGGATTATCTGTGAATTGGAAGCTTCTTTGCTTTTATTTTTTACGGGAATTTCACGTGAGTCAGCAAAGATTATTGCAGATCAAAGTGCAAATGTTAATTCAGGATCAATAGAATCAATTGAGGCAATGCATGGTATCAAGCGTGAAGCGATAGAGATGAAAGAGGCTTTACTCCGCGGCTCATTTGGCAATCTGGCTGAATCAATGCAAAGGGGTTGGGAGAACAAAAAGCGATCATCAGCTTCCATATCAAATTCATTTATCGACGAAGTGTATCAGGATGCTTTGAAATCTGGCGCTTTAGCTGGAAAGGTGTCTGGGGCTGGCGGAGGTGGTTTCATGCTTTTTTTGGTTCCAACAGAAAAAAGGGTTAACCTTATCAGGGCCTTGTCTAAATACAACGGCGAAATCAGCAATTGTCATTTTACAAATACAGGTTGTCAGGCCTGGAGGGTATATGCACAACTATATTAAATCTCAAATTAAAGAGACGCAGAGGGTAATAGCTGTAATGCTCTCAGACCCAGTACTTCTAAATAATTTAAGGTTGGTGGCAAATAGATGCATTGATGCTTTCAATTCGGGAGGAAAAATACTTCTTGCTGGTAATGGTGGAAGCGCTGCTGATGCTCAGCATATAGCCGCAGAGTTTGTAAGTCGTTTTGCATTTGATCGTCCCGGGCTTCCTGCTGTCGCTCTTACTGTAGATACTTCGATTTTGACTGCGATCGGCAACGATTACGGCTATGAAAAGTTATTTTCAAGACAAATACAGGCAATTGGGAATAAAGGCGATATTCTTATTGCCTATTCAACATCTGGTTCTTCGAAAAATATACTTTCAGCGCTGGCAACTGCGCACTCTCAAGAAATTTTAACTATTGGGTTAACGGGTAACAGGGGTGGAGTTATGAAGGATTATTGTGATTACTTGATTGAAGTTCCATCTGGAGACACGCCAAAAATTCAAGAGGGGCATTTGATTTTGGGCCACATTATCTGCGGCCTAGTGGAAAATGAAATTTTTTCATCATATCAACAAAAAACAAATGAGTGAAGCCATCATTCTTGCCGGTGGTTTTGGGACCCGACTAAGGGAGGTTGTAAGTGATGTGCCAAAACCCATGGCCCCTATTTGTGGAAAGCCATTTTTAGAATACCTATTGCAGGGTTTGTCAAATCAGGAAATAAATCATTTCATTCTTTCCACTGGATATATGGGGAACATAATTCGTGAATATTTTGGAGATAAGTTTAATGGAGTAGATATCACTTATTCTGAGGAAGAATTTCCTTTGGGCACAGGAGGCGCAACAAAATTAGCGCTAAATTACGTAGAACAAGACCATGCATATATATTTAATGGAGATACATATACAGAGCCAAATATTATGATGATGGAGCGCCTATGGAAGTCTGAGGCTAGCACAGTTGTAATGGGTGTTCATGTAGAAAATACTTATCGATATGGATCCTTAAATATCATTGAGGAGTCCAATACAATCGTTGGCTTTAATGAAAAGGGCGCCAACAGACCCGGTATTATTAATGCAGGGTGTTATGCTATTGGAAAGAATTCTTTAGATGATTTTGAGTGTGGCTTGCAATTCTCTTTAGAAAATGATTACTTTCCATCGCTAATAAGTGGTGGAAAGTTAAAGGTATGTATCTCACATGGACATTTTATCGATATTGGCATACCCGAGGATTATCATAAAGCCATTAATTTTTTTTCTAATTCATTTAGATTTTAATGCCATTAAAAGAGCAACTTTAAAGTGAATAATATAAAAAATTTCTATACTCAAAAATTTATCTCTGCTTTTAATATTAATCTTTATTACCATGTGATTTTTATATTTTTATTTACGCTAGCATCATGCATTATTTTAGCTGCGATCCCGGGTTATTTCAGTAACGATGAATTGGAAATTATCGATTCATTATCTAAAAACGGTTTGTCGGAAAGTATTTGGTCTTTTAGTGGAATGCGACATAATGCTTTTTTTCGTCCGCTCGGATACCAATTTCTTGAGCTCACCATTTTCTATGGCAAATTGCCCTTTATGGCCCATTGCTTGAACGTTATTATTCATGGCTTGGTCTGCATTGGAGTGTACGTCTTAATAAAAGAGTTGAGCGATCAAAGAAGGGCTGTAGCGGCAGCATGCATATTTGCGGTTTCTCCCCTTGCAGCTTTTTCAGTTGGCTGGGTAGTTGCCATCTATGATATTTTGGTTACTGGATTTATTGTTCTTGCCCTTATTTCAGTTCTGAGGATAGCCGTTACAGGGAGTAAGTTATGGCTTGGGGTTCTTGTGCTAGCCACTACTGGGGCAATATTATCCAAGGAGACATGGATTATATTGCCCCTCTTTATTTTTACCCTATCTTTAACTCAACATGGAAGAGAAAGAAGAATTATTTTTTTTAGCTCCATTGCACTGGGATTCATCGCTCTTCTCTATCTCTGTATTAGGTTGCCGGGTCTAACATCTATTGGGCTTGGTCAGTCAGGCGGGTATGGGCTTTCGATTGGAAAAAATGTATTTAATAATTTAATTGCCTATATTTCTTTTCCGTTCAGCCCGCTAACAATAGAGGTAATTGGGTTTGAGTCTCAAGCCTCGATTATCAATTTTGTTGTGCCTTTAATGATACTGTTTAGCGCCTTAATTGCGGGTATTTATGCCACTTCTTTGCGCGCTGTTGCACTGGGAGCAATTTTTTTCATTGGATACCTTCTGCCTGTAATTTTCATTACCAAACATGAGTCGCAATATCTCTATGGTGCGGGAGTGCCATTTTCGATGTTAATTGCCGTCTTGGTTTGCGATTTGAAACGCATCTTAAATAGAGTTGTTGGGGTAATACTCTGCGCTATTTTAGTGGCTCATACACTGGTAATTGATATTAACTTGTATATTACAGGACAGTGTCAAACAAGTATCTTAAATTCTTTAAATACCCTTTTTCCAAATTCTATTAATACGACTTCTAGTCGATTTCCATTAATTCCAATTGCACCTAATCAAGATACGCGATGGTGGATACTGGCGCGAGCAATTCATAATAATAAAAATTCATCTGATGCTAGAGGATTGGTCGTATTTACTGAGAAAAAAAATGATGCACAATTAATATTTAACCAACAGTGTTTGATTGAGCGGGTAAAGAAAGAGAATTAGCTAACTTTAAACCGATACAGATGCTTCCCTCAGAAAAATAGCTAAGTATTTTTGCTAATTAATCATTTAAAGACATGGCATTTATCAAGATGGTATTTGGCTATATAACCAATACCTAGGCCTAATGCGCCGCCAATGTAGCACATTCTATTAGTTTCAAATAAATAACCGAACCCTAATTCAAAGTCCCAAAAGATTGTTGTGGTCATAAGTCCCATAGCAAAATAAAGAAAAAAATCCTTGTTTCATGGGTCACATTTTTAGCTTTAAATTGAAAAATATAAATTTTATCAAGGGAATTTTTTCTAAGAATTCCGAATCTAGTTCCAATGATGAGAAATTAATATCTTATGGACTCTACTATAAAAATAAAGGGCGATTTCTTGCGTGCCAAAGTTGATAGGTAATACCCCCACCCCTTAACCTGACTTAAAAGTAGAATTTCTACGTTGTTTGATTTAAAGGAAATTCTATGAAAACCTCCCGCTTTACCGATAGCCAAATCATGGCCATCCTCAAACAAGCCGA
>TBL_comb47_HYPODRAFT_10007441_pt1 | contig 11490 bp, 6 predicted proteins | sample TroBogypolimnion_40_FD_10682 | JGI IMG/M metagenome (IMG submission 10682) | reverse complement strand
GGCGGTGAAGGTTACACTGGTTCTCAAGGACCTCAAGGTAATTTAGGTTATACCGGTTCACAAGGTATTCAGGGAAATATTGGTTACACCGGTTCTAAAGGTGATCTTGGTTATGCAGGATCTTCTGGTTTTACAGGATCACAAGGCGTCGGGTATGCAGGATCTCTTGGTTACACTGGTTCAGAGGGACCAACAGGTGGTGTAGGTTATGCTGGATCTGCAGGGTATGCAGGCTCTAGAGGTGATCTTGGTTTTGCAGGATCTCAGGGAAATCAAGGATATTCTGGCTCTAAAGGTGATCAGGGTATATCAGGTTATACTGGTTCAACAGGTGCCGGCTATACTGGTTCAATAGGTGCTACAGGATATGCAGGATCACAAGGTATTCAAGGTACAGTAGGTTATGCTGGTTCTCTTGGTTATACAGGATCAGTAGGCTCTCAGGGCACTACAGGGTATGCAGGTTCACAGGGTATTCAAGGCACTACAGGTTATACAGGCTCACTTGGCGGCATTGGTTATACAGGTTCTAAAGGTGATACAGGATCTCAGGGTAACCTAGGCTATACCGGTTCTATAGGTTCACAAGGAACTACAGGTTATACTGGTTCGATAGGAGGTACTGGATATTCTGGTTCACAGGGTATTCAAGGTACATCTGGATATACAGGCTCTACTGGTTTTGTTGGTTCTCAAGGCCCACAAGGGAACTTTGGTGGTGAAACTTTAGATTATGTATTTAATTCAGCAACTTCAAGTTCTGATCCTGGTCCGGGTCAAATTAAATTTGATATAGTTAATATATCATCTGCTAGTTATCTTTATATTAACCAAAACGATAACTATGGTGCAAATGCTTATAATTTTCTTTTAACTGTAGATGCATCTACATCAGCAATTAAAGGTCATTTTAGAGTAGCAGATAGTGCAAATAGTGCTTATTATGCAATGTTTGCTATTACTGGTACCCATAATTACTCTCCTCCTTACCTTTCTGTACCAGTAACTTACCTATCTGGCGTCACTTCATTTAGTGCAAGTCAAAATGTAATTGTTACTTTTGCTGTTACTGGGGATAGAGGTGATGCAGGTTATGTTGGATCTCAAGGTACTACCGGGTATGCAGGTTCACAGGGGCCTCTAGGATATGCAGGTTCACAAGGTACTCAAGGTAATATAGGTTATGTCGGTTCTCAGGGTATTCAAGGGAATATTGGATATACTGGTTCTTTTGGTAGCACAGGCTATGTTGGATCTACTGGTTCTCAAGGTAATTTAGGTTATGCTGGTTCACAGGGCCCGTTAGGTTATTCTGGATCACAAGGAACACAGGGTAATCTAGGTTATGCAGGATCTCAAGGACCGATAGGATATGCAGGGTCACAAGGTGATACAGGTTATTCAGGATCACAAGGTACACAAGGAACACAAGGTACTACTGGCTATACCGGATCTAAAGGTGACACAGGTTACGTAGGTTCTACAGGTAGCACAGGCTATTCTGGATCTCTCGGTTATGCAGGATCGCAAGGCCCATTAGGTTATGCAGGGTCTCAAGGACCTTTAGGATATACAGGTTCTCAAGGACCTCAAGGCAATATTGGTTATACAGGCTCTATTGGATCTCAGGGTGCAGTAGGTTATACAGGGTCTTTAGGTAATGTAGGTTATTCTGGTTCTCTTGGTTATGCAGGTTCCCAAGGTCCAGTAGGATATTCAGGTTCTTTTGGTAATACTGGGTTTACTGGATCTATTGGTTATACAGGTTCTAAAGGTGATCAAGGTACCCAGGGTAATGTAGGATACACAGGTTCTTTTGGTAATACTGGTTATACTGGATCACAAGGCATTCAAGGTACCGCTGGTTATACTGGTTCCTTTGGTAATATTGGATATACGGGATCTATTGGTGTAGGGTATGCAGGTTCACAAGGCAATGTAGGTTATACCGGGTCTTATGGTAATTTAGGCTATACAGGATCAATAGGTTATACAGGTTCTAATGCACCTACAGTTAACACTTACTCTCAATACTTTACTGCAGACGGTTCAACAAATACATTTACTGTTTCTACTGCAATTAGAACTCAAAATAATAGTATAGTTACTCTTGATGGTGTTGTTCAAGTTCCAAGCCTACACTATACCATATCTGGTACATCAATTAACTTTACCACTAAACCTATTGCTAACACCATTGTAGAAGTAAAGAATTTTGATAATAGTATAGTAACAGGAGCTACTGGTTATACTGGTTCACAAGGACCTGCAGGTACAAATGGAACTAGTGCTTCTGGGGTAGGTGCATTTGCATGGGTTACTTTTGATGGTTATACAGGAGCAACAGCAACAATACAAGCTTATTATAATATAAGCAGTGTTTCTAGAATATCTACTGGTGTATATGAAGTTAATTTTTCATCCTCAGCTACAGACCAATACTATACAATAGCATTAATGACTAATGATGGTCTTACTTCTGGTTCTTCTACTAGGCTTACTATGACTACTAATGCATATGGTAGCCCTAAAAGAAAAGATACTAATGGATTCAGATTTAACTATGCTTCTACTTCTTCAACTTACGACAACTCAACCCTTGGTTGTGTTGTATTCAGATAAGGAAATATATTATGGCACAAGTAATAATTTACAAAAATCCTGAAGCTAATAATGTTATAGTTTGTACTCCTTCAGGTATTATTCCTATTGAAGAAGTGTTAGCTAGAGATTGCCCTCCAGGAGCAATTATTGTAGATGAAGAAACACTTCCAGATCAACATAATGATTTTTTTGATGCATGGGAAATGACAATAGAAAATAATACTCATAGTATTTCTATTAACACAGACACAGCCCGTCATATTACTAAACGTAGACTTAGAGTAGAAAGAGAGCCTTTGCTTGCTGCTCAAGATATTTTATTTCAAAGAGCATTAGAATCAAATTCAGATACATCAGCTATAGTTGCAGAAAAACAAAGACTTCGCGATATTACTAAACTACCGGATAATGTAAGTACATTAGAAGAATTAAGAAATTTAAGTTGCTAAGACTNTGTTAATAAATATTAAGAAACATATAGGTTGAAATGTCAAACCAGTTAATTAAACCAGGATATATTGCAGTAGATAATACCGCTAATGGATATGTACTCGTATCTAACGGTACATTTGCATCCTGGTCTTCTGTTGTTGGCTATGCAGGATCACAAGGTACTACCGGTTATGCTGGGTCTGTAGGATATGCCGGTTCTACAGGATCAATAGGTTATACAGGTTCTGCCGGGACTAACGGTACTAATGGCATTAATGGAACAACAGGTTATACAGGTTCTGCGGGCCCAGTAGCAGGTTTTGACACACAAGTAATATTTAACGATGGTGGATTTGCAAACGGCTCATCAGGTCTTACTTATAATAAATCTACACAGACTTTAACCATAGGTAATAATCTTTATCTTGGTGGTAATATATACATTGCTGGTAATGTAACAACATTTGCTGCTAATAATTTAGATATCGTAGATAATATGATCTACTTGAACTCCAACAGTGAGTTCTCTAATCCAGATATTGGCTTTGCAGCAAATTATAACGACGGTACTTATCACCACACAGGTTTCTTCCGTGATCATGCTACTGGTGTATGGAAAGTATTTGAAAATTATCTTCCAGAACCACAAGCAGCTCAATACATCGATCAATCAAATAATACATTTAGACTTGCCAACTTCCAAGCAAATACTGTATATGCTAATGCAGTTTCATCTAACACATTAAACATTAATAATGGATTTATTACGGTAGGTAATTCTTCTGTCAATACACAGATATCACAATCTACTTCTTCATTCCATAATATTAATTTACTATCTAATGCAGCAACATTCAATAGCTATTCAACATACCTAAGTTCTTCTTCAGTAACTACTAGTTGGCCTACTACTGCTCTTAATTGTGCAGGAAATGGATTCACTGTTGAATTCTTTGTTAAGTTTAATTCACTCACTTCATCTCTACAAAGAATTACCGATAATGGTACTGCAGAATTAGGTATATCAGTAAGCACAACAACTATTACTATTGATGATCAAGGTTATAGCACCGTAGGTTCTGTAACAGGATTAAATCTACAAAACAATGTTTGGTATCATTTTGCTTATATTGGTAAAAGCAATGATACATATTTTGCAATCAATGGTGCTGTAACTGATCTCGGTGTTAAAGCTGGTCACTATGGAAGTGGTACATGGGGTGCTGGTTTTGGTAATTTAAATGGTCCTGCAACTTATTCTAACTTTAGAGTTGTTACTGGTCAAATAGTTTACGATACTAACGGTTTCACACCTCCCACATCACCTCTTACCGCTATAACGGGAACATATGTACTAACTCTTCAAAGTGCTACGTTTGTAGATAATAGTGGTAGTAATAGAACAATTTCAACATCAGGCTCGCCTTCACTAGCTCCTGATGTTATAAGTGTATCTTCATCATCGTATTATACTGCGGGTACTATTATAAATGGCAATATCAATTCGCCTATTATTAATAGCAACTATATCTATGCAAATAACGTATTAGGTTCTGCAAATCAAGTACTTGCTTCTAATAGCACAGGTGGCATATTTTGGTCTTCTGCAGCAGGTGCTGGGTATACAGGATCTTCTGGTGCTGGGTATACGGGTTCTGTAGGTTCTACCGGAGGAACTGGTTATACTGGTTCTGCAGGTACAAGTGGGTCTGTAGGTTATACAGGATCCTCTGGTACTGGTTATACTGGTTCTGCAGGTACAAGTGGGTCTGTAGGTTATACTGGATCCTCTGGTACTGGCACTGGTTATACTGGATCTTCTGGTGCTGGGTATACGGGTTCAGCAGGCACTTCTGGTAGTTTAGGTTATACAGGTTCAGCTGGATTTACAGGATCAGTAGGTTATACAGGCTCACAAGGATCTCAGGGAGCAGTTGGTTATACTGGATCTATAGGTTCTGTTGGTTATACAGGATCACAAGGATCTCAGGGAGCAGTTGGTTATACTGGATCTATAGGTTCTGTTGGTTATACAGGATCACAAGGTATTCAAGGAACTGTAGGTTATTCAGGTTCTATAGGTTCTCAAGGTACCGTTGGCTATTCTGGATCACAAGGTGTTATAGGGTATGCAGGTTCTCTCGGCTATACAGGTTCACAAGGTACGGTAGGGTATGCTGGGTCACAAGGTGTAATAGGATATTCAGGCTCTCAGGGTATTCAAGGTGTAGTAGGTTATACAGGCTCACTTGGTATAGGATATGCTGGATCTTCTGGTTATGTTGGATCATCTGGAAGTGTTGGTTATACTGGTTCTATAGGTATTGGTTATACAGGTTCTGCAGGTTCTGGAACTGGTGGTTTTGCAAACGGGCAATCAATTCAAGTAGCAAACTTAACCATAAGTGGTACGTTATTTGATAATGCAAACACATATGGGGCTGCAAATACAGTTCTTACTTCAAATGGAGCGGGAGGTGTTTATTGGGCTGCTCCTACTGGAGGTACAGGATCAGGTAGCGGCTATACAGGGTCACAAGGTTTTGTAGGTTATACAGGTTCTTCTGGTTCTACTATCGGTCTTTCCGGTAATACTCAAACGTTTGTTGGTAATGGTACAGCTAATACATTTATTATGAATTCGGTGATTACATCATCACCTAATATCATAGTAACTATTAACGGTCTTTTACAAATACCTACAACTCATTATTATGTTTCTGGTGCTAACCTTAATTTCTACTCTCCTCCTTCATCGGATAGAACAATAGAAGTAAGATCATTTAGCGGTACCGGATTTACTGGTTCTATCGGTTCTACTGGGTATGCTGGATCTACAGGTTCTTTAGGTTATACAGGTTCTATTGGGGCTGGTTATACCGGTTCTGCAGGTACATCTTCTACCCAGTTAACCCAGCAAGGTGTTTTAGTTCCTACAACCGGTACAGTAAGATGGTATGCACCAGGCAATTCTTTAGTTATTACCAATGCAGTTGCAAGAGTTTTAACTGCACCTCAAGGAAGCCCGGTAGTTGCTACTGTTAGAAAAAATGGAACAGCCGCATCTATTATCTCAATTGCAAGCGGTACTAACAAGGCTTCTAACAATACAACTATAAATATGTCAGGTACCACAGACGATTATTTAACTTTAGATGTAACATCAGTAGGCGTAAGCTCGCCTGGAAGTGATCTATATATAACTATCACATATAGTATCATATCATAATTGGAGATATAAATGTACGTACACTACGAAATTAACACTGCATACGGCAATACTAAGATCTTAGTACAGTCAGTAATGAGCGACTTAGCCAACGTATTCAATGGCAATTTCACAAATACGTCAAGTTTTAACCCTGCTTCATGCATTATCAGTGCATCAGAATTTTACGGGTCAACTAATACTACTATTTACCCTGTAGCAAACGTAGTTTGGACGACAAACGCTACTGCAACAGTTCCTGATGTATTAACATTTAATAAAAGACACAACCAGGCAAACTCGACATATATTGCTAATACTTACCAACAGTTTGGTTTATATTGGGACCTTACATATGGTCCAAGAATTCGTATTGGCAATTCTGCAAATACTAACTTTACACCAGATCCGGTTTCAAATAGCTATTGGATTAACTCAGTAAATAATACTGCATTAAACTCAAACAACTCTGCAGTTCCTACTAATATTAACCGCATTCTAATTTATCTAAGTGACACATATGTTGCAATGCAGTTTGTTTCTGGTTATACAGTAGGTACAGGTGCAATATTTGATTGGGCAGTATCAGATTCTGATAATAGCGGTTATCAAGCAAACAATTATCTTTATCCTGGAATCAGGCTATTTTCATATAACGCTGCGTTAGGTGCTACATACGGTGGATCAGCTAACGACTGGTTCTTAATTGCACAGAGTGAATATCTTAATATGAATAATATCGTTTCAACAAACAACGGTATTAGATTTAGTGCAAACGTTAATTATGGATTATTCTCTAATAGTAATGCAAATAATTTTCCAACTCTTTACCCTCAACCATATATGGCAATACAATCTCTTCCAAAGACTACTGCAGGTGCAGTAAATGCATTAATTCCAGTTCAATTGCAACCTAATTTTGGTTTTGCTACGTATGCTAATACGTCTACAAGAGATATGTCAACATGGTCATATTTTCCTAATCTTTATAGAACGTCTGATAATATAGGCGCCACAGGTGATATAGTAACTTTTGGAAGTAATAACTATATGGTATTGATGCTTCATAAAACTGGTGGTAATACATTTACAGATGTATCTAATAACAGAAATGCATGTTATCTAGTACCACAAACTATTAACGGCAAGTAAGGAAGTAAATAATGTTAGTTAAATTTAAATGTACAAATGATACTTCTAGTGGATTTGCCGGATTGTTTAACTCTATCCAGGCAATTGTAACTGCAAATGCAAATTATACGCCAGCAACCCCTGCAGGTGTTGATGTGTGGCAAGTTATTGGTAATGCAGAAGCAGGAGGTTGGGTAATAGATTCTGCTATTAATATACCAAACACTACTACTGCATTTTCTGCAAACAGCACATCAAATATTTCCTTGACTTGGAGCACTACTACTCCTAAAACAGCTAATATTGATTACGGCACTTATAGAAAAGCAATTAAACTACAAATTCCTTCTCCTAATAATAACCCTACAAGTTCTACCGTAGCTAACGCTCAAACAATAAACGTCAATGGATCCAATTCTTTAACTAATTATTTTAATTTTTCAGGCTATATTTTCCAGCCAACTACAGTTTCAAATAATGCTCCATATACATTTTTTGGATCAGCAGCAGGTACTGCTTCTATCTCTGGTGTATCTGGAAGTTCTATTAATTCTTTTCCTCCTACAATTCAAGCAAACGGCTGTAATAATTGGAGAGCTACAGGATGGCCATGGTTTGGTGCTAATACTCCTAATAATCCTGTTATTGGACCATGGGGTGGTACAAACGTTGTAAGAGCAGCTTTTCCTTGGGATGGCTGGTGGCTTGTAGCCAGTACTTCACAGTATTGTCACATTGAGTGGGCAGGCGGTGTTTCAACTGCCGTAGGTGCCGGGCAATATGGTGCATTAGATTTTTCAGGCAATGAGTTAAACGGCGCTAACAGTTCTAACTCTGCAGTTCATCATTTCGGGCTAAGTGATTTAACTGCTGGAACACTATACGACTATTCGCCGGCAAGCCCTCATGTTCCTGTTGCTTCTTTTTGGGGTACTTTAAATAATGAATCAGATGCAGGAGGTTACGCACCAGGAGCCGACTCATATGTGGATTACATTGGATGCGCAATTGCATGGGATCAAACGATTGCAAATTTTGGTAACAGACCGCAGCCTTATCTTTCTAACAAAGGCTATGTATACTCTTGTATAGCAAATAATAATTTAAATATATCTAATCAAAGCGGTGGTAATCCATTTAATCCTTATCTGTACAGCAATTACAATTTTCCTTATCCTATGCCCCTAGGTCCGGAATATGTAGCCAATTATAATCAACAAGCAAGATCTGATTATACTATTGCAGCAGGCTTAGATATTAAAGGATACGTAAGACCTTCTATGGTAGATGTGATGATATTTAACCCACTTCAAAATATGCCTTTAAGAAAACTTATAGGTGTAAAGTATGTAGGTGTTAATATTCCTGGTAATGATGCAGTAGTAGATTCTTTGTATACAACATATCAATGGGCTGGTAAAACAGTATATGATGATGACGGTATACCTTGGTATCTAGTTGCTTGTTATAATAATTTAAGAGCGTATAGAGCCAGATAATAATGTCAACAACATATAGCAATATTACGCTATTTACTACTAGTACGGCTGTAAGATATGGTTCATATGCAAGCAATGCAGGTATAAAAGCAACTATTTTAGGTCAAAATACTTCGGTAAATAGCTATTCAGCTAATATTTATTCTGCTAGTTCTCAATATACTAACAGTACCTTGTATATTACTTCTTCTTCTGTATACTATTCTACTAATAGTTTAAATTTTAACTCTAAAGCAATACAACTTACATATGAGTCACCTACTAAATATCAAAAACAATACTGGGGCGGCTTTTAATACATGTCAATAGAACAATTAATTTCTATTACCCAGTTAAGTACAGTAGGCTCTTCAAACGGGCAGCTGCTGGCTTCTAATGGAACATCTACTTATTGGTATTCAGGTGCAGTTGGATATACAGGCTCTGCTGGTGTAGTTAACGGATATATTACTGGTACTAATACTCAAGTAGCTTTTAATGATAGCGGTTTTGCCAATGCAAGTGCTAACTTTACTTTTGATAAATCTTTAGTTCAATTATCAATAGGAAGCACAGCAGCTAACGTAAATATTAATACGACATCTGTATCTGTTAGCGGCAGTCCTCTCACATCAAATGCATACAGCACAAATAATTTTATATCCAACAGTTATTTTACTGCATATAGTCCTGCTTCTAATGCATATGCAACTTCTACATTAATTTCTAATGCATATTATCAATCGGTTGCAGTAGGTATATCTAACGGGTATGCAACTTCAACTTTAGTATCTAACGTATTCTTATATACATCCAATTTAGTATTTGGTGGTGTTACTACACATTCAGGTAATGTTATTATTAATCCAAATACTGCTATCATTGTTGGTGGGACACCAGGTACTATTGGACAGGTACTTGCATCAAACGGGTATGGTGTATATTGGACTTCTATTTCTGGTGGAAGTGGTAATACTTCTGGTGGTAATACCACGGTTACTATTTCTGATAACCCTCCGGTTGCACCTACTGCAGGTAGTTTATGGTGGAATAGTTCTACTGGTACTATGTTTATTTACTATGTGAGCTCTATTACTTCTCAATGGGTAGCAGCTACACCAGCTATTCCTGGTCCACAAGGTGTTGGTTATACTGGTTCTTCTGGTGCATATGCTGCATTAGGGTATACTGGTTCAATTGGTTATACTGGTTCTACTGCATTACTTCAGAATACAGTAACTTTTGCAGACAATACTTCTATTACTACTGCATACGGGCTTGCAACTAAAAATAGATTTATTAACGGCTCTACAAGAATAGATCAAAGATATGCCGGCACTATTCAGACATTTACAACAGGTAATAATTATGCCATGGCAGTTGATCGCTGGTATGGTTATGCATTAGGAGCAAACGTTACCGGGCAAAGAGTATCAGGAGCAATTCCTAACTCATATCGTTATCAATTTTACGGAAATACAGGTGTAACAACAATTGGTTTTGGTCAACGTATAGAAGCAATTAATAGTGCAGATATGGCAGGTCAAACTGTTACATTTGCAGCAGATATTTCTAATAGTTTGCTTCCTTATGTTGTATGGACAATGTATTCTGCAGGAGCAAATGATACATTTGGTTCTCTTTCTGCACCATTTAAAAATTTTATTGCTAATGGTGCATTTACTGTTAACAATTCAGTTAGTAGATATTCAACCTCATTACTACTACCTAACACTGCAACCAATGGTATTGAAGTAGTGCTAACTGTAGGTAGCCAGACATCAGGCACATGGATATTAGGTAATCTTCAATTAGAAGTAGGAACTACTGCGTCACCTTTTGAGCGCATTTTTTACATACATGAATTAACTGCATGTCAGACATATTATGAAAAGAGTTACGATATTGCAGTAATTCCAGGTACAGTAACTGTTGCTGGTAGTGATACAAACGGCGGTATTTCTGGTTTACCAGGAAGTACATATACTACAAGAGCAACAACAGTGTATAAAGTTCCAAAAAGATCAGCTTCTAATACTACTTTTATAGCATATGATACAGCTGGTAATTTAAACAGAGTTAATTTACCTGATGTTACTACCAACGTAACATATACGTTAATTCAAAGTAACCAATATGGGGCTACTCTTCAGGCAACTACTTCTGGTGGTGCAACTGATTCTAGAATGTATTGGCACTGGACAGCAGATTCGGAGATGTATTATTAATGTCTATTAATTTTCCTGCAGCACCAGTAAATAACCAAACTTATACTAATCCAGTAACAGGTACTAGCTATACCTACAATTCTTCTTATAATTCCTGGACGCTTACTTCTAATAGCACGACTATTGTTATATCTGATATTCCTCCAACTAANCCATCTCCGGGTAATCTTTGGTATTATTCTGCAACCGGNGAAACATATGTGTATTATGTTGATCCAAACGGNGGACAATGGGTATCAGTAACATCTGCTATNCCTATTACTAACGTAAATAGTCTTGTAGTAGGTACTACTATTACTAGTGCTTCTTTATTTACTAATGCAGTAACATCAACCAGCTCTGTTACTACCAATAATATGATTTCTGGATCTGTTAATACTTCCTTCATTACTGCAGGTCCTGCTAATAC
>TBL_comb47_HYPODRAFT_10007439_pt1 | contig 11492 bp, 9 predicted proteins | sample TroBogypolimnion_40_FD_10682 | JGI IMG/M metagenome (IMG submission 10682) | reverse complement strand
TGTCGGTGGATGTGGGGGCGGCGATGGTTCCGGGAGATGCCAACACGATAATTCTGATCGGCGAGGGCCCCGTCGGCGCCAGTGCCGCGATTACCATCGGCGATGGTCCTGCGGGCGATCCGAAGATCGTGGTGCAATCGGTGGCCTTACAAATCGCGATCTCGGCGCAGGGCGTGCAGTTGTCCTGGTCTGGATCCGCGTCGGGCTACGTGTTGCAGAGCCGGTCCAGCCTGGCGTCGTCGGGGACCTGGGTGAACTGGCCCACAGCACCCCAATCGGTGAACGGGAGCTATGTCGTGACCATGCCGGCCAAGGATGCCGGGCAGTTCTTCCGCCTGCTCAAACCATGAGGTCACGCTGCCTGGCCCTGAAAACCCGCTAAAGAACGATCTACCAAGAAGAACGTGCGTATGAAGACCAAACCACCAGCACTCGCCAACCACCCCGCTCAGGGGTCGCCGCCGGGCAGCGGGGAGCCATGCCACGCGAAGCGAGCCAAAGCGGCTTACCGCAAACCGATCCTCAAGCGGTTGGGTGTGCTGCGGTCCGTGGCCGGTAGTGATCCTTCTTGGAAATGGGTTCATCATTGAGGCACCTTGGGTATTAAGGCCGCCGGCGCGTAGTGGGCTTCCGGTTGCGCGATCAGGGCTTAAAGGTTACGAACTATTTTGCCGCACTGGCATGGTAGCGCCGGAGCGCCCGCGAGCCCAAAACCCGCCAGGGTCGCGCCTTGTCATTAGACAGGTTAGGGCTTGACTGGGCGGGGTATCGTGGTTTTGATCGGCTCATGGCACGGGCGCTGAGCATTGCACGATCCGTCGGGCGCTATCACGTCACGGCGCGCGGGAACGAACGCAAGGACACCTTCCACAGGGGCACGGATGGTTCCCACTTCGTGAAACAGGCCGGCAGGGAAGACCGGGTGGGCTTTTCAAATCGCCAAGGGGACTGGGGGCGGGACGCTGCCTGGTGGCTGGGGAGGCGAGCCGGACGGCTGAGATTAGCCGAGTTCTGACGCGTCACGAAAATTTAAAACGGTTAAACCATTCATCCACCATGACCTCGGCCAGAAATAACAAATTCTTGTTGGCGGCAATCTTTGTCACTGTGGGGGCGCAGTTTGTTTGGGATATGATTGCTCCCAATGGCCTTGCCGACTGGGTCTGGTATTTTATCCCGATTTATCTATCAATCTATGTTGGCGGTCGTTTGTTTTCCTATCTGCTGGCAAGTCTGATCTCCCTATTAATTCTAATCGGATATTATTGCTCGGCGCAGGGCATTGATCCGCAGCTAGCCCTGATTGGGCGATTAATGGGTATTGCTGTCATCTGGTTGATGTGCGTGATCATCGCGCATTACAAGCTTGCGGAAGAGCAGCGCCGGAAAATTGAACGCGCCCTGCGTATGACCAGCGAATGCAACCAACAACTGGTGCGCGCGGAGGCTGAGGATGAATATCTCCAAAATATCTGCCAGAGCATCGTCGAGGTTGGCGGCTACCGGATGAGTTGGGTGGGCTTCGCGCGAGATGATGCGCAAAAATCGGTCGAGGTAGCCGCCTATGCCGGATGCGAGGAAGGCTATTTGGAAAAGGCGAAAATCACCTGGTCCGATCAGGGTGAACGCGGTGGTGGACCGACTGGGTTGGCCATCCGCCACGGCGAGATGGTCGTTTGCAATGATTTTCAGAATGATGAGCGGACAGCTCCCTGGTGGGCCGAGGGACGTAAGCGCCGGTATTTATCCTCGGTCACGATTCCGCTGATTCAGAAAAGTGAGAACTTTGGGGTGCTGGTGCTTTATGCCGGTGTGCGGAACGCTTTTTCGTCCGAGGAACTCAGTCTGCTGAAGGAGTTGGCGGATGACTTGGCCTATGGCATTTGTTCGTTGCGCGCCGGGACCGCAAAAAAGCTGGCGGAAGCAGCTTCCCATAGCGACCGGGCTCGTTTGCAGTTCCTGCTCCGCCACACGCCGGCCATCATCTATTCGCTGCGCGCCACGCCGAGCGACGCCACGCCAAAGCTGGAGGTGTCTTTTATCAGTCCGAACGTGGAGACCATTCTCGGCCACCCGCCGGAGAAATTTACCCAGAATGCCGGTTTCTGGTTCGAATGTCTGTATCCTGAAGACGCCGTGAAGCCGGGGATCGCAGGTTTCAATCCCGTCGCCAGCGGCATTGTTTCGCGTGAATACCGGTTCCGCCATGCCAACGGCAGTTACCGCTGGATGCGCGACGAAATGCGCCTGGTCCATACCCATGACGGACAACCGGATGAATTTGTCGGCCACTGGTTCGACATCACCGAGCAGAAGCGCGCGGAAGAACTCCGGCGCAAAAGCCAGACGCAATTTGAAACGCTCTTTGTCCGGCACCAGGCGTGCAAACTGGTCATTGACCCGGTGACCGGTGTCATCCGCAATGCCAACGAAGCGGCGGTGAAATTCTACGGCTGGCCGCTGGAAAGAATGCGGCAACTGCGCGTCCATGACCTCAGCACGATGGCGGCGGTCGAAGTAGAAAAGCGGTTGGTTGACATGGTGAAGCATGGCGGCGGGCGTTTTGAATCCCGGCACCGGTTGGCGGACGGCGTGGAACGCGACGTGGAGGTGTTCAGCACGGCCATTGAAACGGATGGAGAAATGCTGCTTTATTCCATCAATATTGACATCACTAACCGCAAGGCAGCGGAGCGGATGCTGCGAAGTGAGCAGGCGACCTTGCGCGGCATTCTCAATGCCACGCTGGAGTCCGTCTGGTTATTCGACGTGGATTGCCGAATCCTGACGGCCAACGAAATTGCCGCCCGACGTTATGGGAAAACGATAAATGAAATCGTCGGCAAGCACTACTCCGAATTAGTGTCACCGGACTTGGCACAGTCGCGTATAGCGTGGCTGAAGAAGGCCATGAGGTTGAACCAGCCGCTGGAAGTCGAAGATGAAAGGGATGGCAAGTTATACCGCAGCTCACTTTATCCGGTGAGCGAACCGGTGGGAGAGGTGACGGGTCTAGTGTGTTACAGCCGCGACATCACAGAGCAACGTCAGGTTCACGCAGCGTTACTGAAACGGGAAGAAATATATTCCAGTATCGTGAATCAGGCCGGCGACGCCATCGGGCTGGTGGATGTGGAAACCATGCGCTTTGTTGAATTCAACGAGGCGGCGCATGTTATGCTGGGCTACACCCGGGAAGAATTCACCGGCTTTGGCCCTGCCAACATTGAGGGCAAACTTACGCCGGAAGAAATTCGGGAGAAATTCAAGCTGATTGTGGAGCATGGGAAAGCCATTTTTGAAACCCAACACCGTCACCGGAACGCTGAGTTGCGGGATGTGCGTGTCAATGCGCGCCTGATTCGGCTTCAAGGAAAAGATTATATTACGAGCATCTGGTCGGATATCACCGAAGCCCGCCGCAAAGAGGCTCAATTACGAAAACTTTCTCTGGCGGTCGAGCAAAATCCCGCCTCCATTGTTATTACCGACCCGCAGGGCAACATCGAGTATGCCAACCAGCGTTTCACGGAGGTGACCGGCTACACGCTCGAGGAAGTGCGGGGGCAGAATCCACGCATTTTGAAATCCGGGCAGCAAGCGACTGCGGTTTATGAGGAATTGTGGCGCGAAATCACCGCCGGCCGCGACTGGCGCGGTGAATTGGTCAACCGCAAGAAGGACGGCAGTTTCCATACCGAGCTGGTGGTCATCGCGCCGGTGAAAAATGAGGCGCACGTCATCACCCATTTTGTGGCGATGAAGGAGGACATTACTGCCGCCAGGAAAGCGGCCGCCGAGTTGGAGACTCAGCGCCGTTTTCTCGCAGATCTGGTGGAAAACAGCATACTGCAAATTTTCGTAAAAGACCGGGAGGGACGCTACCTGATGGTAAACCGCAGCTTTGAGACCACCAGCAACCGCAGGCGCGCGCAGACGTTGGGGCGGACGGATGTGGAGGTCTTTGGGGAAGTGGATGGCCAGCGGTTTCGCGAACACGATCTGGCGGTGATGAGGTCCGGCCAGAATCAGGTGTTGGAGGAGAAACTGTCCGGGGAAAACGGGCATGAACGAACATTTATCTCCACCAAATTTCCGGTGCGAAACGAGAGCGAAGCCATCACCGGCATCGCCGCCATGATTTTGGAAATTACCGATCGCATTCAGGCGGAAACCCAGGCCATGCGGTTGGCCACAGCGGTGGAACAATCGGCCGAAACCATCGTCATCACGGATACCGAGGGCACGATTCTTTATGCCAATCCGGCATTTGAAAAATCCACGGGCTACACCCGGGCCGAGGCCATCGGTAAGAATCCCCGCCTGCTCAAGAGCGGCAAGCAGGACGCTTGGTTTTACCGCGAAATGTGGGACAGACTAGCCCGCGGAGAAACGTGGAAAGGGCATTTTGTCAACCAGCGCAAGGATGGCACGCTTTACGAGGAGGACGCCACCATTTCGCCCGTCCGGGACGAGCACGGCAAAATCGTCAGCTACGTCGCCGCTAAGCGCGATGTGACGCGCGAGGTGCAGCTTGAGGCGCAGTTCCGGCAGGCGCAGAAAATGGAAGCCATGGGCACGTTGGCCGGTGGGATTGCGCATGATTTTAATAACATTCTCACGGTGATTTTTGGCTACGGCAGCCTCCTGCAATTCGTGACGAAGAAAGACCAAGAGGTGTATAAAATGGTCGAGGAGATTCTCCGAGCGGCCAACCGCGCCAAGGAACTGGTGCAGCAAATATTGACCTTCAGCCGCCGGCGTGAGCAGAAACGCGAATTCATCCGCCTGGTTCCGGTCATCAAGGAAGCAACCAAGTTCCTGCGTGCCTCGCTGCCTGCCAATGTTCAAATTGACATGGAATTGGCTGAAAATGCGCCGGCGGTGCTGGCGGACCCCACGCAAATCTATCAAGTGGTGATGAATCTGGCGACCAACGCATTGCATGCCATGGAGGGCCAGCAGGGGCGGCTCACGGTGAAACTGGAAGCGTTCACTCCGGACGAGATGTTTCTGGCGACACATTCGAAGCTCAGGCCAATCCCCTATACACGCCTGACGATTGCGGACACTGGCCACGGGATGGATGCCAGAACCATGGAGCGCATCTTTGAACCGTTTTTTACCACTAAGCCGGTGGGTAAGGGCACCGGTTTGGGCTTGGCGGTGGTGCTTGGCATTATTCAATCCCACGATGGCGCTATTACCGTTGATAGCCAGATAGGGCGTGGCACGACGTTTAGCCTCTTTTTTCCAGCACAAACGGCAGACCGGGTTGTGGTCGAGGTAGCGGCAGATCAGTTGCCGCTGGGGAATGGCCAAAAGATTATGGTGGTGGATGATGAAGCCGCTGTGGCTGTCATGGTTCAAGAGTTGCTGAAAACACTGAATTATCAGGCTACCGTCTGCAATCGTCCCAGCGAGGCCATTGCCTTGATTCAAAAATATCCTGACCGATATGAATTGGTCATCACGGATCTGACGATGCCGGAGATGAACGGCCTTGATTTGGCCCGGCAGGTTCGTGCCCGTTGCCCGGACGTGCCCATTATTCTGGTGAGCGGTTTCGCCACCACGCTGACTGAGTCCGATCTGAAGGAAGTTGGCATCTGTCAGTTGTTGCCAAAACCAGTCGCCATGACCGATTTGGCCAAGGCTCTACAGCAACGCCTGTCGTCCTGACGCAATCCCCAATCTCCGCCGTTGTGAACGGGCAAGGGTTGCCCATCCTTGGGGGCTATCGTGGGTAACACCCAGTCGGTGAACGGGAGCTATGTCGTGACGATGCCGGCCAAGGATGCCGGGCAGGTCTTCCGCCGGCTCAAACCATGAGGCCACGCTGCCTGGCCAGGATCCAACTCACCACTAACAACGAAACCACCTGGAAGATCGTCAGGCCGAGGCAGCAGACCGGTTCGACGCGGAGGAACTCGATCAGAAAACGGAAGGTGAGGTAGGCAAGGAGGAAGCGTTTGAACAGCACGCCTGGGGCCGGGTGTTTCGCGTTCTCCCGCATGAAGTACCAGCACAGGCCCAGCGCGAATACCGCCTCGTAAAGCTGTGTGGGATGGCGTCGTTGTCCGTCGCCGAAGTCAACGCCGAACGGGCTGTGGGTGGGTTTGCCGTAACAACACGAGCCGAGGAAACACCCGACCCGCCCGATAGCGATGCCAAGGGCGGCGGCGGGGGCGATGGCGTTGCCATGCCGGGTGGTGATGCCCAACCACCACTTCACCAGTTTCACCCCGAGCCAACCCCCAATCAACCCGCCAAGGATCGAGCGTCCGGAATAAAGAAACTCGAGGAGGCCGAAGGAGCGGTACTGGCCGGCGTGGAGGGCCACGGCCATGAGCTTGGCGCCCAGGCTGCCGAAAAAAAGCGCGCTCAGGATGATCGTCCCGGAGTGGGGGCTGGATGGTCCCCACCTCCGGGACTGATGCCAGAAGACCAGCAGCGCAGCCCCGACGCCCAAGGTCATGAACACCGCGTAGGCGGTGATCGGCAACCCGGCGACGGAAAACAACACCGGTCTGAGGCCGGTCAGAGCGATGTGCGAATCCGGGATCACCGCGGGCCGTGCCCCTGGTCCTTGGGCTGGCAGACGCCCAGCGTTCGTTTGGCGAGCGGGCAGCAGGCGGTGTTGGTGGCGCAGGTGAACAGTTTGCTGGCCGGGCAGAAGCCCAAAGCGGAGACGGTCTTGAGCAGGGCAAACAGCAGCGTCAGCGGCCAACCGATCCGCGGGCTAAGCCAGACCGCCCCCAGGCAGGCCAAGGCGAACCCCGTCCCGAGGGTGTGGGCGAAGCGCATGGCGGTTTCGTCGAGCACCTCGTCCGGTGATCCGTGCACCCGCAGCAGCGTCTTCGAGTAGAGCAGGATGAGGGGGGCTCGTCCGACCTTGGCGAGGGCTGACCAGCCCAGCAGCACCCCGGCCGCGGCCAGGAGCCACGGCGAGTGCCACAGGTAGGCCAGCCAGACGAGTACGGCCACCGTGTAGCGACAGAACACGAACGCATGGGCGGGAACAACGACGGGTTTCATGGGTTTGGGTGTTTGGCGATCGACCACCTGGGGAAAAACTCCCCGGTTCTCACTCGATAGGCGGCGTATCCGGGGAAGGTGTCCAACAACAGCCGCTCTTCCTGGCGGGCGCGAAAGTGCATCGCCGGGATGAAAATCGCGACGGTGGCCAGGAGGGCGGCCCAGTTCAGATAGGCCAGGGCCGCTCCGAGGAACATCCAGATAATCGAGGCATAAAGCGGGTGGCGCACCCGGCCGAAGCAGCCGCGCGTGAGCAGTTGGTGGCCCTCGTAGATCGCGATTTGGTTGGCCCAGGTGGAGCCGAGTTGATGCCGGCCCAGCACGTTGACGACGGCCCCGATGAGGACCAGGACCAGGCCACCGAAGATGGCCACCCACTCGAGTGCCGCGTCACCCGTTGCCACCACCCCGAGCGGACGTTCCAGTAACCAGGAAAACCCCGCGAAAAACAACAGCATCGTCGAAGTGTCCACCACGCTTCGCTTCCGCCGCACCACCGCACGCCCCTGGTGGAAGTTGAGGAAACTCCAGGCGACCGAGAACAGGACGGCAAACGCACACAGAAAAACCGCCACATCCCGCACCGCTCGCGCCGGGTGGCCTTGCCAGCGTGCCCACAACGGATCCATCATACGACCGCTCTCCTGGCTCGATGATACAGGTTATAGGCCGAAAAGGGGATCTTTTTCAGGTCTGTGGTGATGACATGCACGCACTCTCGCTGGCAGGAGCGCAGTTCGAAGTTGTAGGCGTCCACGAACGAGTTGATGGTGATCCGGAAGGTGGTCTCGCTCACGATGCGCGCCTTCTCGGCGAGGCTGCGGGTACTGAAAAAGGACTGCGGAAGGAACTGCCGCACCTTGTCCGCGAGGCCGCCGCAACAGGCGGTTCCGGAGCAGCCGGGCAGCGGCCCAGCCGCCAGCAGTTCCTCGGGGCTGAAGCGGAGCGTGTTCTGGATTTGGCCCAGGCTGGCGCGGACTTCCGGTCGCGTGGCCACGGGCGCGAACGAGCCGTCGGCGGCTTTGTGAAAGTAGCCGATCGCCACCCGGTCCACATCGCAGGGCAAGGGCGTCAACTGTTCGGCGCGGATCATCCCTTTCATCTGCGCTTCCAGGCGGCGGATGACGCCGGAGAGCGTGATGCGTTCGGTGCGTTGGATCTGGCTGGGCGGGAGGCGGCCAAAATAGGCGAGCGGTTGGAAACTGACGCCGCGCACGAAAGGTGTTTGCAGCGCCCGCACGGTCGTGGGCCCAATCTCGGATTCATTGACGCCGGCCGCTACGGACATCACCAAGGTGGTGGGGATCTGGCTCGCCGACAACGCCGCGAGGGTTTCCAGCTTCGCTTCAGCCAGGGCCTGTCCGCGCAACTGCAAATGCGCCGCCTGGGACAAACCGTCGAATTGCAAGTACACCTCGAAGCGATCCGGGAAGCCGGCCAGCATGTCCCGGAACTCCGGTTCGCGTCCTAGCCTCAGCCCGTTCGTATTGAGCAACACGAATTTGACGCCCCGGGCGCGGGCGAACGTGATCATCGCTTCCAACTCCGGATGCAGGCTGGGTTCTCCGCCGCTGAGTTGCAGGATGTCGAGGGCGCCGCCTTCGGTCTCGATCACAAAATCCAGCATGCGCCGGAACGTGTCGAGCGGCAGCATGGACGGGTCATGGCCGTCCGCGTAGCAGACCGGGCAGTTCAGATCACAGGCTCCGGTGATCTCGATCAACGCAATGCAGGTGTGCTGCTCGTGGTTCGGGCATAGTCCGCAGTCGAAGGGGCATTGGTGGCGTAGGGCGGTTTGAATCCCACCACTGGTGGCCGGCTTGGTGTAGAGATCCCGCGCCTGGAAATAATCGCGATCTTCCTCCAGCAAATCGAGTTGGGGGCCGTGCTCCGGGCAGTGCCGTGAGAGGTAGACCCGTCCTTCCCGTGCGATGATCTTCCCATCCAACCGCGCCAGGCAATGGGGGCACAACGCCACCGTTGCCCCGAGGAGTTCATAATCCCGTTGCATAAACGGCGCGGACTTGCCTTGGGGGTCACCGGTTGAAGATCGCCAGGCAGACCCCGAAGAGGAGGAGCAGCGCGATGACCACGCCCAGCGCCACCCGAAACAGAAACTTCAAGATCTTCCTCCCCGGCGGCGGGCCGACCGATGGATTGGGTGCCTGATTCATACTCACCCCATTCTAATGCGATTGCTAATCCAACGCGAGGGAAAAGCGATCCTTGCGGCGGGACGCCGACGAACCTCGCCGACGAACCGCTCGCGCTCCCCTTGGTCACTCACCCCTGGTTCCTTTGCACAACCCGTGCCTGTTCGGTGCAGGAATTGCGCCGGAGGGGGGATCGGACGGGAGGATGGGGACGAGGAAAACGGGCTGAAAAATCCATAACCTATTACCGGTCAGCGACCTAGCTGGAGGTTAGACCCGTGTGGCACGGCTTATGCCTATACGGGTCTCGGTTGCGCGACAGAATGGCGACCAGACAGAACATAATCGAAAACGAAACATTATTGGAATATGAGCGAAACGAACACTACGACGACGGCGGCTCCTGCGAACTCGACCTGCGGATGCAGTTGCACGCCGAAAACTGAAACGGTTCCGGCTCCGGCTGCGGCCACCACCACACCGCCCACGGCCCAGCCGGGCGCCCCGAAGGCTCCCCGCCGCAAGGGCAAGAGGATCTAACCGGTTCTCAACTACCGTCCCGCGCCGGTTAGAGCGCGGTCCTAACGCGCTGGCGCCGCCTTCGAGGAAGGGCGGCGCCAGTTTTTTCGTGAGGCTTCGGCCTCCGGAGAACGGGGCGATCCTGCACCGGCCAACGCCAGCCAGTGCAAAGCCTGCACATTTGACCCCGTCCAGGGGCCTCACGCCACCTGGACTCGATCGGCAATCTATTTCTATTCAATTGCTATTGAATGACTTGCGTATTTAGTTGGCTTTTGGGTGCGCAAATTGCTATTTTGAAACGCCATGAATGCCGTGCTCGAAAACCTGTTGAAGCTGCAAGACCTCGAATTCGGTGACGCTACCGGGAAGCACATCGAAGCCCAGATCGAGGAACTCAGAAAAATCGTTCCGCAACCTTTTCTCGGTCACTACGATCGGCTCAGGGTTCGCGAGAAGAAAGGCGTCGCTCTCATCCGGAACAACGTCTGCACTGGTTGTCACATGCTCCAGCCGATCGGCAAGGTGATGATTGTGATGCGCGACGAGGACATCCAGATTTGCGACAGTTGCGGACGCTATCTCTACATGGCTGTCGAGGTGGCAGCGCCCGCCGTCGTGGGCTCCGCTCCGGTTGAGATACCCGCCGCGGCGGCGGTCGAGGTTAAGAAGACCCGCAAGCCGCGCAAGCCCAAGCAGCCGAAAGCGCCGGCGCCGGCCGCCGTTCCCTGAGCGGCGGAGAGGATCGGATTTGAGGGCGGGGCAGTGGGGACTCGCGTTCCCGCGGCAACCGCCCTGGAATCGAGGTTTATGGCCTTTGACGGGGCATCGAGTACCGGGGCGCTGGAGACGCTGGCCGATTACACCTGCGTGGCGCTGATCGAGCCGGAATTGGGCGAGCCGGACGCCGCCGGCATCATCAGCGAGCTAAGCCAGGCCCTGCAACGGGAAGGGACGGTGTCGGATCTGCTCCCCTTTTATCACGCCGCCCTTAACCGGGAGTTGTTAACCGATTCCTCGGTGGAGGCGGAGTTGGCTTTTCCCCATGCGCGGATGAGCGGGGTGAAGCAACTGCGATTTGCCTTCGGGCGCGCGCCGGCTCCGGTGACTTGGGGGGCACGGAGTTCCTGGGGGGTGCGGTTCGTTTTTTTGTTGGCCGTGCCGGCGACCGATGCGGCCGGGTACCTGCAACTCCTCGCCAGCCTGGCCCGGCTGGGGCAGCACCCGGACCTGCTGTTGGAACTGCGCGCGGCGGCGGATGCCGGAGCTATCTTGGACGTCCTGGACAGAATCAAGGTGCGTCCGGCATGAGTCATCCCTTGAAGGCGGAGCCAAAAAGCGCGCGCTCCTGAAACCTGCGGTGAGGCATGATTCCCCCCGTTGGGCGGTGGATTCCCGCGTCTGGAACCGGCAATTAATTGAATCGGCGGTTGAGAATTTTGCTTGCGAAGGACCGGTGATCCAGTCAGATTGGCGTTGGACAGTTCCGCAGGGAGCTGTGGCAAAACCACGGTTGTGATGGGGTCGTAGCTCAGTTGGCAGAGCGTCTCGTTCGCAATGAGAAGGTCGCAGGTTCGATTCCTGTCGGCTCCACCATCCAAAAAGCCTCCAGAGAGTCTTCATTCAGTACTTTGCCTATTCCCGGATATGGAGATACCCGGGTTGGTCCTGGCCTGGCCGGGAACCGGGTGAGGCAGGTCCGGCAGGACCCTGGGGGATCACCACGTTGCGCGGTTGGATCACGGTCCGGGCCAGGTCGCGCTGGGTGACGGTCACAGGGCC
>TBL_comb47_HYPODRAFT_10007437_pt1 | contig 11496 bp, 9 predicted proteins | sample TroBogypolimnion_40_FD_10682 | JGI IMG/M metagenome (IMG submission 10682) | reverse complement strand
CGGATGACCCTCAAGATCGCCTCCGCCCTCAACAGGCAACAGAAATCCATCAATGGCAGCAAAATCCTCTTCCTGGGCGTCGCCTACAAGCCCAACATCAACGACGAACGCGAATCCCCGGCCCTGCGCATCATCGACGAAGTAGCCAAAAAATGCGCCAATGTTTTCTACCACGACCCCTTCATCCCATCCATCAAAATCGGAGAGACCAAATTCCAGTCTGAACAACTGACGAAGGAACTGCTCAACAGTTGCGACTGCGTGGTGATCACCACCAACCACAACTGCTTCGATGTAGATTCTATCGTCAAGGAATCCAAACTGGTAGTGGATTTGAGGAATGCGGTGAAGCAAGCTTCGGAAAAAGTATACAAGCTGTAATCTGCCGCGTGAAAATTATCATTTCACACGATGTCGATCACCTGTATCCATCAGACCATTGGAAGGATTTGATTTTCCCAAAACTATGGATCCGTTCAACGTTGGAATTGGTTCGTGGTAAAATTAATTTGCAAACCTGGGGATATCGGTTGATCTCTATTTTTCAAAAAAGGATTCACAGAATACCTGAGATTGCCCAATTTGATCAGGAAAATGGGATTCCTTCCGAGTTTTTTTTCGGGATGGACAATGCCCTTGGCCTTTCATACAAACAGCAAAAAGCAAAGTATTGGATCGAATTTTTAAGCCAAAAAGGCTTTGGAGTGGGGGTACACGGAATAAACTTTGTTGATTCCGAAAAAATAAAAAATGAGTTCAATGATTTCAAAAAAATTTCCGGTATTGATTCTTTTGGCATCAGAATGCATTATGTCCGTTCCAATGAACAGACACTAAGCCTACTTGCTGATGCAGGATATCTTTTTGATACGACGACATTTGACAAGGAAATGGTTGAGTTCAAAAATCCATTCCAAATAGGTTCAATGTGGGAATTTCCGCTTCATTTAATGGACGTTTATGTCCTAAAATTCGGCCTGGAGAATTCAAAAATTCAAACTATAAAACTTCTAAATCAAGCAAAGGTTTCAAATCTCTTCTATTTTACTATACTTTTTCATGATAATCTATTCAACAAGAAAGAATATCCTGATTATGAGGAATGGTATAAATGGTTGATTTCTTATCTAAATTCTGAAGGATTTGAATTTACTTCTTATCGTGGTGCGGTAGCCGAACTTTCTGTTAGAACAAAACCTGATCAAATCTCATAGATGGATGACGTAACCAAGTGTGCAAACAATATTTTCGAACAACCGTGGTGGCTAAACACCGTTGCAGAAAATCAGTGGGAAGATATTACGATAGTAGAGAATAGTGAGATAATTGCACGCTGGCCTATCGTGACGAAAAAAAAATTTCTTTACAATCGAATTACCATGCCCCAGCTTACACAAACGCTTGGAATTTGGTTTCAAACAATCGATAGCTCTGAAATTGACAAACTAAGTAAACAAAAGCAGATTATTTTTGCTTTGCTCGAAAAATTGCCACATTCAAATAATCTCAGTGTCCGGTTAGATAGTAGTTTAAAATATTTTCTTCCTTTTGTTTGGCGTGGTTATACCATTAAACCTTTGATATCATACAAAATTGCTGATTTGAGCGATATTCGACACGTTTATTCAAATTTTGATAAAACAGCTAAGAAAAACATCCGAAGCGCAGAAAAAAAAATTATAATCAGGGATGATCTGGATATTCAGGTGCTAATAGATGCAATTAATCAAACATTTAGTGCTCAGAAAAGAAATGCACCAGATATGAATAACCTAATTATTGACATTGCAAGAGAATGTAAAAAACACAATTCAGGCAAATTACTGGCTGCAGTTGATACAGATGGCAATGTACACGCTTGCTCTTATTTTGTTTATGACGATCAGAAATTTTACTACCTAATTTCTGGCAGTAATCCACAATATAGAACAAGTGGCGCACAAAGTCTGATAATTTGGGAGGCTATAAAGTTCGCGTCAACCGTATCCAAAGAATTTGATTTTGAAGGTTCAATGATTGAAGGGATTGAAAAATTCTTTAGACAGTTTGGTGGTAAACCAACAGTATACTATCAGATTTCTAAACAACCATTGGCTATGGAAATCATCGAATTGTTCAAACCAAGAATGAAGAAATTACTTGGGTACAAATAACCGCTAGTTTCCATGAAAAAAATATGCCATTTAACAATTCCGCATTCAAGGTACGACGAACGAATTTTACTGAAAGAATGCAGGAGTTTGGCTAAAGCCGGTTATGATGTAACTCTTTTATGTGCTGATAACAAACCTGATGAAATTATTGATGGGGTGACAATAAAATCAGCACCATATCAACCAAAGAATCGCATTTCTCGCATAATTAGTGCAAAAAAAATTATGCTCCGATATGCCATCAATTTAGATGCAGATCTTTATCACTTCCATGATCCAGAATTGCTTCCTGTAGGATTAGCACTTAAGAAAAGAGGCAAGATTATTATCTACGATAGCCATGAAGACGTTCCCAGACAAATCCTAAGCAAAACTTGGATTCCATTTATATTTCGAAAACTAATATCTTATTATTTTGAGAAGTACGAAAAAAGTGTTTCACAAAAAATCAATTACGTTATTTCAGCAACACCTCATATTGAACAAACTTTTCGCAAGTATTGCCCACATGTTAGTACGGTCTATAATTACCCGCTTTTAAGTGAATTTGAGGCCATTCAATCCTGGGAAAAGAAAAAAGCTTCTTGTTGTTACATAGGTGGTATTTCTGAAAACAGAGGAATCAATCAATTAATTGAAGCCATTGATTTAACAAAGGTTAATTTGAATCTATGCGGAAATTTTGAATCAGTTCAACTACAGGATAAAATCGTTCATTCACAAGGCTTTAAGTTAGTGCACTTCTATGGGTTCTTAGATAGAGAAGAAGTAATTAAAGTACTATCTGAATCTATGATAGGGATGGTAACTTTGTTGGCTTCTGAAAATCACATTAAATCCTATCCGATCAAGATGTTTGAATATATGGCGGCCGGCATTCCGGTTATAGCATCAGACTTTCCTCTTTGGAAGGAAATTTTACACACCAGTGATTGTGGGTTACCCGTTAATCCATATGACGTAAATAGTATTGCAAATGCCATAAATTATCTTATATCCACTCCTGACGAAGCAGAAAGAATGGGAAAGAATGGGTACAATGCATTTCTTGAAAGATATAATTGGGCAACTCAGGAAGTTATCCTGATAGGTGTTTACAAACAACTCTTTGACCAGAAAGTTAATAATTAACTAAGCTATTTTGAAATTATTTGTTAAAATCACCACAGGCTCATTTCATAACGCCAGCAGAGACAAAAGAGAGCTTGCTGTCGTTCAGAACCTTGGATTAGAGACACTTGTAGTTGCCAAAGGGGAATCAACAGTTATAAAGGAAATTGACGGCTGGATAGTGCATGCATTATCGACGCGACCCATTGGTCGCGTCCCCATATTGACTAAAATTAATCGTATTCTTTCTCTCTTTACTTGGGCTTATTATATAAGATCATTAAAAGCCAATTACCTAAGCTGTCACGATTTGTATGCTCTTTTCATTGGATGGTTATCTACTTTAGGTCTTAGGAAAGATAAAAAACCGCTTTTAATTTATGACTCACACGAATTTGAGGCCGGAATAAGTACTGATGGTCAAAGAGGGAAGATTAAAAGCTTGTTAATATTAAGTTTGGAGAGATTCCTAATATTGAAAACTGCTTTAAATATTATGGTTAATGATACCATAGCAGATGAAGTTCAAAAGCTTCATCAACTTCCTGTAAGACCCTTGGTTGTAAGAAATATTCCATCTTATTGGAACATTAATTTAAGAGATTGCGAAGATCAACGTAGAATCTTTTGCGATCAACTCAACGTTCCAGTTAATACCTTTCTAATTATGTATCATGGAGGGATGATGAAGGGAAGAGGAATTGAACACATTTTAGAAGCATCGTCCAAAATTAAAAATATCGCTGTAATATTACTAGGGGATGGAGATACTCATTACTTATCAGATTTGAGATCAAAATCAAAACTACAGAAAATTGATCACTTCACTTTGTTTCACCCAGCTGTTTCTCAATCGGAACTTTGGAGATACATTGGAGCAGTAGATTTAGGAATAATTCCGATTCAAAACGTGTGTTTAAGTTATTACTATTCATTGCCAAATAAATTATTTGAGAATATTCAAGCACTAACCCCAATTATCAGTAGTAATTTTCCTGAGATGAGCAAAATTGTTAATAGCTACAAAATTGGTATTTGTATTAACCCTAAAAATACTGCCGAATTATCAGAAGCAATTAAACAAGTAAAAGATAATCCTACACTTTATAAAGAATTCAAGCATAATTTAACAATGGCTAAAATAGAATTATGCTGGGAACAGGAAAAGAATGTTTTAATAGATGCTTATAATAAATTAATTTTTACTTGATTTTAAGTAGGAAAACTCCGATAATAATGAAAATATCCTACCAGATTAGTAAACGACCTCTAGGTTTAAGTTGACTTGAATATATCATTCAATGAATATACTACAAATTGCCAGCAATTACAAAATTTCCGATGTTTATAGAAGTTTATTTGAGGCTTTAAGCAGAGATAATAACCTAATTACTATTATTCCGCTCACCATTAACGTAAATAATATTAGCAATTATCCGGAAGAATCCAAAGGAATAATACCTATATACATTGGAAAACCAAGAACATTTGGAAATCAAATTAATGCGCCAAAATATTTAAATTATCTTATTGAACATGGCCTCCTGAAAGAGATTGAATTAGTACATGCACATTTTATTTTAAATGATGGACTAATTGCTTATAAAATATATAAAAAATTTAAGATACCTTATGCGGTTTCTGTTAGAACTTCCTGTATTAATGTACTAAAAAAAAAGATTGCTTTACACAACTATATTAGTTCTCTCCTTGTACTTAATTGTGCCTCTACTATTATCTTTCAATCATTTGTATTTCAGAATAAATTATTGAAAGAAATTCCCTGGTTCTTAAAGAAACGTATATTGAAAAAAAGTCAAATCATTTCAAATGGAATTGACCGATTTTGGCATAACAGTATATATGAAATAAGGAAATTACAAAATATCAACAATTTCACATTACTAACGGTAGCATCTATTGAGGAAAACAAAAATTTATTGACCATTTCGAAAATTGTCGATAAACTGAATATTTTAGGATACAATGTCACATATAATATTGTGGGACCAATAATTGACAAGACAATATTTGACAAATTAATAACAAATCCACGAATAAAGTACTTTGGCGCAATAGAAAAAGAAAAGCTACTTGAAGTATATCGCCAATCCGACATTTTCATTATGGTTTCTCACCGAGAAACATTTGGAATGGTTTTTGCAGAGGCTATGAGCCAAGGACTGCCATTAGTATATTCCAAAGGAGAAGGATTTGATGGACAATTCAAAGAAGGATTAGTTGGGTTTCATGCTTCATCTAACTCTGAAATAGAGATTGAAGAGGCTATTTTAAAAGTTTTGGCAAATTATCAACAACTCTCCGAGAATGAAATAAAATTTACAGATAGATTTAGGTGGGAAAATATATCTGATAAATATAATGTTTTATACAGAAGTTTGATTTCCAAATAATTAATTTAATTATATAAATCACAATTCTGAATCTTTTTGAAAATATCGGCAACTCTTAAATACTCACTATTAGGATTTGAACATAAAGAATCCACCATCAATTTGGCAACGCCCAAAATAACGACACCTAATCCTCACAAATCTGATACCAATTATGGTCAATGAATCTCCTGCGAACAAAATACTAATTAATACAATTGCACAATATGTTAAAACAATTTTAAATTTAGCCCTATCCCTATATTCTACTCGATTAATTCTCAGCCTACTAGGTATCGACAATTATGGCATTTATTCTTTAGTAGGAGGAATAGTTTCCATGATGACATTTATAACAAGTGCGTTATTAACATCGACTCAAAGATTTCTTTCTTTCAATCAAGGTAAAAATGATATTAGTCGTTTAAAGACAATATTTAGTAACAGTTTTTATATCCACTTATTTTTAGGTCTTTCTACTGCAATTGTTCTTATTGTATGTGGCCCAATAATATTTGATGGTCTTGTAAAAATACCGGAGAATAGAATATTCGCAGCAAAAACTATTTATTACATAATGATAGTGATTTTAGTAATCACTTTTACTGGAGCACCAGTACAGGCGTTATTAATTTCTCATGAAAATATAGTTTTCCTTTCGATAATTGGCGTATGCAATGGTCTTCTGAAGGTTGGTTTTTCAATTTTATTATATTATTTTGGTAGTGATAAACTTATATGGTATGGAATTTTCATGTGTGGCATATCTCTATTTGAAGTCATTGCCTATTCAATATATTCAAAGTTTAATTATGAGGAATTTGTTATTCTAAATTTCAAACATCTAAATAAGAAATATTTACGTGAGATATTTTCATTCGCTGGATGGACCATATATTCTACTGGTTGTATCATTGGGAGATTACAAGGAACAGCAATACTCTTAAATAGATTCTTTGGAACTACAGTTAATGCAGCATTTGGGATTGGCTATCAAGTTTCCGGAATGTTACAATTTCTTTCTTCATCATTAATGAATGCGGTGAATCCTCAAATGATGAAAGCTGAAGGTGCTAATAAAAGGCAACATGTTATTCGTTTAGCAGAGATTTCAAGCAAATTTTCATTCTTATTGATGGCAATGGTTGCAATACCATGCCTATTTGAAATTGATTCACTTCTAAAAATATGGTTGAAAGTAGTTCCTGAAAGAGCAATTCTATTCTGTCAGATGTTTTTGATAACGTCTTTAGTTGACCAACTTACAATTGGATTAGGTTCCTTAAATCAGTCAATTGGCAAGATTGGCAAATATTCATTAACAATATATTCAATAAAACTGTTATCACTCCCCATGGTTTTATTCATTCTCTTCATGAATATCAATTTAAATTGGATTCTATTTTGTTTTGTTGGATTTGAACTAATTGCCTCTTTAAGCCGACTACCATTCTTAAAAAGAACAGCCGGAATNTCAATCATCGATTTTTATAATAAAGTTATCAAAAAAGAATTTATTCCAGTAAGCATTTTGTTTTTGACGTGTTTTCTTATCGTTTCATATATAAAATTTCCATTTCGGTTTGTCTTTACATTTTTAATTTCTTCGTTCATCTATATAACAAGTATATATTTCTTTGGCCTTTGCAAAGATGAAAAGGAAATTATGATCGCAATTATACGGCAGGCCTTTATAAAAAAAAATCAACTAACATAACTATTTTGAAAATATTGTCTGATGGAAAGCATTTCTTCAGTATCCAAATTTCTTAAGAGTGAATTCGTATTATTACTTATTATTTCAATAGGTTTTTCAAACTTTTTTGAAGGAAGATTATCAATAGTGATACTATTATTTATTTTTCCATATTTATTATCAAAGAAGGATTTTAAAATAAAATTTGATCTAGCACTAATATCACTAATTGGATTTTCACTTTTTTATACTCTTTTTGCAAACATAAATCAAGCTATTGCTTCTCCCTTAACAAATCTTGAATATTTAATATATCCAACCGCTTTTTATTTAGCTGGTAAATATATTGCTTCTAAATATAAAGATTCAAACATTATTATAATATTCTGGTTGATAATTTTCATTGCATTTACTCTTAAGGATTTTACATTAATATATTCAGATTTTGTTCAGGTTGGCGGTGTTATTTCCTCAAATAGAACCCTGTTAGATTCAAATGGCAATGTTATTGATGCTGCTACCAAATTCAATGTTGATTTATCTTTTGCGTTAACTAGCATTGCAATGATTTTAGTCCCAATTAGCACAAAGTATCAAAGAAATTATAAAATCATTTGGTTTATTATTGGAATACTATGCCTGTTGATAAGTCTCCGGTTAATCAATAGAACCGCAATCCTACTTGTCGGTTTTTCTTTTTTGATCATAGCATTTTACCTACTTATACGTTGGAAAAGGTCGAATGCACTAATTTTTATTATTGTCATCTTTACAATTCTCTTTTTATATATCTCTTCTTTTGAAATTTTTCAGCAGGTAAAAGATGCTTTTTCGAAGAGAAATGCTTCACTTGCTAGTGGAGGAGACCGATTCGTACTTTGGGATTATGGGATAAAGCTTTTAACAACAGACCCTTTGGGAATAAAATTTTCCAAAGAGCATCAACAATGCCATAATTTATGGCTAGACATCAATAAGAGTGGTGGAATTTTATCATTCGCAATTTTTATATTTTTTACATATTATTCAGTAAAAAGAACATTTATTTACATTTTGAAGAAAAAAATTGAGATTTTTTTACAATGTTTTATTTTGTGCCTTAGTATTGCCTTTTATATTATATGTTTTACCGAAACGATATTATATGAAACTCATTACTTATTATTATTCATACTGTTCTGCGGAATGACAAATCAATTATATTTCAATAATTATCATGATTCTAGAATAATTAATTAATCACAAGTTGAACAATAAAGAATTATATCTGACATTTTGCAAAGAACAACCAAAAATTCCAATATTCTCGCAACCTTGGTGGCTAGATGCTGTCTGTTCTGATGAAAACTGGGATGTTATTTTAATAATACGGAATAATGTTATTGTCGCTAGTTTCCCATTTTACAAGTCAAAAAAGGAAACTATTTTCGGCATGAACAGAATAGCTATGCCAATACTAACTCAGAAATTGGGCCCCTTTATCATTTATCCACCTAATCAAAAAATTGCTTCAAAATTATCATACGAGAAGGAAATATTTTCGGAAATAATAAACCAGATTCCGAAATGTGATCATTTATCTATCAATTTTGATTACTATTATACAAATTGGTTACCATTCTATTGGAATGGCTTTAATCAAACAACAAGATATACATATATAATTGAAGATCTATCTAATCCCAAATTGCTATTCGATAATTTTTCTGAAAACAAAAGGGGTGATATAAGAAAAGCACAAAAGTTAGTCACTATCAAATATGATTTATCATGTGAGGAATTTCTAACTTATTATTGCAATTCACTTTCTAAGTTAAATGATTCGCTTAATTATTCAAAAGAACTTTTTCGAAACATTTATGAAAGTGCTCATTTTCGAAATCAAGGGAAAATAATTTACGCTGTTGGGAAGGAAAATGTCGAAGATATTTATGGAGCAATTTTTTATATCTGGGATGCATTCTCAATATATGTGCTGGTAACAGCGTTCGATCCTGATTTTAGAACTTATGCAGCCTCTTCACTTCTTTTTTATCAGATTATGGTCGATAATATGAACACTGGATTAAAGTTTGATTTTGAAGGGAGCTCCATTGAGAAAATTGAAAACTCTTATAATAAGTTTGGCACCAAACAAGTCCCATTTTTTGTGATTTCAAAGGAATATTCGCGGCGTTTTAAAGTTTATTCTTGTCTTAAAGAGCTCTTTAAGTAATTTTAAAGTTGAAAATACAAGACTATATGTATGAATTAAATATTTCAATTCCTTCCAATAATTTAATTGAAAGAGAATTCATTATTGATGAAATTTTTAATAATTTTCTTGGCATTAGGTATAATCTAGAAATAAATGACTCCGAGGATAATTCTATTATTAGATTTGATGATAAGAAACTTATCGTTCTTGATAGTCTGTGGAAAAATAATAAAAAAGATTTATCCTATCTAAATATATTCTCGCTTCCTTCAGAAATTATTTATTCTAATAACCCTTACATAGTTGAAGAAAATATTCCAATACTTTACGGTTCAACACAACTAACTTCTACAAATGATAGTATTACATGTGGAATTGATATTTTTGCTTCAATCTTTTTCATGCTAACGAGATGGGAAGAATATGTTAGTCTTTCACGAGATAGTTATGGGCGGTTCAAAGGAGAGGATTCGATTGCACATAAACATAATTTCTTACATCGGCCGATTGTGAATGAATATATTGAAATGCTATGGAATATGTTATGGAGTCTAGGTTTCAAAGGCATGAGAAAGAAGCAAAACTTCGAGCTAATTTTGACACATGATGTTGATCACATTTCAATTCCCTTTTTAGAAAAGCTATTAACCTTTGGCGGAGATTTGGTAAAGCGTTTCGATTTAAAAAAATCGCTTTGGCATTTCACTCATCTCTTTTATAACCCTATTGACTCTTTTTCATTTTTGATGTCTGTAAGCGAATCCAAAGGAATTAAATCTCGATTCTATTTTAAAGCGAAGTATCTCGAAAAAAGTTTTCTGGGGACAACTGTAAAAAGCAAAAGCAGAATTATAACATTAATTGCAGAAATAAAAAAAAGAGGTCATATTATTGGCTTTCATCCCGATATTCCAACATATACTAATGAAATAAAGTGGAAAGAGGAAAGAATTGAAATAGAAGATAGATTTAAAGTCAAGTTGATTGAAGGGCGGCAACATTATTTGATGATGGCAATCCCAAATACGCTAATTATATGGAACAATCTTGGTATGGAAATGGACAGCACTTTAGGGTATCATGATATTGAAGGATTTCGGTGTGGCACTGGTAACAAATTTCATTTATTCGATTTTTTAAACAGAAAGAAACTCGATTTGTTAGAATGCCCCTTGATAGTTATGGACGGAACTTTACATGTATATAGATCAATGTCAATTGAACAAGCTAGAGGCATAATATTTTATTATTTATCTCTTGGTAAGAAGTTCTCAATGCCAATCACATTGTTATTCCACAATTCAATTTTCGCATCTTGGGAAAGAAGCAAACGCATGTATAAAGATATCTTATTCAATTTTGACACAATCTGAAAAAAGATAACTTCTCGGTTTATTTCTAATATTTCATCAGAAATAATGGTATTCTTGATTATTTCAATTTATTTTTTAGGCCTGTCTGCATATTGTCTTGATTTTCAATATTCTTTGTTAATTCATATTTTTTCTCTTGTACAAAGTCCGGTCGAAAATTTTCGTTTTCAAATAAAAAAAATCTACTCCCCTATGCTAATTTTTAAAATTTTTAGGCTAATAAATATGCAAAGATTTTCATATAATTGCTCGATGAAAATCTTTGCATATATAGAATTTCCAAGAGTGTCAAATAACTTACTATTTTAAAACGCATAATTAGTTAAGTAACATATTAATAATGTACTTTTTAGCTAAAAAAAATACAATCTATGCGATTACTTTATTTATAATCTATATACTTTGCTCCTGCCAGCGGGAAGCAGAGGTCTTTGAGAGCCCGCATCCCTATACCCTGAACATTCCGCAAAACTTTCCCACGGAGTTGAACATTCCGGCAGATAATCCACTCACGGTGGAGGGAGTTGCCCTGGGGCGGTACCTCTTTTACGATGGAAGAATGTCGGGCCGCGAC
>TBL_comb47_HYPODRAFT_10007433_pt1 | contig 11498 bp, 11 predicted proteins | sample TroBogypolimnion_40_FD_10682 | JGI IMG/M metagenome (IMG submission 10682) | reverse complement strand
GAGGTTCCTCGCTTATCGTCGAATTAAACCACATGCTCCACCGCTTGTGCGGGTCCCCGTCTATTCCTTTGAGTTTTAGCCTTGCGGCCGTACTCCCCAGGCGGGATACTTAACGTGTTAACTTAAAATAGCAGCTCTGGCAGGGTCGATACTGCCAAAGCTTAGTATCCATCGTTTACGGCGTGGACTACTGGGGTATCTAATCCCATTCGCTCCCCACGCTTTCGTCCACTGAGTGTCAGAACTGTCCTAGCAAACTGCCTTCGCATTTGGTGTTCTTGCTGATATTAATGGATTTAACCCCTACACCAGCAATTCCGTTTGCCTCTTCCAGTCTCTAGCTTATCCATCTCTCCCGCTGACTCGAGGTTGAGCCTCGAGATTTAACAGGAGATGCGATAAACCACCTACGGACGCTTTACGCCCAATAAATCCGGATAACGCTTGGGGCCCTCGTATTACCGCTGCTGCTGGCACGAGGTTAGCAGCCCCTTATTCATCAGGTACCGTCATTGTTTCGTCCCTGATAAAAGTATTTTACACTCCGAAGAGCTTCTTCATACACGCGGCGTCGCTCCTTCAGGCTTTCGCCCATTGAGGAAGATTCTTGACTGCAGCCTCCCGTAGGAGTCTGGGCAGTGTCTCAGTCCCAGTGAGTGGGGCCATGCTCTCGCACCCCATACCCGTCGTAGCCTTGGTGGGCCGTTACCTCACCAACTAGCTGATAGGCCATAGGCTCCTCCCTAAGCGCCGGAGCTTTACTCAAAAGACTTATGTCCTTTGAGACTATCGAGTATTATTCTCGCTTTCGCAAGGTTGTCCTCGTCTTAGGGGTAGATTGCCAATGTGTTACTCTCCCGTTTGCCATGCAGTATTGCTACCGCATTCGACTTGCATGCCTTAGACACGCCGCCAGCGTTCATCCTGAGCCAGGATCAAACTCTCTAATTTGATTGGCTCGCTAGAAACATAAATGCTTCTAGTGATATAAGATTCCGTTTAATAACGGACAAATTTTTTCTTTACGAATTGATGCCGATTAGCACCAAAATTTAACCATCACCATGATTGTTTGTTGTTGGATTGTTAAAGGTCTTATCCGGTTCAGCGTAAGACAGAAAAAAACAGAGATATTCAGATATCTTGTTTTTCTGCGATGTTCTTTAATTTTTATTTTTAATAAAGTTATTTTATACCTATCATAAAAGTCTGTCAAGGGGGCGATATCGGTTGACTTTTGCCTTTATTTCAGCTATATTTATACTATAAAATAATTTAATAAGAGACTAGTCAAAACCATGCGCATTAAATTTCATCGTGTTGAGCGGAAAGAAGTCCCTATTTTCAGGGCTAATAGCCAAATCCGGGTTCCGGAAGTTTTTTTAATTGACGAGAATAATGAAGCTATCGGCAAGATGCCAACCACCGAAGCTGTCCGCTTGGCCCAAGAAGCTGACCTGGATTTAGTGGAAGTTAATCCAAAAGCTAACCCCCCGGTCGTTAAAATCGTGAATTTGGGCCAGCTTAAATATGAACGTGAAAAGCAGGCTCATAAGCAAAAAATGCAGCAAAAAAAGATTGATACCAAAAATATCCGTTTAACTTTCCGGATTAGTGCTCATGATCAGGAAATGCGCCTGGACCAGGCTAAAAAGTTTTTGGCTGAGGATAATAAGATAAAGGTGGAGCTTATTCTGCGCGGCCGCGAAAGGCAGTACCCGGCCAAGGCGGCTGAAATAATGCGCGGTTTTCTGGCAAAATTGCAGGCCGACCCCAACTCTGGCGTGGAAGTAGAGCAACCCTTGACAAATCAAGGGGGAAGATTTACCATTATATTAATCAATAAGAAATAAAACCCGTTAAATCAGGTATTTGCCTGTTTTTTTAATTAAATGTATGCCTAAAGTTAAAACTCACCAAGCAACCGTTAAGCGCTTCCGCAAAACGGGCACGAATAAATTAAAACAGCGCAAAGGCGGCCAGGATCATTTTAATTCCCGGGAAACCGGTAAGACGACCCGCCAGAAGCGTTTAGACATTACGACGACCAAGACCTTAGAAAAAACCATTAAGATGCTCACCCCTTATAATTAATTTGTTTATTTTAGACGTATTACTATATGCCCAGAGTTAAACGCGGAGTCACCCATGTTAAAAAACGACGGAAACTGCATAAAGCGGTTAAGGGTTTTAAGTGGGGTCGCAAAAATTTAATCAAAGTCGCGAAAACCGCCCGAACTAAAGCCGGCGCCCACGCTTATGTAGACCGCCGCAAGAAAAAACGGACGATGCGCGGTTTATGGCAGATTAAGATTAACGCTTTTGTGCGAGAGCACGGATTGTCTTATTCGCGTTTCATGAATGCCCTGAAGACCAACGAGATTGCCTTAGATCGGAAGATTATTGCTGATTTGGCGGTAAACAATAAAAAGGTTTTGGAGGCTTTGATTGCCAAACTCAAAAAATAATTATGATATTCTGGATTAAAATCGGGCAAATCGTCGTAGCCATCCTGCTTATCACCGCTATTTTAATGCAAAATCGCGGCGCTGGTTTAGGCGGAATCTTCGGTGGAGGCGGCGGCGTATATTTAACCAAGCGCGGCTTGGAGAAAAAACTCTATATCGCTACCATTGTTTTGGCGGCTATATTTATCCTTTTGTCTTTGAGCTCCTTTTATTTGAAGGCTTAAGATTATTGTGAACTCATCAAAAAATAAAATTTTTTCATTTTTATCAAGAGCGAAACGGGCCCTTTCTTTTTGGCGCAAGCCAGAAGCTAATCAAGCGGAAGTTGACCGGAAGCTTATTTATGGCTTAGCGCCGCGTAAAATTCCCTCCGGCCGGCAGCTCAAACATTTACCTAAATTCTTGCGCCCGCAGGAATATCTGGTGGTTAAGATTTGTCTTCTGCTTATCGTGGTGAATGTCGTTTATTTGGGTATAACTTTTATCAAACATCATATTCAATATTCACCTAAGGCCGGCGGTGAGTATGTTGAGGGCGTGGTCGGCTATCCGCAGACGATTAACCCGCTTTACGCCGTTAATCGCAATGTAGACAGCGACTTAACCCGCCTAATTTTTTCCAGTCTTTTTACATATGATCAGAATGGTCACCTGGCCAATGACTTGGTGGATAGTTACACGGTGAGTCCAGATAGTAAAACCTATACCCTAACTTTGAAAAATAATATTCGCTGGCAGAATAACGATCCTTTGACGGCCGATGATGTTGTTTTTACTTTTAACCTTATTCAAAATCCGGATTTCCGTTCGCCGCTTAACGCTTCTTTTGCCGGTGTGTCGGCCACGGCCATTGATGCGCGGACCGTCCAGTTTACTTTACCGCAGGCTTTTTCGCCCTTCCCCGACCTTTTGACTTTTGGCATATTATCAAAGAATATTTGGAGTCAAGTTAATCCCTCTTCGGCCGCCTTGAATGATCTTAATTTGAAACCAGTCGGCTCGGGTCCGTATCGTTTTAAATCATTTACGCGTAATACCGACGGCGATCTGAAAGACTATAGAATTGAAGCGAATAATAATTATTACGGCGCCAAGCCTTACATTCAAAGTATCGTTTTTAAATTTTTTCCTGACTATACCGAAGCCATTAAGGCTTTGAATGATAATCAAATTGACGGTCTCAGTTATTTACCCTTTGCTTCACGCGGCGATGTCTTAGCTCAGAATTCCCTGTCGTTCCATGAGCTTATTCAGCCGGAAACAGTCGCCATCTTTTTCAATAAGGATAACAATAAATCGCTGGGCGACAAGGATGTCCGCGTGGCCTTAGCTGAGGCGATTAATAAAGACCAGCTTATTAATGATGTTTTTAATGGCTTGTACCAACCTTTAGATGGACCGATCATCCCGCAAAATTGGGCGTATAGCAATCAACTGAAGACATATGCTTATTCGGTAAGTGCGGCGAGCGCGACTATCACTAAAAAGCCCTTGACCGTCACGCTAACCGTTATTGACTCTGGGCAAAACGTGGCCGTGGCGCAAGAAATTAAAACTGACTGGGAACAAGTTGGAGTAAAGGTGAATTTGAAAACAGTTTCTAGCGATGAGGCGGCCAACATTATCCATAATAGAAGTTTTGAAGCGCTTATTTATGGCGAGGCGAATGGCGGCGATCCCGATGTCTATGCGTTTTGGCATTCTAGCCAAATCGGAGGCAATGGATTAAATTTGGCTGGTTATAGCAATCCGGATGTGGATAAAGCATTGAGCGATGCCCGGTCCACGACTGACCAGGCCCAGCGTTTGGCTGATTATCAGAAATTTCAAACCTTAATTACAAATGATTTGCCAGCCATCTGGCTTTATTCCCCGGCTTATACTTATGTACAAGTCAAACAGGTCCAAGGCTTTAACGGCAGCGTCGCGATTCAACCAGCCGATCGCTTGGCCAGCCTAGCCTCTTGGTATATTAAAACTCATAAAAAAATCGCGTGGTAGCCTGTTGTTGGCGCCTGCGAATTAACTCATAAAACTAAATAATACTATGTTTGTTAAATCAGACCAGCCGACGCCTAATATGCCTCGGAAAAGATTTTATAATCGCCCTTCGCAATCAAGCGGAACGCAAGCAACGCCAATGGCGCGGCCTTTTGTTAAGACAGCAGCAGCCAGCCCCTCATCAATCAATCACAATCGCCCGTACACCCGCCAACCGCAATTAAATCGCCAAGTTTTTGATTCTAAACCTAAAACTTTTAGTGGCGGTTCAAGTCTGAAGATTTGTCCTTTGGGCGGTCAAGAAGAGGTTGGCCGAAACTGCACGGTTTTTGAATATGATAATGATATTGTTATTCTTGACATGGGCATGCAATTCGCTGACGAAGATATGCCGGGCATTGACTATATAATTCCGAACGTCAGTTCCCTGCGCGGCAAGGAAAAAAATATTCGGGGCGTAATTTTCAGCCATGGCCATTTGGATCATATTGGCGCGGCGCCAATTTTATTGGAACAGCTGGGCAATCCGCCAATCATCGGCCGGAAGTTGACCTTAGCCATGATTAAACATCGCCAGGAAGACTATAAACGCGGCACCACCAAGAATCTTAAAACGATTGCCATTAATTCTTTAGATCAAAAGATAAGTTTGGGTAAATTTCAAATCAGTTTTTTCCCCGTGGAGCACTCTATCATTGATGCTGTCGGCGTCATCATTCAGACGCCGCACGGCACGGTTATCCATCCGGGTGACTGGACGCTAGAAGATAACCCCTTGGAAGGAAAAGCCGTGACTTATGAATATTTATCCCGCCTGCCCTCGCCGCGCATTTTGATGCTGGAAAGTTTGGGCGTGGCCTATACTAAAGAGCGCGTGCCGGTTAAAACAACTCAGGCTAATTTAGAAAGACTAATTAGCGAGGCGACGGGCCGCGTTATTATTGGTACCTTCTCTTCACAGTTGGAACGCGTTACACATCTTTTGGCGTTCGCCGAAAAGATTGGCAAGAAAGTGGCCCTGGACGGCTATAGCATGAAGATGAATGTTAAAATCGCTCAGGAACTCGGTTATATCCCGGCTCATAAAAATACTTTGATTCCGGTTGAGGACATTCATAAATATCCGGAGAATAAGATTTTAGTTATTTGTACCGGCGCTCAGGGAGAATCAAATTCAGTTTTCAGCCGTATCATCAACGGCAACCATCGTTATATCACGATGAAGAAATCCGACGTCGTGATTTTTTCATCGTCGGTTATCCCGGGCAACGAGCGATCGGTTCAGAAAGTGAAAGATCGTATTTATCGTCTAAGTGATAACGTCATCCATAGCAGCATTATGGACGTCCATTCGGGCGGCCATGCTAACGCCGATGATATAAAAAATGTTTTGCATCAAATCAAGCCCGATATATTTTTGCCTGTCTACGCTAATCACTACATGCTAGTGGAGGCCAAGAAGCTGGCCTTGCGTGAAGGTTTCCGCGACGATCAAGTTTTTGTCCTGGACAACGGTCAGATAATTAAATTTCAACAAGGCAAAAAACCGTTCGTGCTTAAAGAAAAGGCCAATACCGATTATGTGATGGTTGACGGCCTGGGGATCGGTGATGTCTCGGAAATTGTTCTGCGCGATCGGCGGATGATGGCTGACGATGGCATGATTGTCATCATCGCGACGATTGACGCTAAGACAGGTGGTATTATTGGTAACCCGGATTTGATTTCCCGCGGCTTTGTCCATATGAAGGAAAATCGCGAGCTGATTGAAAAGACCAGAATGAAGGTTAAGGCGATAGTTAAGGATAAAAATCCGATGTCGGCGGCGGATGATGATTATATTAAAAATAAAATAAGAAATGATATCGGACAGTTTTTATTTAAGCAAACCGAGCGCCGACCGATGATACTGCCAGTTATTATTAAGGTTTAAAGAGGTAAAATTAGCTAATGTTTAAATAAAAAATCTTCTGGAAACAGAAGATTTTTTAAAGTGTATAAGCTGTGGATAAAACGGGTTTTTAGCCATTGACAAGGAGATATTCTTATGATATATTTACAAGTTAACTAAGACATTAAAAAAGGCCGGTTTAAACGGGTCAGGCACGACAAGCATGGGGATTTTCTTCCTAGTTCTTTCTGGCTACGGCTAGAAAGTGCCTAGAAGAGATTTTCTTGCCTACCCGTTTAAGTCGGTCTTTTTTGTTACTCAAACAAACGGTCACGGCCAACGATCACACTTACCTTGTCTTTCATCACCCCAAGCTCAACTGGCGTATTAACTGTGGCGATGCCGTCAATTAATAATTTTTCTTCGGGATTGCTCAGCTTAAAGCCGGAGCTGGTCAGGTAGCTTTCGTCTCTATTTTTTGTCCGGATAAGTATTTCTAATTTCCCGTCATGCGGATTAGATTTGATCGTTTCCTTGAGATCGCTCAGCAGATTAATAATCTTCACTTCCCCTCTCTCCGTCATCTCCAAAGTACAGCCGTTAATTTCCAAAATAGTGCCGGAGCTTTGGATTGTCGCCTGGTTTAAAAAGTAGTGTTTATCGGCCAGGCCTAAATCAATCTTTTCAATCCGACGCGCTAAAAGAATATTACAAGCCTCGTCCACGCTTTTTATGCCCAGTGAAGCGGCAATGGAATTGTCATCGCCGATGGGGATTATGCCGAGCAGAGTTTTCTTCTGGAAATCAGGGTATATTTCTGAGTCAATAATGGCGCCGATAATTTTATTAACTGTTTGATTATTACCAACAGCAATAACGGTTTGCGCCCCCAGGCGAATTTCATTTTGAATGGCGCCCTTAATGTTTTTAATGCCGCCTAGCCGGATTATCTTGCCGTTCAAACCTAAATCCGTCAGCCGAATTTCCATTCGATTGATTGCTTTATTAAATTTGCTTTTATTCAGATAGTCGTCGTAAATATAGACGTGCATAGTATTCTCAGACTAACGCCATTATTTTGCCGGTTCTTCTTCGCGGTTTTCAAATTTATTTTTTTCGTGTTTTTTGCCATCATCACTAATCATCAGTAATTGGCCGTTAATCGTGGCGCCTTTTTCAATGGAAATCTCGGCGTACTGAACGTCGCCATAAATTTTCGCCGTCCCGCCAATTGATAAATAATTTTTGGCTTTTATATTGCCGCGTACTTCCCCGTTTATAACAACATCTTTGGATTCAACGCTAGCCACAACCTTGGCTCGGTCGCCGATAAAGATATTGGCTTCAGTTTTTAAAGACCCCTCTAAGGATCCTTCTATAATTATGTCTCCCTGGCCCTGGAAATTACCCTTGACCTTAATTGAGGCGCCAATGATGGTTTCGGCGTCCTTAAATTTTTCTAATCTGTTCTCTTTGCTAAACATATATTTAGATTAATATAAAAAGTGTAATAGATTAATTATCACGCTTCTATTTTAAGCTAATATCAGGCCCTTGTCAAAAACAATAAGTATGCGTTTGATTGAAAAGTATTTATATAGTAAAATGTTTGTAGGCTGTCGCTTTCTCGCTTCTTTTGAATAAGCTGGGGCGAGATTTTATTTTGTCCTTGTAGTTCAACGGATAGAACGAGAATCTCCTAAGTTCTAGATCCAGGTTCAATTCCTGGCGAGGACACATTTTTACCTAGTATTAAATAAATAATGATGAATTTGCCGAGCTATTGACAGATATACAATTTTATTATGATTCTTTAGGGATTGACTTATTATTTGTTTCAGGTATTATATATTTATGGTAATTAGTCTATTTTTGGCCATAAATAGATGATTGTTCTTCAAGGAACAATTCCCTGCTGGCAATAAGCGTGATTGTTCCTCAAGGAACATTAAGGGCCATTAGCTCAGTTGGCTAGAGCGCTTCCATGGCATGGAAGAGGTCAAGGGTTCAAGTCCCTTATGGTCCACAAATCAAAAACGACCAAAATTGGTCGTTTTTGATTTGTAATGATAGGACTTGAACAAGCTAAAAGCGAGACATGAGCCTATAAATAAAAAAAGTCTAATCAATGTAGATACATTAACTAGACTTTAGATTCCTGGATTTCAGCTTCATATAAAACACTAAAAAAATTAAAGCGGCTAAGGCTGTTATGGCACAGGATACAATCAGACCAAAATCACGAATCAATAGGCCATAACTGAGCCAAACCAAGGATACCACTAAAAACATAATAATATAGCGGCAGGAAATATTACTTGTGTCCCGGGCAATGTAAAATTCGCGAGCAAATCGAGAGATTACTAAGACCGCAAATGCCAGAACTATAAGCAGCGACCATTTTTTGTCTACAAACAAAATAATTGGTACAATCAAAATGAAAACGCCGGAATAAATTAAGTCAGTCTTAATGAGCAAGCTTCCTTTGTCGCGATACTTGATTAAACCGATAATTATTGGCAGGTACAGCAAGGCAATTAAATTACTGATTATTAACGCGCCGCTATGGATCTTAAATCCATAAAGGGCATAACCTAAACAGTAAAAAAATTGAAAGACAAAAAAAGCTAAAGGTAGTGCTTTGCTAGACCGATTCTTCCAAATAATCTTATTTTGATTCAGTATGCCAATTCCTTGAATGAGCGCCGAACTTAGAGCGACAAAAATTGCTCCGCTAACCAAACTTAAGCCACCGTAATGAACAAAGCTTTGATACTCTATCAAGCTTTCTAGATAATTTTTAATGAACAACTCTTACCTCCTTTCTTTGAGTTTATAAAATTATAGTCTTAAGCCGGAGGGAAGTCAAATTGTTTTTAAAAGCGGCAAGAGATAAGTCTACAATATTGTAGACTTATCTTTTAATTTAGCTAATATTAAATAAATAACACAATTAGACAGATAAGAAAATAATTGATTATTTTTTCTGCAAAATTTGCGTTTAGGGTCAAATAATTATATAATTTGATTACTAATAAATTGATTTATTACTTCCCGATGTCGGAGGTATTTATTTTTTTAAACTTATGTACGATCTGATAATTATTGGCGCTGGGCCGGCCGGCATGACAGCCGGCATCTATGCCGCGCGTCGGGAAATGAAAACTTTAATTATTGGCAGGGAAGTTGGCGGCCAAATGATTTGGGCGAGTGAGATTGAAAATTATCCGGGGTTTGAGACAATCACGAGTTTTGAGCTTATTACACGGATTAAACAGCAAACCCTAAAATCTGGCGCCGAGCTCAAGGAAGATGAAGTTAAAGAAATTAAGGTCTTGCCCGAGGGCGGTTTTGCGGTTTATACGAACCGGGAAAATTTTACAGCCAAGGCGGTGTTAGTGGCCATGGGATTGTCGCCGCGTCGGCTAGCCGTTCCTGGCGAATTGGAATTTAGCGGTCGAGGCGTGTCTTATTGCGCGAATTGCGACGGTCCGTTCTACCGGAATAAAACAGTGGCGGTTATTGGTGGCGGTAATTCAGCTTTAGACGCGGCCGAGGTTTTGTCTAAAATGACTAAAAAGGTGTATTTGCTCCACCGAAATGATAATTTGCGCGGCTTTGAAGTCTTGCAAGAGCAAATAAAGGCGCGCCCGAATATTGAAATAATTCTTAGCGCCGATATTAAGGGTATCATTGGCGCCGAGAAATTGGAGAAAATCGCTTATACCGATAAAACCAGTGAGGAAGATAAGGAGGTGGCGGTTGACGGAGTGTTTATTGAAATTGGCCGTCTGGCTAGCACTGACCTGGTGGCTGAATTAGCGGATAGAAATGAAAAAAATCAAATAATAGTGAGCGCTAAAGGGGAAACAAAGACCCCGGGCCTATATGCGGCTGGAGACGTGACTGATTGCGAATTTAAACAGATTACGGTCGCCATGGGCCAGGCGACAACGGCGGCACTGAGCGCTTATCAATATTTGCAGACTCAAGCCGGGAAGATGTTTGTGCCCCAAAACTATTAATTTTGCTATAATAGTAGTATATGGCTAAAAAAATTAATTTGGTGGCCGTGAACATGGGTTACGGACATCAGCGCGCGGCCTATCCGCTTAGGTCGCTAAGCGAAGGCGAGGTTATAACCTTTAATGATTATCCGGGAATTGAGAAGTGGGAAAAAAATTACTGGTTGAAGAGTGAGCGCTCTTACAATCGTATTTCTCGCTTTAAAAAAACGCCGCTTCTGGGCCGGGCGATTTTTGGAATTATGGATTCGTTCCAAGTCATTAAACCTTATTATCCCTGGCGCGATTTGAGCGCGCGGACGGAGCAGCAAAATTATTTCTTCAAGAGTGTAAAGAATGGTTTAGGTAAAAAATTAATTGAAACATTAAATACTAGCGGCTTGCCTTTTGTGACGACTTTTTTTGTGGCTGCTTATGCCGCCGAGTATCATAATTATCAGGGTGATATTTATTGCGTGGTCTGTGACTCCGATGCCTCGCGCGCCTGGGCGCCAGTTGATCCAAAAAATAGCCGCATTAAATATTTTCTGCCTACGGAAAAATTGCGGAAAAGATTTTTAATGTATGGCGTGAAAGAGGAAAATTTATTTGTGACCGGTTTTCCTCTCCCAATGGAGAATATTGGGCCGAATAAAGAAATTCTACTAGCTGATTTAAAGCGCCGCCTTGGAGTATTAGATCAGGCGGGGAAAATCAGAAGTCATTATCGGATTTTTTCGGACGAGATTGAAGAAAAGAAAATTGACAAACCCCGCCCCTTGACTTTAACCTTTGCCGTGGGCGGAGCGGGGGCGCAAAGTGAGATTGGGGTTTTGATTTTAAATAAATTGAGCGCTGGCCTTAAAGAAGGGAAATACCACTTAAACTTGGTGGCTGGTAACCGCGCTGAAGTTAATGATTATTTCAAGAAGGCGATTACTGAGAGCGGGCTGGATAATGAAGCGGGTCTTAAAATAATTTATGCGCCAGACAAAACTGAGTATTTTAAGATATTTAACGCTTGTCTGCACGAGACCGACGTTTTATGGACTAAGCCATCCGAGCTGTCTCTGTATTGCGCACTCGGTTTGCCGATCATAATTTCCGAGCCGGTCGGGAGCCAGGAAGACTTTA
>TBL_comb47_HYPODRAFT_10007432_pt1 | contig 11500 bp, 5 predicted proteins | sample TroBogypolimnion_40_FD_10682 | JGI IMG/M metagenome (IMG submission 10682) | reverse complement strand
AGGGTATTGACTATTTGATGTGGATGACCCTTGGTAGCTAAATGGACCTCCAGTAATATTCCATAAATATGTATTGCTTGGATTATTATTACTGTAGGTTACTCCATAATAATTATCAGTTGCATTAAAATTTGTAATACCATTATTGCATTCAATAATATCGGAATGTAGATTTACACTATTGGCAAAAAGATTGGTGGACACAGAAGTTGTACATCCATTTAAAGTCACATTGTATTGTATTGTACTGCTTCCTGCACTTATAAAATTAACTAGCCCATTATTTAAATCTACTGTGGCAATAGAAGAATTACTCGAACTCCATACACCTCCTGTGGTGCTGTTTGTTAGATTGATAGTGCTGCCTACACATCCTCCAGTTGGCCCCGCAATAGATGCTACAAGTGGGGGTAATTTTACATTTACATTTGTTGTATAAGATCCTGTACAACCATTACTATCTGTTACTGAAACTAAATAATTCCCGCTAGCATTGCTGCTGATATTAGGGATGGTTGGATTAATGGAATTATTACTAAAGCCATTAGGACCAACCCATGCATATTGATAAGGTTGAACTCCACCAATTGCAACTGCATTAAAGTTTAATGTATTACCAAGGCATATAGAACTTGCGTTTGTTGCACTAATAGAGGGTGAAGGTAAAATGGTGATGGTATCTGTAATTAAATCGATACAACCATTATCGGAAGTAACCTGAAGTGATACAGGATATTTTCCTGCAGTTGAAAAAGTATGAGATACATTAGTTCCTGTTTGGCTATTCCCATCACCAAAATTCCAAACCTGTGAATTAATACTACCCCCAAATCCTATTGTAGCATTACTATTTAAAGAAAAATTATTCCCGATTAAACATTGATTCGATGGTATGGTAAATGTGGCATTGGGTTGAGGAAAAACTGTAATTGTTTTGCTGAGACTATCCATACAGCCCAGATCAGATGTAACAATTAGTTTAACTTGGTAATTTCCAGGTGAAAAATAACTATGATTGACAGAAGCGCCGGTTGCAGTTTTCCCATCTCCGAAATCCCAAAATTGGTTGGTAATTGCTCCAGAACTGATGGTTGAAAAGCTATTAAAATCAAAGCTGTTTCCAGATAAACATTGACTACTTCCTGTAATCATTCCTAAAGAGAAGGAAACTGGTTTGTTTTTTTCTGATTTGGAGGGATTTTTTTTACTTTCCGGTTTTACTTCTGATCTTAAATTGCAAGTTGAACTATTTAAAACACTTTTCGGATTTTCTGCAGCAAACTCAATTTTTGGGAAAAGCATTGCCAAGCAAAACAATACAGCTGTTGTTTTTGACAATATATTAATTTGGAACAATCTAGTATAAAGCGTAAAAATGATCACATGCTGAATGATTTTAAAATAAAGAGATCGCTTTTAATCTGATGTGATTCAAAAAAACATTCTGAAAATCGAATTTCTGAAGCTAATAATATGATTAAAAAACAACAACATTGTTTATTATTATTTCTATTTGCAGAAAAAGAAATTAATTATACAAATTTAAAATTTATTAAAACATTTTAGCTTCGTGTAAACACCGTATTTAGTAGAGGAAAACACCGAATATTCATTGATTAAGATATTGTATCACAAATCAGGTTAATTCATTGACGAAAAAATGCAATCTTAAATTTTAAACAAGTTGAAATTGGGATTTGAAAAATTTAGTTTTAACGCTATTTAAAACTTCTTCATTAATTGGAGTGGCAACAAAGTCTACTACAATAGGATATTTTACTAGGAGTAAAATTTCTTCCATTTCAACAGAAGCAGATAAAATAGCTACTTTTAAATTGGGGAAATGTGTACTATATTTTTCAGTAAATACCTTCAAGAATTCCCAGCCGTTCATATTGGGCATATGTAAATCTAAAAACATAAACTCCGGAGCTTTACTAGAAGGATCTGTTTCGTTTTGTAATAGGTCATCAAAATAATCCAATGCTTCCAGACCATCTGTAGCAGTTATTGTTTCATTAGCAAAATTAGAAATACTTATCATTTTTTTAGCTATCATCAATAAGAGCTCATTGTCGTTAACTACTAATACTTTATTCAACATAACCTAGGGGTTTTGTTTGTTTTTAATGGTCTTTTATTGCCTTATTCTGCTGTAAAGTAAATTCAGATACCAATTAGAATTTGTAGGGTACGACTTTTTGTTTTTGTAGTACTGTTCCTACAAAAAGTATTTTTTAGAACTTTTTTAGTATATTTTATTCCATGTATATAGCATAAAAAATAATTTGTTAAAATAATTACTATCCTTTTTTGAGCAAAATATTTACAAACGCTCTACTATTAACAGTTAGAATAGCAAACAAAGGATTTGATTAATTGTTGTAATTCTATTTTTTTAATGACTCAAATCTCTATACTGATAATATCAGAATGGAGATTAAAAAATTTATAAGAGTGATATTAAATACTAGTTTTTATAAGCCACCCTTACCACTGTAAAGCTTTATTGGTTTATCTAATTTTAGTTTCAAGACAGTAATATATGGATCCAGTACATTTTCTGGAACATCTATATATACGAGACCGGGTACTTTACTCCAAGAAATTTTTCCAACAATTTTATAGGGAAGTTTTACTTCAGTACCTAATACTTCTATTTCTTCAATTTTATTTTCAAGTCCTTTCAACATGATTTGACCGCTTGCTTTACCTTGTAAAAAAAGGAAGAGGGTGGTACTATCTTTTGATATTGTTGTTGGACCATAAAAGTGTCCTTGTGCAATTCCACCAAGTTGGTTAAAAATGGCTTCCCCGTTTCTTTTATTCCATTTTCCTAATTCTTTTAATATGTTTATTTGCTCTGCAGGTATAGTTCCATCAGGCTTTGGCCCAATATCTAATAATAAATTACCTCCATTTGAAACAGCATCCACAAAAATGCTGATTATTTCATAAGGTGTTTTCCAGTTCGTATCCTTTTGTTGATAGCCCCAATTGTTATTGGTTGTCATACAAAGTTCCCACCACTTAAATTGGGGTCTTGATACCGGAAAATTTTGTTCCGGTGTTTCATAATCCCCATAACCCGTTAATCGGCCATTAATAATTAGATTTGGATTATAGCTTAATAATTTTTTTCTGATACCTGGTGCATCCCATTGATCAGCGCTTTGTTCCCAATCTCCATCGAACCACATTAAATCTGGTTTGTATTGTTCCATAATTTCAGACAACTGATGATTTAAAAAAGTAAGGAAGCGGCTCCACCTTTGAGGATCATCTGATATTTTATAGCGACTGCTATCATTAAGAAATCCCGGATAATCAGGATAGCTCCAATCCAAAAGAGAAAAATAAGTTCCTGCTTTTATACCCTTTGATTTTAATGCTTTATAAAAGGGGGCTAACAAATCTTTCTTTGCGGGACTTGATTCAACCATATTTAATTTACTTGCCGAAGTAGGCCAAAGTGCAACTCCATCATGATGTTTGGTAGTAAGTACCGCATATTTAGCTCCAGATTGTTTAATGAGATCTGCCCATGCATTAGCATCATAATTTGATGCAGTAAATCCATTGATTTGATGCATATAATCGGGATATGAAATCTCTTTATTATGAAAACTCCAAGATTCACTGATGCCATTAACAGCATATATTCCCCAATGTATAAAAATGCCAAGCTTCGCGTCAGAAAACCATTGCATTTTATTTTGTATACTATCAGTTGAAATTTTAGTTTGTGAAGTTCCTTTCATTATCCCTAAATAAGAAAAAATAGAAAGGGCTATCACAAAACGTAGCATATTACTTTTCATTTACATATTCTTTTTAATGAGCAACTACAAAATAACTATTATAAACTAAAACCAAATTAAGTCAGTAAGAAATTTTTAATAAATAAACCTGATTTATAATGCATAAATTGAAAAAAATAGTTCAAATTCATACACGATTGTATTAATCTATTCTATTGCTGTAATTCCAATTGTAATAACGATTGTTTATAAATTTCTTGTCATGAAACTATTATTGCTACAAGTATCTCTATTTACTCTTTTAAGTCTTTCTGCCCAGAAAAAAAATGATGCACAATGGGAATATTTATTTAATGGGAAAGACCTAACTGGTTTTAAGCAATTAAACGGTCATGCGTCTTATCGGGTAGAGCACGGTGAGTTAATTGGCACCACTGTATTAAATCAGCCCAATAGCTTTTTGGCTACAGAAAAGGAATATGCTGATTTTATTTTTGAAGTTGATTTTAAAGTTGATGATCAAATGAATTCTGGGATTCAATTCCGGAGTGAAGAAAATGATGCAAATGATAAGTGCAAGGTTACAGATAAGAAAACGCCCAATAGGGTACATGGCTATCAAATGGAAATTGATCCATCAAATAGAGCCTGGAGTGGCGGTATTTATGATGAAGCTAGACGTGATTGGCTTTATTCTTTAGATAATAATCCAGAAGCTAAAAAAGCTTTTAAACATAATGAATGGAATCATTATAGAATTGAATGTATCGGAACTGATATCAGAACCTGGGTAAATGGAATTGCTTGTGCGCACCTGAACGATGATATGACACCAAAGGGATTTATTGCATTACAAGTTCATTCAGTGTATGATCCTAAAAATGTTGGTGAAGAAATACGTTGGAAAAATATTCGAATTCAAACAAAACACTTGCAGCCTTCACCACCAGATTCCATATTTGTATTGAACTTATTGGTAAATAATATTTCTAAAGACGAAAAAAGAAATGGGGTTCATTTACTATTTGATGGTAAAACTATTACTGGATGGAGGGGTGCCAATAAGGATTATTTTCCGACTAAAACTTGGGTAATAAATGATGGAAATTTAATTGTCACAAAAGGTCAAAGTGCAGAATCACAGAATGGGGGAGATATTGTATCCATCAATGAATATGCGGCATTTGATTTGCAATTTGAATTTAAAATGACGGATACTGCAAATTCTGGGGTTAAATATTTTGTGACAGAAAAAGAGAAAACAGCCGGTTCCGCAATTGGATTAGAATATCAGATTTTAGATGACGATAAACATCCGGATGCGAAGCTTGGGTCTATTGGGAATAGAACACTTGCTTCTTTATATGATTTAATTCCGGCAAAGAAAAATGGGAGAGAAAAATTACCCATTGGGGAATGGAATAGAGGAAGAATAACAGTTTACCCAGATGGCAGAGTGGAGCATTGGTTAAATGGTTGGAAAGTTTTAGAGTATCAAAGAGGAACACAATATTATTATGCACTTGTTGCAAGAAGTAAATATGTAATTTATCCCAATTTTGGAATGGCAGCTAAAGGTCATATCTTATTACAAGAACATGGAACAGAAGTTGCTTTTCGATCAATAAAAATTAAGGAACTACAATAAAATTAAAAAATCAAACTTTTTCATATGTCAAGTACAAGAAGAAATTTCATCAAACAATCTACGAAAGCCGCAGCAGGAACTTATATTGCCAGTATTGGATTTAGTGCTAAAAGCTATGCCCGCATTATTGGGGCTAATGATCGAGTAAGAGTTGGTGTTGTTGGTTTTTCGGATAGACATAGAAGTTCGCATATACCTCCTTTTATGCAGTTTTATAAGGATATGAACTTTGACATCGTATCAGTTTCTGATTTATGGAAAAAAAGAAGAGAGGAGGGGGCTGCTTATTTGAAATCAAAAATGGGTCATGATATCAATGCATATCGAAATAACGAAGAACTATATAGCTCTAAAACATGTGATGCTGTATTTATAAGTACTGCTGACTTTCAGCATGCATTACATACCATTGAAGCAGTTAAAGCAGGCATGGATGTCTATTGCGAAAAGCCATTTGCCGAAACAATGGAAGATAACCGAGCTGCTCTTAAAGCAGTTAAATCATCTAAAAGTATTGTTCAGATTGGATCTCAGAGAAGAAGTGGCGCAAATTATGCAGCTGCTGCCAATTTTATACAATCAGGAAAATTTGGCCCTATTACAATGGTTGAATTAACCTGGAATGTTAATCAGCCGGGAAGATGGAGAAGGCCTGATTTAGTAGCACAATGCAAAGAAGAAGACCTTGATTGGAAAAGATTTTTAATGAACCGTCCTTATGAAAATTTTGATCCTAGAAAGTATTTAGAATTTCGTTTGTTTTGGCCTTATTCCTCTGGAATGCCAGGTCAATGGATGAGTCATCAGATTGATACTGTAAACTGGTTCAGTGGATTATCTCATCCTAGGAGTGTAACAGCAAATGGCGGAATTTATCAATGGAAAGATGGTAGAAAGAATTGGGATACAACTACTGCTGTATTTGAATATGGGCCTATCAATGATCCGAGTACTGGATTCCAAGTTGTGTTTATGAGTAGAATGCACAATGGCGATGAAAACCCCAGTGAAATTTATTATAGTAACGGGGGGGAATTAAATTTAATTACAAATAAAGTTTCTTCGAATGGCGGATTAAGAGCTGGTGCGGCATCGGTTATGAAAATGCAACCCAATTTATTACCCGAAATTAGTTTATCGGAATTTATAAAAGTAGAAGCGGGTGCAAATACCGGTGGCGATGTTTTAACTACTGCGCACGTCAAAAACTGGATGGAATGTATTCGGAGCCGAAAACAACCGAATGCTCCTGTGGAAGCTGGTTATAATCATTCGATTGCTACAATTATGTCTAATGCAGCATGCAGAACAGGAGAGAAAGTTACATTTGATGAAAAAACTCAAGAAGTAATGGCAGGGGGTAAAATATTTAAATTCTAATTACCAATCCATTTTTTAATTACTTTTTCAAGAGTATCCACTACAAATGGTTTACTGATGAAATCATCCATGCCGGCCTCTAAACTTTTTGCCCGTTCATCTTCATGAGTTCCGGCGGTAAGGGCTATGATAGGTATATGCACACCCTTTGAAAGTTCACGAATTATTTTTGAAGCTTCATAGCCATTAAGCTCAGGCATTTGTATATCCATGAATACTAATTCAGGTTTATGTTGTTCAAATAATTCGATAGTTTTCTTGCCATCAAAGGCTTCGTACAATTCAGCATTGGGAAGAATGTTTTTTACAATCTGCTTAATTAGTAAGATATTAAATTCATTATCGTCTGCAACTAATATTTTTATTCTTTTATTATTTACATAGGTATAAGCTTGCTCATTATTAAAATCATCATTCTTTGGTAAACCTGCTTTTGCGATACAATCATATAAACTTTGTATATGAATGGGCTTTAAAAGTCTTCCAGCAACTTGTAATTCTTTACAAGCTTCAAAAATATGTTCATCTTCAGCAGAACTGTGAAGTAATAGAATGGTAAGTTTATCAGCACTTAACTTTAAATCATTTCTGATATGCTGTATGGTCTTAATTCCATCCATTTCGCTCATATTAAAATCCATTAACACCAGGTCAAAATCATTTGGAGCTTTTAATTTTTCCAAAGCTTGAAACCCACTTTCTACTGAGTCGGTTTTTACATTTTTGAGTGCGAGCATTTCAGTAACTAGTAACCTATTGTTAGCATTATCGTCAACGATAAGTGCATGCTTTACTTTACTTATATCTATAGTTATATCAGGGTCTGTCTGCGAGTCGGCTTTTACAATTATGTCAAAATAAAAAGTACTACCCTCATTAGGTATACTTGTTAATTGCAAATCAGTTCCCATCAATTCTAATAATTTTTTAGAAATGGCTAATCCAAGTCCGGTACCTCCAAATTTTCTGGTGGTTGAAGCATCTTCTTGTGAGAAGGCTTCAAAAATTTTCTTTTGATTTTCTGGTAAAATTCCAATTCCTGTATCACGAACTGCAAATCGAATTTGATATGTATTATCAGAGAGTTGGGTGATAGGAATAATCTTAAATTCAATTTCACCACTTTTAGTAAACTTTACGGCATTAGCCATTAGGTTTATCAATACTTGCCTCAATCTAATTGAATCGATCCAAATGAATTTAGGAATGTCATGATGTAAGTTGACCAAAACCTCCAGGTTTTTTTCATGTGCTTGAAAACTAATCATGTTAGAGACACTATAAACTAATTCCGTTAAATTAGTTTTTGAAACATCTATTTCTAATTTACCAGCTTCTATTTTAGAAAAGTCCAGGATCTCAGAGATAATATCTAATAATGAATTGGCAGATTGAAATACGGCATTATTATACAATTTCTGGGTTTCGTCTAAATGTGTTTTATGTAACATATCAGAAAACCCAATTACACTATTTAAAGGTGTTCGAATTTCGTGACTCATATTTGCCAGAAACTCTGATTTGGCTTTATTGGCAGATTCTGCATTTTCTTTTGCAACAATATATGCATTCTCCAATTCTTTTTTCTCCGTAATATCCCTTTTAATAGCAATCCAATGAGTAAAAGTTCCCTCAGCATTTACAATGGGCGAGAGTGAAATGGAGCTCCAAAACTCCTCTCCATTTTTCTTATAATTAATCACTTCAAAATGACAGGGAAGAAAACTTTCTATCGATTCTCTTACTTTTTGAAGAATTTCTTTATCAGTTTTGGGCCCCTGTAATATGGAAGGCGATTTGCCTATAATCTCATCTAAAGTATAGCCAGTCATTTTGCAATAGGAATTATTGACAAAAATGATTTTAGTTTTAATTTTTTCATTAGGATTAAATTCGGTAATTACAACAGCATCTGTGGTATTCAGAATAACTGATTCCAATAATTTAAGCCTTTCTTCTTCTTTTTTTCGCTCTGTGATTTCTCTACTAATACCAACAATTCCAATAATTTTATTTTCGCTATTTCTAAATGGAACTTTAGAATTAAGCATCCAATGTTTGAGTCCTTTATTATCAATAAAATAGTTTTCATTATTGATAATTGCTATCCCTGTTTTGAAAATTTGAGTTTCTTCTAAATTCGAACCCTCTGCAACATCTAAGTTGTAAATTTCAGCATCAGTTTTGCCAATAATTTCTTCTTCAGATTTGGCGTTCATATATTGCAGATCAATTGGATTTGCTAGTATTTTTCTAAATGAAATATCTTTTACATATACAGCATCTGGAAGATTATCAAACAAAGCTTTGAAAAGATTTCTTTCGTAACTGATTTTAGCTTCATTTTCTGCATTTTTAGCAATGCTTTCTTTTAAAGGTTTGAAAAGTTGGGTATATATAATCGGAAAAATAACTATAGATAAAAATGAAGCATCCAATAATGATTCAGCCCAATTAGGAAGTTTCGGCAAATAGTTTAATACTATCATGATCGATAATTCACTAATGAATATGCAAGCTATTAGTGAGAGGAATACACGAAAAGACTTATTCATATTCTATTTGGTTAAAATGTATTTGCAGTTATAAATTTAATTCTTTTAATGGCAATCTTGACGAATTGATTACAATTTGTGAATAATATATTATCTATAAAAAATCAATTCGGGAAAGTAATTTAGAGTAACGTTAAGATTTTGAGCATTTTTAACTAATTTTAAAAGGAAGTTTGAATTACTTCCTATCCCCGAGAAAATTGTTGATTTGCAAATGCTGCTTTTTATTCAAGTTTAACAAGTTAAAAAGATTGTTATTGAATTATTTTTACAGTTCAGTTTTGATTTTAAATTTTTAAAAAGCAAATCATGAAACAAAATCTATTTTCTAGAATTTGCATTCCATTATATTGTATCATTTTAGTTTGCATGTCTTGGATGCATGTTTCAGCTCAAATGGGAATTGAAAATTTGCCATTCGCAGCAGGAGCTCAATGTGATCCATTGACTTTTAATCGATTTACTGGTTCTTACCATTCTAATCTTTATATAGGTAATCAAGTTGGTTCCAACGTTTTGTTAGCATGGGGACAAAATATGAATACCTACATAACCGGAGTTACTGGAGATATACTGGCCCCTGTATTTGTATCTACTTCAAGCTATGCCGGTGTTCCTTATGAAGTTAAATCTTCAAGCACTGGAGGAGGTACAGGCCCAAGTGTAATGGGTTTAAGAACTTCTTCAAATCTTTACATATTTGGAGACATGGCTAATATAGCTGCTATTACATCCATGTCTAATTTCGGAGGGCCTTCCTTAATTGATAGCAGAAGTAAAGTAACGCTCAAATTACCTACTGGGATAGCTATTACGGATATTGCACAATTTGCCATATCGCCTACAGCAATTGCAATTGTAACTAATTTAGGCCATGTTTATATATTGACAAAAGTTCAGAATTTACAAGGCGATAAAGGAATTGCTAATGCTGCTATTTGGCATCATGTAACATTAACAAATGGATCTACATTTCTTTCTGGTGTAATTAAATTTTCACTTTCTAATTCAGGTGCTTTCGCATTAACTTCTTCAGGACATATTTATTATTGGGGTGCTCCTGCAAATGTGAATGGTATTGTAAATACAGCAACCAGCTATAATTATGCGTATGATATGTCTACACAAATTCCCTCTGGAATTACCGTAGTTGATATTGTTACATTGGGTCAATCTGTTACAGGTGCCACAAATGTGTTGTTTCTTTTAGGTAATAATTTAAAGGTCTATAGTTGTGGCATAAATACACAAGGCGTTTTAGGAGTAGGTAATGCAAGTGTTACTTTTAATCAACCCACTTTTCAGCCTATCAATACACTTACAAATATTGTTCGGATTGATGGCAATACAGAAGCGGGTCTTTTTACAATGGGAGCTATGACTACTACAGGACATGTTTTTGGTTGGGGTAATGGTGTTGCATCCATGCTTGGTATAGTTGCACAATCAAGTTTTACAGGAACTTATACGAACACATTGCCGGTTGACATTTACGGAGTAGGAGGATTTAGTGATTTTAGTATTTCAGGGCATTTTACCATTGCATTTTTTACCAACTTATCACTTGGTATCGATCAGTATTGGTATGTGGGACATAATATTGGTGGTTCTATTGGGATACCATCCAATAACACACCTGTTATAAGTAATGCAGTCACTGCAAAATTGGATGCACCTGCTACAATTAGTTTTGATTGCTCAAACACACAACCTACAATAACAGTTTCAGGTACTTTGAATCCTTTTGTTACATGTTCAGGCATTGTATCTGGAAATCAGTCCATATCCATTGTAGGTACAAGTCTTACGAATGATGTCATTATTACTGCCCCTGCAGGTTTCGAAATATCTCTCACATCAGGATCTGGTTTCTCCAATTCCATCACCATTTCTGGAACAGGGGGAACTATTACTTCTACCAATATTTATGTCAGGATCAGTGCGGGAAGTAGCGGCTCAGTTTCAGGAAATATTGTTTTAAGTTCTACAGGAGCAAATAGTCAAACTATTCCAATAAGTGGAACTATTAATCCATTGCCCATAATTGCCACAACAACAGGGGCTGCAAGAACAGGCCCGGGTGCATTAACAATTTCCGGAACTGTATCACCGGCAATTGGAACTACCATCGACTGGTTTTTAAATCCAACTGGTGG
>TBL_comb47_HYPODRAFT_10007428_pt1 | contig 11504 bp, 9 predicted proteins | sample TroBogypolimnion_40_FD_10682 | JGI IMG/M metagenome (IMG submission 10682) | reverse complement strand
GCTGATTATGCGATATTTGGATGCCGCCGCAAACCGCCAATAGTGCGATTTTACTGGCCTGCCGGATATTGGAACATGCACCGGAGCCATTCGCGCTTAAATCGTTGTTTCCGTGCAAATTCGTAATTTTTGGATTTAAAATCCCTGATGTAAAATTTCTACGCTGCATAAAAATAGAAATGCAGATTATTTTGCCTTGAGAGATTTTAATAATTTCCTGACAGTAGATATATTAGCAGAAGAAATCAAATTCATTAATTCTGCCCTTTCTGGCTCAAGGTTATTGTCAATGTGGATTGCTCCAACATCAATAATATCGTTGATAGTAAACGATTTAGGCTGTATGCCATGCATGGGTAATGCGTCTATTGCCTTCTGCGCTGCTTCTTGCGAGATATGGGTATAATGGCGAGTCATGGCAGGACTTCCATGTCCAACGATGCTTTGAACAACAGCAAGCGGAACGCCAGCATTTGCGCAGAAAGAAACAAAGGTGTGGCGGAACGAATGCATCGAATATTGACATACGCGTGTTTTAACGAGCTGCTCATTGCCGTCGCGGTCTACAACCTTATGAAACTTCCTTCTAGTTTCCTCCTCTGGTTCGACTGTAGTTTCAATCCCTATATGAATTAGCATCTTTGAAATGTCTTTGTAGATGCCTGTTGGATTCTTCTTATAACGTTCGGAAACATTTGGCAGGATGAACGCGGATTCCTTTTCATCTGTTCGCCAAGATTTAGCGTCTTCCAAGGCGGCTCTTAATTGTGGATGCAACGGAAGAGTAATTATAGTGCTGGATTTGCGCCGTTTAGTTTTTTCAGGTCTGTAGGAAATAGTATTATTATCAAAGTTAACGGAATTCCATTGCATCAAGCAGGCATCCTGCCCACGGCATCCGGTCCAGCAACACATGTTTATCATAACTCGCATTTCCGGCTTATAAAGCATAGGATATGGGTTGTTATCCTGAAGAGTCGCAAAAATATCTTCGACTTGCTTTTCGGTAAAATCTTTCCGACTTTGCTGGTCTTCTTTTTGTTTAGTCATGTGTAGAAAAGGATTCTTTGCAGAATTCTCAACTCCGAGCAGGATGCGAAACACCAACTTGAGAGCTTGCAGATATGCATTATAGGTTCTTTCAGAAATTCCTGCCCCCAGCAGCTCCGACATGTATGCGTCAGCTATCCTGACGTCGATCTTTCCTACATTCGTTATAGTCGGATAATTGGTCTTAAACCATCGTAAAAACTGATTTAATGTTTTTTCATATGATTGTAGTGTTCTAGGTCCACTTGCAGGGCGGCTTTGACTGGCAACATACTTGTCCCATGCCTGAGCAATCGGAATGTTAACATGACTGGTAACCTTACGGTATTCATTAACTTGTGTCAGATGTTTTTCACTGGTATCAGCATGCTTGATCTTCCTGTAGTTTTCGATAACCTCTTTCGCCGCGGCTTCAGCCTTGTCCCTGATCCGGATGGGTACAAGTTTTTTTGTTTCGGGATCTTCAACTGTAAGTACCTTGGTTTTCTTCTTGCCGGTAACGTCCGTATACTGAACACAGTAATTCCCGTTAGGTCGTTTGAAGACCGCACCACTGCCTTTGCCACGTCTTATTTCTTTGCCGTTATCAGCTTTCTTTCTTGACATTTCTATAATCTCCTGTCTTGTATTACACTGCTGTCTATTAATGGCAAGAAAATAGCTTAGAAACGGCATATAAGCAAACTATTAGCTAATTATTATTTAAAATATGCACGAATTCAGTTGACTTGTAATCAGCAGGTCGTCGGTTCGAATCCGACAGTCGGCTCCATTCTTTCTTGTTCAAAATAAACTACTTACGACATAAACATCAATTTGCAAAAACCGTTTATTTGGATGCTGCTACAAAAAATGCTCAATAATATTTGTTTTTTATGGAATAATCTGCTATAATTAATTCAATTCGTTTTTTAAAGTTCATCAATGTGTCATTGCGGAGCCGGGTCCATGACAGATAAAAAATTAAAAATTGTTTTGCCGAAGCTTTTTACACGTGGAAAGAAAGGATTTTATTATTTCCGCCGGATGGTTGATGGCAGGGATTGCTGGATAAATACTAAAACGATTGACCTTAAAGACGCCAAGAAAATTGCTACCAAGCACATCAAAGCTGAAATTTCCGTCGAAGCGTTGAGCCATATCGAAGCATCGGCCCCCCGCCTGGCCGACAGTTACGTTCAAAGTATAACCGGCAAGGAAAATATCAGAACCCCTGTCAGCACCGCACATCAGATTTGGGTAGATCATTTTCCTAAGTACAATGATGTCTCCGCCGGCACCAGGAAATATTATCATACTATTTTTGATCGTTTTGCCACATGGTGCGATGCTGAGGGCATCAAGAACGTGGAGGACATAGACCATTCGGCGGCAATGCGCTATTCCAAGTCATTATGGGAAAGCGGGCTTGGCGGCAAAGCCTATAATGGTCATCTGAAGCACTTGTCCAGGGTATTCAGCGGACTGGATGCTATCTCCCCGTTGCCAAACCGCGACCCTTTTCATCATCGGAAGATTGCCCGAGTGGGCCGCAACGAAGCTCTCACTGAAGGCCACCATGCTCTGGAACCAAAGCAGCTCCAGGCCGTAATAAACCAGTCTGCCCAGGCGGGGCGGAACTTCCGGGATCTGTTTATCATCGGTAGTCAGACCGGCATGCGCCTTAAAGATGCCTGTCTGCTGAAATGGGAATCGATCTCCGGGCAGTTCATTGTAATAACTCCTCATAAAACCAGCAAGTCGGGCAATATCGCCAGAATTCCGATTTCCCCAACCTTGCGCAAGCTGCTGTGTGAGCGGCAGGCGGGCAGATGTGGAGAGTATGTGCTGCCAGGCATCGCGGAACAATACCTGCGAAACAACTATTATATTTCCAAGATGAGTAAACAGATTTTTGAAGATGCACTGGGGAAAGCGGCGACCATTGCTCCGGCAGAAAAAGACAACCACCGCCAGCGCAATATCAGCGTTTGTTCATTCCATAGCCTGAGAACGACATTTATGAGCCTGCTGGCCTCCAAGGACGTATCTACGCGTGATGCCATGATGATTTTAGGATGGGAAAGCCCGGAAATGATTAAGGTTTATGAACGGATGCTGGAGGCAGCGCGGGGCGATTCCGACAAGCGTGCGTTGAAGCTGGTAAATGAAATTTCCGCATTGAAGTATGTCGTGCCGGAGCCGGTTACCCAGCAGAAACTGCAACCTATGGAGACAGCGCTGCGGGATCTCGTGGCGAAGTATTCCAATATAACTATCGGTCATATCTATGACATCAGCGAGGCCGCAGTTCGCAAGTGGTTAAGGAAATATGAAATAAAGCGTACCCGCCGAATCGAATCCGCAGACATCGGCGACAACGAAATCGGAATAATTAGGGGGAAGTTGCAAAATGCCTGATTCTGTATATGTATCCACCGAAGAAGGATTGAAAGCGTCTCTGCCCGGAGACCACCGTGTGACAGTTTTAAAGGCAGATTATGATGTCGCTATTTTCCAGAAGTACGCGATAAACTACTGCTTTGAACAAAATTGGATAGCGACAGTGGACTGCCCGACAAACTTTTTTTTTCTGAAGCACGTTTTCCACCCCTTCAACTATCCTGATATAATAAACAGCAATGAATTCCCATATCGCGGTATTATGGATAAAATTCTTAGTGGGCACGAATTACGGATTGAGCTTTCACTTAAGAATACTCGATTACTGCGATTGTGCCAATGCCTGCTGGGAGTAACTTTTATAGATAGAGATTATCATGTCTATCGGGACCGGAAAGGCACACTTCCAGCCCCATATGTCATTGGCAAGTGTACAGCAGATAGTAAACAGATCCCCGCGTGGAGTTATTACTGGGATGTGTCGGATAAAGAGTTCTGGCTCAATGTCGAAGAGCGATTGATTAGTACCATATCACAATTTAATGGTATATTTATTTCTGAAAAAGATGCAGAAAAAGTATGGGAAATGTTTAATAATATAGCCAGCGGCATGTTTTCTATTGGAAAGAGCATTTACACTAAAAAACTTGAAGGGCCGGACTATCTGAAAGACTCAATGTGGAATCGCATGTTTACAGGCCTGCCTCAGGACTTAAATTTGTTTGAGCCTCAGCCCGCTGGAGTGAATATATGCGATACGGTAATTGCCACATTTAGAAATGCTTTTTACGCTTCTACATATTACCATTCTGCCGATCCATTCAATATAAGCAATACCGGTTATTCTCAAATGCCGGACGTAACCAAAACCGACCTGGCGATGCCTGCGGCTGATGCAGTTGATAGAAGGCGAGGACTTCCAGTGGATTTAGCTAAAAAATTGAATTCGCAGGCAAAGGAAATACAAGAGCATTTCGCGTGTAAAGCAGATGCGAACGACCCTAAAATTCCTCCTTCCAAGAACACATATACGATTGATCGCTACTGTAACCGGATTGTTTATACTGAATTTTTGCCTCCGCCAGCGGAGAACTATGAAAAAGACCGTTTTGGGAATATTATAGCGTTTAAACAACAGCTAGGCGAAGGCATGATTATCGCATATCCGGACGATCCTGTTACAAAATTGAGTGGGATAGCTGATGCTGATAAGCCGCCAGAAATTCTGGTAGTTAAGGGACCTGCATCAGCCATAGTAACGGTCAAACAATTAGAATTAAAGATTACCCATAATGCTAAAACAGGGAAATTTTCCATATACTTTGGACCCATCGCTGGAAAGGAAGAGGCAACAGCACTTGAAGTTATAAAATTTTTGGTTATTTATGCTGCGAGTGTTGACCCCGCCGCCCATTTCGTATTCGAAGATAAAGTCAATGCGGCAATAAGAAAGGATTCATCCCGATCAACTAATTTTCTTGACATTAAATGTATTTATAGCGGCAGGGATAAAGCTTACAATTCAAGTATGCGTACCGAAGTTAATAAATTAATTGATAAGTTCCTGCCCCCCAAAAATGCCGCTGATAATTATATTGATTTAAAATTCGCGTTTTATGAAGGCAGCAACCGGGAAGTAAGATTTAAAAACATCTTATTGAAGTTCGGTAGTTCCGAAACAAGAAGTGCCATAGAAAATGAGTTAAGAAAGCGTTCAGTCCCTCAGCCCATACAAGATTTTATCCTAAACTCGATTCAATAATATCTCCTAATCTCCAGGCTATTCATGCGTATACCAACATGGAATAGTCATTCCTTTTTCACAAGACTGATCATCACTTTTTATTGTATTTTTATTACAATTAGCATCACCTTTTTTATGCATAGTTAAGGCGTAGTTAATTAACTAATTATTAACAGAATATTAACTTATCTGCTTTGCCTATAACCGTTTGCGTATTTTAAAATCTGGGGGTAAAATTATATGCAAAGAAACGCTTTGGGTGCGTCGGAACTCGTCTGACATGTACCTAGCAAAATAATGAAACATAGAGGTTCATGATGACAGAAAAAGAAAAACAAGTAATTGATGCTGTCGGATCAGCAACACCTGAACAACTAGATGCCGCGCTAATGGCAATTTCAGGCTTCGAAACACAGAACCCGAAGGATGCTGATGGCTTCCTCAACCTTGCCGCAGCACGCAGATATGCTGGTAGCGTAAGCCGCACTACATTTTTCCGCTGGGTCCAAGCTGGCCTCCGCTGCTATCGTATCCGCCGGAGGATCATGTTCCGTTCAGTGGACATCGCTGACTTTATTATCAAAAACCAGAAGGACAAGAAATGAACATTCTTGGGAAAAATGAAAGTGAACCGGCTGGCATGTTTTACGACGACAACCAACCGGCTCGGAAACCGATAACGAATAATCTACTCTCTAATGAACACATATCAAGCCTGAAACTTGTGTGCGCGAGATAATTACATGAATAACAATATCCCATTTAACACAACGACTCCACTCCCGCCAGCTAGTGGTAGTCGTGATGTAACTGAGTTGTCCAGGGAATCGCAAGCCATCGGCATTCCCGAAGCAACTCTCCCGATGAAGCCAGATGAAACTTCGAGTGGGTACGGAGCGACTCCGGCATCATCAGACACTGTTCGCGATAACTGCCATGTACTGGGGCGTGTGAGCGGACAGTCCAACCCACTGCCGATGAGTGAACGTCCGGGGCCGCATACTGCCATGGACACTAACCCATCCGGAATTACGCACGAGACACTGAAAGGAGATGCGCAGCTCCCCAGGTACCTCAGGCGTCGTCGCAAACGGTCACTCGAGCGTGCAGTCTCCGCTGTACTCCCGAATGACAAGGCACAGAGCAATATCCGGACGCCTGAGGCTGCTCACCTCCAGTCGTCGTCGGTGAACCCGGTGCCGCCTCCCGGAGTGCAGAGTAGTGAGGACCGGCCATGCCAGCAGATCGTGCCTAGAAAAGGCAGTCGCTGGATATGCCTGACAGTCAAACACATCCCTGTACTCCAAGCCGATCTGATCGATCTGATCGTAACCCCGGAAAATATGGAACTCGCCTTTAAACGCCATCTGCTTGGAGACGGCGTATACCGGCAGGCCTTTCCATCCATGTCAAAGCGCAATTGCCAACTTCTCGGCAAGCTGACGCGGGTAATGGGTGGAGGCCGGAAAGCCAGAGGGGTCGATCGCAAGTCTATCCTGGAAGCGTATCATGAATACCTGAAGGATCCAGACTTGTTCATCAGTCGAGTGAAATCAGCTATGTTTGTGGCTGACCCGGTGAAAAGAGTTGATATCCCGAAACCATCGGGAGGCACTCGCCCGCTGGGAATTCCAACCGCCCGTGACCGCGTAATCCAAACGATGATATTGCAGGTGTTACAACCTTTGATTGATCCGTTCTTCGCGTCATTCAGTCACGGGTTCCGTCCGGAAAGATCAGTGTACTCCGCGGCAGCAGAAATCAAGCTGCATCTGCTGGAATGCGAGTGGGCCATCGATTTCGACGTATCCAAGTTCTTTGATTCCGTGGATCACGCCATTCTGATGGATATGCTCAGACGAATAGGTTTGGACGGGCAACTGCTCCGCCTGATCGAAGCATTCCTGCACGCGGAAATCGTACACCCGGACGGAAGAATCGAGAGACCAGACCGAGGGACTCCACAGGGTGGGGTGATAAGTCCGTTACTGACCAACATATTCCTGCATGCGCTGGATATGGAACTGGCCAGACGAGGACTGCGGGCGGTAAGATATGCCGATGATTTCACGGTCTTTGTGAACAGTCGGCGTGCCGCAGAGCGTGTCCAGAACGGCATATCACTATTCCTGTCGGAGGAACTGAAGCTGCAAGTTAACCGGGAGAAAACCAAAATCGTTCCGGCGGTCAAGCTGGAATTCCTTGGACTCGGGTTCAAGGATGGGATTCAACTCTCGGCGAAGAAGCTGGATGAGTTCAAGGGAACTTTCCGGATGATGACCCGCAAGGTCAGTCTCCAGAATAACCCGTGGGACGTCCAGCGTCTTAAAAGGTGGCTTCGCGGCTGGTTTGCTCATTTCGGTAGGATTGAAAATAAGACCCAAATCATCCACATCCACCAGTGGGTCCAGGAACTGATAAGGCAGCGCGGGCAGGTCACTTCTGAACTGAATGCGTCGCTGAGTCATCTATGGGATCTGAACGTGTGCAACCACGTGAACTGGAAGGCGGTGGTACACGGCGAATCAGGTGTGTGATAGATCAGAACGGCAAGGAGGTTAACCGTCCGGGCAGCAATGCCTGGGCTCAGGGGCTGGGTTCTTACCGGCCCCTTCTTCTTTTCAAATTTAGTAAACCGCAGACAGGCCCGTCGGGGCCAAAAAGTAATATAACCGGGACGGCGACATAACCGCAGGAATCCCAATAGCATAGGAAAAACAACATGAAAAATCAACTTATAGACCAATATCGCAATGTCTTTGACAAGTACACTGAAAATAAATTAACCAGCGACGATATAATACTTGATACGAAAATAGAAAATTTTTACAAAACCCAAAAACCGGCAAAACTTTCAGAAATAGTGGCGTTCCTGAGGGATAAATCTATTAACCCGGATGCGCTGGTTCTGGCGGATGAACTTGAAGCCATGATGAAAGCCGAACCTATCGCAGAACCGGCACCGTCTGATTCAGCGGCCATAGTAATCGATAAAAAAGCAGTACCTCCCACAATATTCTGTCCGCCGCCGCCAGCGCAGACCGCAGTAAAAGCGGTCGCCGAAGCATCACTGGTACCGAAAAGAGATAACGCGAAAGAAACTCAACAGCAAGAATTGACAACTGCATCAGTTCCGCTGCCAGTTTCCGATAACGTATTTTATATTGATCCGAATACCATAGTGAACGTACATCCGTCTGCCGATTTATTTCCGTCTATGGCCGGGGAATGTTTTGAAACATTTCAAGCCAGCATTAAATCCGGGCAGAAAGTTCCTGTAATCATGCATAATGAGACTTTAATAGACGGACGGAACCGCGTCAGAGCCTGCAAAGAGCTTGGCATTCATGTAATGGCGGTAAACTGGACTGGAACTGGCTCTTTGGATGAATTTATATTCGCCCTTAATGCAGAGCGGCGTCATTTAACTTCCACCCAGCGTGCTGCTCTGGCTGTGAGACTACTTCCGCAAATTGAAGAACAGGCCGCAGCCCGGATGAATGCCGGAATTTCCAACCCTGTCTTAAAATTACGACGGGGGCAGAAATCAGTAGATATTGCCGGCAAAAAAGTCAATGTCAGCGGCAGTTATGTGCTGGCCGTTAAGAAGGTTTTAGCCTCATCTCCAGAACTTTATCAGAAACTGGTAACTGGGGAAGTTGACATCACCGAGGCGAAAAAGCAGATCAGACAGGCTAATGCAACGCCGGTACAGTTAGAGAAGATATTATATTCTGTCAGCGAAGCTGTAGCCAAGCTGCTCGAATTGATTCCTGAAAAGGAGAAGCCGAGTCTGGTAGAAATCGCTGAGCATAGTCCCGCCGCCATTCGCAAAGCTATAGAGGTGCGGCTTAATCCAGATACCGATAAAGCACCAGAACAAGGGGAATCCATTGACGCTAGTGCCGGAGAAGGTCCAGGGTTCGACTTTTAAACAGATGGGCTTAGCCGATTCCTGTCATGGGATAATGATAAGCTTTGTCGGCTGGAGTTGCCTGTTTGTGGACAAAGAATACAATGAATGGCACATTCGCCTTAATGGCATTCATTGAAAATTTACATTTGTAGAGGTGTTGTTCAGGTAAGCTTTAAATTCAGGCACATTAGTTAAAATAATCCGGCATGCCGGACTTTTTCACGATCGCGGCGACAAACTGTACGAGACAGTGGACAAGATCAATAAACAGTTCGGCAAGAAAGCGGTCTTCCATCGGGCCGAATGCATTCATCACCCATGAACTACTCGCTTCCTATGGATTGTTCCGGTCGCCGGTATAAGACAATAACTATCTATAAAAAGGCATGATACAAAAATATCAGTCCGACTTTGATAACCTTAATTTCTTCCACAAGGTTAGGCCAATCTACGTTATCCATGCGCGTTATTTGGGTAATGTCAAACTTTAGGTTTTAATTTTTCTTAGAACGAGTTTATTGCACCTGGTCAGCACCAGAGTATTCTTGTCTTCTATCAGCCACTCGAAGTCCTCGCCTTTATGCATCTCTATGGCCTCCGCAATGGCAGTAGGCACATTCACCTTAAATGCTCGATTAGTTGGCCTCTGACTTTTTTGAATCTTTACTTTATATCCCATGTAGTTCTCTCCGATAATGATGATAGTCTATTCGTTATAAATATGGATCGCGTCCATATGGAGACCTGGTTACTGGTGCATTCTGTCTGGTTGCCGTCATTACAAGCATATATAACACTACCACCTGAATATTTTTCAGGGTATTTCAATACATCCGATGCTGGCCAGTCGCGAAGAACCTCTTCTCTCGTGTTTGACAGCCCGACTACACCTAAACTGATTACTTCACGACACAGACAAAAGGTGCTTCCCCGTACTGCTACTCTACGGTATCCCCACGCACGGCATTTGCAATATTGCGTTGCCAAATTCTACAATGTTTATCGGTCTATAAATCTAGAAACTTTTGCTCACTTTACATCCGGTTCTTCTGATAAACTGCTGGGTTTTGTCAAAGCCCTTGCCCATTTCTCAAATTTAATGGTTGAATCTGGCTAAATCAAAACGGGGGTAATTTACAGTCTTGTGGGCGCTCGCCGCAGACATGTGAGTTTCCCAATAATTCTTCGCACGCTTGGATCGAAAGATAATGTAAATGAAAGCAAAAATATTTTCCGGGGCCGGTTTCGGCATCAGATGTAAAAAACACGCTGTGGCAAACCCTAGGTCAGTCCGCCGCCGGACGCGCATGCCTTTGGGATGTAAAATCTTTTCAACTCGATCAAGTAACTGAATTTGTACGGCTGTTTAATACGGAAAACCTAATTGATACAGTTAATAAAAAATCGACATTTGAATATTTATTTTTGGAGAGTAAAGTATTATTTTGTTTATGTTGTAAAAAAACATGGATCGAACCTCAATAAATAAGGAGAATTCAAGATGGATGTTAATGTCAAAACTGAAATTTTCGCAGACGGTATCGGACAGATTCATTTTGCGGGCGGAATGGTAAGATTCGATTTCGTCACCCTCCAGCCGGATGCCGACGGCAAGAGTGAACCGACTCCGTTGTGCAAAGAACGCATCATCATGCCGCCCCAGGGCTTCCTGAACGCGTTTAATTCCATGCAAAACCTTATCGATAAGTTACTTGAAGCCGGAGTTCTCCAGAAAAACGCGAACGTTGCGGACAAGAAAAAGTAATTTTCCCGCGATAAACCGATGATTAAAAACTGACCAGCATAATTTTTATGCCGGTCAGTTTATTTATTTTCAATATATTTTTTGATTGATACTTTCTTTTTTCTCCATACAATATTATTATATATATAGTATGCCCTCATTGTCTAGTGACGGGCTGGGTTGCTATTTAAGTGTATCGTTCGGTGAAAATTCCGGACAGGCCCAATTACAATGGTGTTTTGATGATGTATAAACTGGAAGAAAAAGTTTTCGTTGATGGAGTGCAGCAGATGCACAACGCTTTTGCATATTCCAGCTTATGCACCGGCCAGTCCGCCGGAATTGCCTTTATTGATTCCATGGCAAGCGATATGGCACTGGTTATTGCGGACATCAATGCGCGCAGACTGGAATTCATCAAAATCAACAGCACACATGGCTTTAACCGTGCCGCTGACTATCTTATTTCCCATTCTGAACTCAATCTGGTTCATGCCATTTCCAGTGACAATGCCGGACATCTGATTCTGGACGACAATGCTGCCGCCGCCGCGTTCGACGCGGTGCACAGCGAACTGTTTAAATCCTGGAACGGCATACTTGCAGACAATACCCACAGCGTAAATGTGATAATTTCCGGAGCCGGAGCGGTTTCAATCAACACGCCG
>TBL_comb47_HYPODRAFT_10007427_pt1 | contig 11508 bp, 8 predicted proteins | sample TroBogypolimnion_40_FD_10682 | JGI IMG/M metagenome (IMG submission 10682) | reverse complement strand
CAGGAGAGCAGGCTTCACAAATTTCGACGGGCTGGTTCAACAACGGATTGGAATGACGCTCCGCGCGCTCACACCTCAACCACGGCCACATCCTCACCGCGCTCCGGTCATTTCAATCCTTTGGTGAGTAGCGTTGGGAGAGGTATTCAGCCTGTTCGAGGATGAGGAGAACTTTGGCATGAGTGAGCGCGACAGTCAGGTCGCGGGCCAAAAGTTGAGTGTTGAGTGCCGAAAGTTTTTCCCTTGCTGCTACAATTTCAGATGCGGACAGGCATGGTTGAATCAATGAGCCAAAATTTTTGGCCTCACCGAACTGGTAAAAGAGTTTTGTCAGTTGCGGATGAATGACGGAGGGCTGCAAGCCGATGGCTTTGAAATAAGCCGAAAGTTCACCTTCATCAAAACGGATTTCCTGCAACGAAATGAGATGCGGCTGCTCGACGCGCCGGAAAAACCGATTATCTCTGGCGCGAGCCTTCATGCAGAGCGCAAACGTGGCGAGGGCTACCGCCCGGTCGCAAATATCCACGCCGTAAAGATTGTGCCGCAGGATGAGGCCGGGAATTTCAGGCGCGTCGTAGCCCTCTTCTTCGTAAATGGCATAAAGAAGATCAAAGGCGTAGGTAAGCATGTGCCCGCTGCCGCCCGCCGGATCCAGCAGGCGGATTTCCTCGGGCTTACCGATTTTGAGGAAATCTGTTTCCGCCTCGCCCTCGATGTAATAGGGCATTTTCTCGCGCAACTTGGAATGAGGCCGGTTTAACAGCCAAAGACGGCCCAGCGAGTTCTCGACAAGGTAGCGGACAATCCAGTGCGGCGTAAAAAGCTGGGTGACGGCGGGAATATCCTGCTTGGGCACAGCCGCGTCGCGGCCCATGACCTCGTCTTTTTTCTCGGAGATATAATATTGGTAAAACCAGCCGAGCACTTCTTCGTTCCGGCAATCCTCGTCGGTCAGGTTTTCACGAAAATCCGCCACGATGGAATGTTGCGTGAGCAGGTCAACCGGCAGGAGCAATTCCGTGGCGTCGCCAATCCGTTCAAACATGAACGGCATGAGTTGGTGGTAATAATTGCACGCGGCCACCAGCAGCAACCGATAAATGTGCGCCTCCACATTCTCCACCGGAATGCGCCCCGCAAGGATGTCGTCGAAAGTTTTTGGATTGGTGATTTGAGATTTGAAATCGGCATCCAGCACGCCAGCACGGGTCTGTTGCAACAATTCCGGCAGCGTTTCATTCGCCGTGGCCGGCGTGATGACGCGCGCGCCGAACGGGTGGTAGCCGTTGGCGTCCATGAACCGGAGCGCCGCCAGCCGGTTGAACCAAGTATAGGCGACACGCTCAATGAGCAGGTCGCGGCCTTCGTTCTTCAGCGCGGCACGGAGTTCGTTGACCTGCGCGGCCTGCTGGCGGAGTTCCGCCGTGTCAGCCGACAGCACATAATCGAGCCGTCCGCCGATCAAGTCGCGGAGCTTGCGCCGCGTTTCTTGGGCGAAGGTTTTAAGGGCGGATTGGTTCACAACGTGATGCGGCGTTTTTTCTTCAATTCCTCGGCGTAGGCTTTTTTGAGCGCGGCAAGATACGCATCGAGATCCGCTTCCGTTTCCAAAATCGCTTTGTCGTAAACAATCGGAATCAGCCGGGCGGAAACGTATTGCACCGGAGCCGAATCTTTCAACTCCATCGGCTTCTTGGCGTCCGCTATTGCGGCAACTTTTTGGAGCTGGCTGGGCAGAATTTCCTGCGCCGCCCGGTCGGCAATCTGGCGAATGACGGGTGTAAGCCGTTCTTTCTGAATTTTGCCGATGGCGTCCGTGAACGGCTGCAACACACCGGACTTTTCATCCGCCGACAGTGATTTGAAATCCGGCGCGGCCTGCACACTGGCACTGGACTGCTCCACACGAGCCGTTGCCTCCGCCCGAACCTGGGTCACGACTTTGGCAACCTTGCCGCGCAACGAATCGAGCTTCGCCTTCGCCTGCTGAAGCGCATTGCCCTTATAGAGCGTGGTCGAGGCCAACGCGTCGCGCAACTCCGTCGCCTCCGTCCCGGCAACATCGGCGAAGTTCGGTTCTTCGTCATGCAGGAACGCGGTGATGTCGTCGTAAATGGCGCGCTTCGGCCCGTTGTAAAAAGATTTGAGCGGGTCAATGGAGGCTTCCTTCGCATCGAGCAGCTTTTCCGAAAAATCTTTCAGGTTCTTCAGGCAGTGCGACCACTCACGATCCGCCAGCGTCGTGAGGTCGTCGGCAATGGGCGTCAGCGCAGAAAGGAACGGATAAGCGCTGGCATGAGACGCGAGCTTTTCCAGTTCGGCGGCTTCGGTGCGAATCTTTTTCTGAAACTCGGTGGCGACATCCTTGGCCTCGGTCGCCGGATTCGCCGCATTGAAGAAATCCTGGTGGAACTTTTTGAGATTGGCAACGGCAGCCACATCGAACTGTTCCTGCAACGTGATAATCGTGCTGCCGTAATTGCGATTACTAGACAGAGCTTCAAGCGCTTCGCTGGAATTAAGCAGATTGCCACCACTGCGAAGCTCCACCTTGCCGCGCATGAACAACCGCGCTAACAGGCAGAGCGTGGCGGTCTGTGGCCAGCCATACTGACGTTTTTCAAACATGCCGGACAGGTCGGCCACGGAAATGCGCGTGCCTTGCTCGCGATTGAATTTGAGCTTTAGCAAAATTTCCTGCTCGGCCTCGCTTAGCGTGCCGTCGTCACTTTTGAAAAGGTCGTCCGCCGACGTGGTGAGAATCTGGCGAAGGTCGGATTCGTTGAACTGCTTGCGCAACATCCGCAGCGACGGATAGGCGAAACGAACGAGGTCTTGAAACGCCTTGGCAAAACGGGTGCGCGCATCGTTGGAACTGTGCGTGAGGTCGCTGCCGTTCAATACCAGCCGCGCCTTGCAAAGTGATTCTTTAAGACGGTCATGGAGTGAAGCAAGGCGGTCGGAATTTTTCTGCTGCTTGTCCACGAGGATGCGTCGGCGCGTTTCCGGCAGCGTCTGGGAAAAATTTTGCTGCACATACTTTTCGGTCTGCCGGTGCAACTTCAGGTCGTCGAAAAGCATTTTGTCGGGCGGCAAAATAGCCAGCAACTCGGCCTTGCCCATGGATTGATTGACCAGATCCGTTGGCTGGTCGTAGCTCTCGTGCATGGGCGAGGCGATGTGAATGCCGATGTCATATTCACGTTTGCGGAACACCTGGCCATCGAGCCGGCGCGTGAACGGATAATCCTGCTTGTTATCCTCAAAGCGCAGCTTGGAATCCTGGATGATGTCGTCGAAAACAATCTGGCCGAGCAGCTCGGCAATGTCCGTCTCGTCAACATCCGTGTCTTTGATTTCAGTCTCCACGTCTTTCTCGTCGTCGGTGAGAAATTCGTAAATATCCCCGTTGCGCTGGATGTAGGTGTCGTTTTCCAACTGGTTTAGCGCAGTGCGGACGGCGGCTTCGTGCGCGGCAATATCAAGGTCGCAACGGTCAATGAGCAGGATGGCGAGGTTGCGCGGTGTGGGCTTGAATTCCTTGACGAATTTGAGCAGGAACAAAGCTTTGAGCAACCGGACGGACAACGTGTTCGCCCCGCCAAGATTACGCTCTGCGGTCTGGATGGCGTTTTGCAGGTCGGCCCGCAGCGCATTGCGGATGCCCTCGAACATGCGGTCAAACGTGGCCAACCGGCCAATCGGTTCGGACGCGATTGATTTCACCACGTCCTGAAGAATGCCCAACATGGACCGCTCGCCGATGGAACGCTGGCGACCGGTGAAAAAGTTGTGCTTGGACAGCGCGATGAGCGACGCCTGCAACAACTCGAATTGATAGGGGTGGAATGGATAGAAATTGCAAAAATCCTCGTCGCTTTTGAAGCCGACGTAGCTGCGCGATCCCTCGCTAAACTGAAACAGCGTTTTAAGATTACTTTTTTCAGCGGTGTAAAGTTTAGTGAGTTCCGTAGGCTTGGCCGGATTTTTCGCTAGGAGCCGGCGGCAAATAACTTCGGCAACGTCCTGACTGGTGAGATTAAGAATGGTTTTGAACCGGCCCTGAATCTTGGTGAAATCGTTGGCACTCGTGCCGAGGTCGCCCAGCACCGTGGCCAAGTCGCCTTGCGACGTAACGAAAAGCCATGCACGGCCCTGACATTTGGTGGCGAGCGTTTCGGCGACCGTCTGCAAATTGAGCATCAGCTTGGAATTCGTGCCGACAAACTGGCCGACTTCATCCACGAAGAAATTCAGTCGGAAGTTTGGCGACTGGCGCTCAAGCCAGGTTTTGACGGAATCAGCAAACGACTCAATGGAAACTTTGTAAGCCGACTGCTTGCGGTCGAGCACCTGTAGCGCCTCGGCGTAGGCCATGCCCGTGGCCTTGGCGTAGGCGCGGGCAAAAGTTTCATTCTCCAGCGTATGCACCACGTCGCGGTCTGCCTCCCATGAGCGTCCCGATTCGGCGCGATAGTTGTCTTTGAAGACGGACAACAATTTTCGCCCGTCGAGGTCGGCCTCGACTTCAGCGATGTAGCCCTGCTTGGGATAATAGCCGCGCAGTTCGTTAAACACTTTCACGAACACGGCCAGCAAAGCGTCGGTCTGGTCTTTGGCGATGAGGTCGGCTTTCTGGTCAATGTTGAACCGGACGGACTGCGAGGGGATTTTGATGGCCTTTTCCAAATCTGCCTTGAGCAGTTTGTCATCGCCATCAAGCTTCGGCAGGAAAAGGTCGGCGACATGAGTGCTGCCTAGCAGCCGGTTTTCCAGAATCAGCGAAAGAATTTTCAGCAAATGGGATTTGCCGGAGCCGAAAAATCCCGCAATCCAGACACCATTGGCTGCGCCGCCGGTCAGGTAGGCACCGAGCAATTCGTCGAGGCGTTTGGCAACTTCCTTGGTGACGACATATTCAGAAACTTCGCTCAACAAGTCGCTTTCATCGTCGGCCTTGATGACGCCTTCGATGTGGCGATCAATCGGTTTCGCGAACAGTGATCGAAGCTGGGTTGGCATAATAATTCAAATTTCAGGCACGAAAATCGGCGATGTTGAAGGCGCGATAGTAACGGTCATCGGGCAGGATGCCAAAGAGTTTGAGATACGAACCCTTGCCATCCACGAACGAATAATCGCCCGGAAAAAACAGAACGGTGGGCGTCTGTTTGGTGACGCTCTGGAGATTTTCCAAAACGCTGTGCGAACGCATATACGGATAAACCAAGCCGACACCCGACAGCAGCAACACCCGGCAGGGCGCGGCGGCGAGACGCTCGGCCACGAGCGGCACGAGCTGGTCTTTGGCATTCGTCACATTTTGGAGCGTGCTGAGAAATCGGTCACGCGGGATTGAAGATTCTTTTTCAATCAGCCGATCCCAGTGGCCGCGCGTTTTTAGAATCTCGACCGTGAGGTCATAAAGATTAAGCAGCAGCACGGGAATGCCACGGTTGGAAAGCCGGTTGGCCAGCGCCGGCACAAGCTGATCAACCTGGGGCTGCAATGACGCATGGTGAGCGGAGATGAAAAACGGCAACTCATTGCCCAGCCCGCGACGGTGAAGAAAATTCTCACTGGAGACGACCCGGAAGAGGTCTTCAAACGTCTGATCCAGATTTTCGTCGGGGCGGCTTGGCATGTCAGTTGGTGAGTTGGCGGATATCGGCGTCGGAGAGCAGCAGGCAGCGCAGATTCATCGGGTTGGTTCGGGCGATCAATTTTACCAAAGCCTTGCTGGGCACCGGACGCACGATTCGTTGCGAGGCGGTTGAATCGAGCAAGCCAGCCTCGGCCAACATGCGGATGAGCACTTGTTTGATTTTGGCAATGCTCTTTGGCGTCAATTCGTCAACTTCGGGAGACTCGGCCCCCTTGCGGTCAAAAAAGCGCGCGAAGTCCGTTGGATATAGCTGAATATCCAGAGCACTGGCCTTGACGCGAACCACTTCCTCAACAAATTCGCGAATGAATCGAAAGCGCCGGCAGATGGCAATAAACAACAACTGACGCTGATCACGGGAGCTGGATTCGCATAAAAATTCCAATTCTGCACGAGTCAATTGCTGCAACCGGTAACGAATTTCGCGCAACAACCGCGTGCGGCTGGCACTTTTGCGCTGTTTCAAAAGATTATCCTTGGCTGCACCAATGAGAACTTCAGCCCAATCCGGTTGCTTGAGTGCCAATTCGCCGACAGCGAGTGATTCCGGCAAATAAAGCGCGCCGGTCAGGAAGGAAAATGAATATGGCTCAACGGCCCGGCCATGCTCTGCCGACCGCGTTTTAAGGGAAGGTTGAATCGCTACCATTAGCTTTTCCCTTTTGTGCAAGCCCGTAATGATGGATTTCCTTCATGGCATCGCAGACGCGGCGTTTCGCGGCAGCCCGTCGGCAAAACGCCTGGCAATATGAGAAGAAAATTGGTGTTCACAACTTCTTCAGCATCAAAACTGAAGCAGCGGAAGATTAACAAGATTGACCGGAGCTTGTCACCACAGGAAGCTGCAAGCGTTCATCGAACATGGAATAAAACCCTGCTGGGATCTCGCGAGTTTTCCAGCCGGCCTCCGGCCATTCGTTCCAATCCCCGCCATGCTGGTCAACCAGCTTCAGTTGTTTTCCGTTGAAAACAGAATTCCGGCCGAGCTGCTTGAAGAAAAAGGCCGAACCAGCATCACGACAGGCATCACGCAATTTCAAAGCCCACTCCACATGAAATGGCTCGGCATAGATGTCGCTGCCGCCGCCCGCAATGACCCAGTCAATCCCGGTCAAATCGAGTGACAATTCGGAGAATAATGGTTCGCAGGAAAGCCCCTTGAATCGGCTGGGCACGGAACGAAGTTCCTGAACCCGGCCAGCAGTGCCTTGCGAGGTGACGGTGGTCATTGCCACAAGATTTTCTGGCCAAGGAACACCTTGGGCCAGCAGCCAACGGCCAAATTCCGCCATCCGCGCCGGCCCCATCCAATAATTGCCGCAAGCCGAGGCGCGCGAGGGTGGCCTGGCCGCGGCCGCTGATGAATTCGCCGCAGACTCGGTGGCGCGGATAATGGCCTGCTTCAAGAATCGTCACGGGGATGTTCAGACGGCGCAGCGCAATGCCCAGTGTGAGACCCGCCAGACCACCGCCAATTATTTGAATGGGCTTGGGCGCTGACATGCTATTGGCGCCGCCGCGCTATGAAGAGGTGGCTGAACAAACCGGCACGGCGTTCGGTTAGTTCCCAATTCGCCTTATCCGGCCAGAGCGCGGAGATTTCCTGGCCGCAAAATCCCGCGCGAATGCTGACCACAGCGTCGTGGCGGGNGACGCGGTTGCAACCGATGAACCAGAGTAATTGCCCAACCAGCGCGGGTGCTGCGAACCGATGCGGCTCGATGGCGACAAACAAATTCGTGTTTTGGGAAATTTTTTGCAGCAACCCTGAAAGCTGGGAATCTTCAAAATGGTGCAGAAACAAATTGGCAACAATCACCGCGTTCCTGTCAGCAGGCGGTGTCCACCGTGTCGCGTCAACGACTACCGTCTCAGCGAGCCACCCCAAGGCCGTAAAAGACGCGAGCGTTTCGGGTGAAAAGTTATTTTGCTGGTCAAGCAATCGAACATTCACGTCCCGCCAATGCCTTAGTTTTTTTGCGAGACGCAGCTGAAAATTCCCATCACCGGCGCCAAGCTCGGTGATCCTTTGCGGTGCGGAAGACAGGTTTTCACGAAGCGCCTGCGCCATGATGGCGTGATTGCGCATCCACCAGTTGATCCAGTGCAAATCGCGACGTGAGCGGACTGCCCGCGGGTCTTCAGGCGGGAGCACATCAAGCAGTTCGGGTTGGACAAAACGATTCATTCTCCCACTTGAAGCAGTGCGCCATGACAACTGAAGCCTGCGCCAAAGGCAGACATCCACCACAGGCCGTCGGGCACCGCGTCACGCAAGGATCGTTCGAGGACGAAATAAACCGTCGGACTGCTGATGTTGCCGAATTCGCGCAAGACTGCGGAACTGTGGCGCACGTCGGCCTCGCTCAATTCGAGCCGGTCGCGCAAGGAGAGAATCACGTCTCGTCCGCCGGTGTGCAAAACCCAGCCGGTGATTTGTTTGCGTTGCACGCCCGCCGCCGCGAGCGATTCGGAAAATAATTTTTGGGCCGCTTCGCTGGCGACTTGCGGGACTTCCGGCAGGAGGATGTTTCGCAACATTCCGTTTTTGTGGCTGAAGCGAAGCATGTCGCGCTTGGCGGTGATGAGATGGGAGGCGGCCGTTTTCCATTGCACGCGCCGGCGGCCAGCCAGCGGCTGATTCGACAAGACCGCTGCGCCCGCTCCGTCGCCAAACAGACAGGCGCTGATCAGCACGCCCGGATCATCGTCGAGGTAGAAAGCGGCGCTGCAAACCTCGACGCAAATGGAAAGAACTTTTTTGGCGCGGCCGGCAGAAAGAATGGCTTCGGCAGCGCGAAAGTTGGGCAACGCCGCTCCGCAGCCTTGGCCAACTAAGTCGAGGGCGAAAACGTCCTGACGCAGGCTAAGCTGCTCGCTGACGTAACTGGTCAGCCCGGGACAAAGATATCCGGTGCAGGTGCTGATCAAAACGGCATCCATTTCGCCGGCGGTGCTTTGGGCATCCTGCAACGCCCTTTTTGCCGCTGCCACCGCGAGGGCCGGAGCGTGCGTGACAAAACGCGTTTGCAGGACGTCGGGTGTGTGGGCGAACACTTCCGTGATTGGATCCAGCGCAAGGTGGCGGGTGCTGATTCCATTGTCGCCACAGAGAACCTTTTTCAACATGGCGTGCGAGCGCGTGGCGAGCCGGGAAAAGACATCCGAATGTCCGGCCACGTCACCAGCATCGCGCCGGGCATCGAAGACCGCGAGCGCACCGATTCCAACCGGCTCTTGGCCAATGTGAATCCGACGTTCAGCTGGGTTCGTTTGGCGCAACGTGTGCCGGTGCGGATAACGCTTGATGCTCCCGCCCAACTGGTCGCGGGCCAGACAGCGACTGTGGTGGTGGATTCATTTCCACCAACCCGTCAATCAGTCCTTTTGCAATCCTCCGGTTTAAGCTACCGTTGAAACACTTTATGAAAGAACCAAAAATCGCCGGAAAATCACCCATCGTCCAAGCAGTCAAGCCCGCCAGCTTTTACTGGTGCAGCTGCGGCCTGTCCAAGAGCCAGCCGTTTTGCGATGGCTCCCACAAAGGTTCAACCTTCGCCCCGTTAAAGGTGGACATCACCGAAGCGAAGACAGTTGCTTGGTGCACCTGCAAGCATTCCAAGAATGGCGCGTTCTGCGATGGCAGCCACGCCAAGCTGGGGTGAGTGAGGCAAGCATTTTGCGAGGCATTTCGGACACCCCGAAACAGATTCCAAGGTTCTATTTTTAACCTTGGTTGTTTAGGGATGCCTTGCTGCGATTACCGCGACTGGCTGCGCCGGTCAAAACAGCCACCAAAAATTGATCACAGCCACAGGTGGTGCTACTGCCATATCTTTATAGATATGGCAGTAGCACCTGCTGTCGAGAGGCCAACTCACGCAATCGCCAGATCCCCCGCACTCCATGGCTTCAAGTATGGCAGTTTTTTAGCCCGTCGGTAGTAACTGGTAAGATTGCCGGCCATAAGGGCATTGACTACGAGGTGGTCAAGGGCTTCACCTCGTCGCGGGGCTTGGTTAAGGGCAAGCTGGGAAGATGGTAAACTTCGGAGATTCCGGTTGAGCGCAACGCTGTCCAAGTGAAATCTTCCTCCGAGATTTTGGTCTTGAGGCAAATGATTTTTTGCCCAAATACCATGAAGCCAAAACCTAGGGAGCCGAGTTGGGAACGGGGGCGAACATCCAATCCGATGGTAGGTGACAAGCTAATACCGGTGGTTTTTGAACTTTTTTGAAGTGCCTTAATAAAACAAGTCATCATCAGCGTGAAGCCGTGTCCAAATTGGTTGTCGTATGCAGGGTTGGCTGGCCAAGACGCTGGGTGACCGCGTGCAGCATTGGTGCACGATCACGCAACTGAAATAGCGCGTGCAGCCGGAAGGACTTTACTTGGGCGCAAAATTCCTGCACGAGCGTTACAAGTTGCCAATTGTAAAAGCCGGTTGAAAAGTGCGGCGGATGGGAAAAAAGAACATTTTCATGCTCTATACATTCTCAGGCTGAATGATAATGTTGCTTTTTATGCTACCATCGGCACAACTCGTTTCAGTTGCTAACAATCTAAAGGGGGGACGGGTTTCCGTTGTGTTATGGCGGCATGTCAAATTATGTCCAAGTTTTAAGAATCATCCAATCTGATGGACAACCATTATGGCATACAAAAAATCGGTCTGTTTCATTATTGCCTCGGTCACACTGGTCGGTTCGCTTTTGTTGGCGCAAGAGCAAGTAGGACGGATTTGGAAGTCCAATTTGCGTGGAAAAACCCTGCTTGATTCGCGTTGGGGTTTCAAAGCGTGTGAGGTTGCTGATGCGCAGCAACCCGACTTTGCCACCAGCGGTTGGCAGACCGTTTCCGTTCCGCATTGTTGGGGGTGGGAACAGGCGCAAAGGGGTGACACAAACTATTATCGGGGACCGGGGTGGTATCGCCGCTATCTGGATATTGGGGTTCCTCAAGCCGGTCGGCGTTATTTTTTGCGATTTGAGGCCGCCTCAATGGTGGCGGACGTTTATTTGAACGGCCAATTTCTCGGTGAGCACCGTGGCGCCTTTGGCGCATTTGCTTTTGAAGTTACAACCAATTTGTCTCGCAGTGGAAAAAATGTTCTGGCCGTTCGTGTGAGCAGTGCTCCGGAACCGGATGTTGCTCCGTTGCGCGGGGATTTCAACATTTATGGCGGGTTGTATCGTCCGGTATATTTAATTGAAACTGCGGAGGAAAACTTCGCCCTTACCGATCATGCTTCGCCCGGAGTGACTTGGTTGCAAACCGATGTTAATTCCACCCAGGCGGTCCTTGATGTGACGGCACAAATTTCCAACGGTTCCAAGCAGTGGCGGACGATGACATTTGTGACCAAAGTCTTGGCGGCGGATGGCAGGGAAGTCGTCGTGACAAATGAGAGCATCACATTAGCGCCAAAAACCATTGCCCCTTATTGGTCGCGCCTGGTAGTGGCTCGCCCGCATTTGTGGGATGGTCGTCGCGATCCTTATCTTTATCGGGCGGTGGTGGAATTGCGCTCGGCCAAAGGAGCCGTGGATGCGGTCGAACAACCGCTCGGCTTGCGCTACTACCGGGTGGATCCGGATCGGGGATTTTTTTTGAACGGCAAACCGTATCCCATTTACGGGGTTTGTCGTCATCAGGACATGGCGGGCAAAGGATGGACAATTAGCAATGCCGACATGGAGCAGGACATTCAATTGATCAAGGAAATCGGCGCGACGGCGGTCCGGGGCGCTCATTATCAGCAAAGCAGTTATTTTTACAGCCTTTGTGACCGGGCGGGTTTGCTGGTTTGGGCGGAAATTCCACAAGTCAAAGCCGTCAAT
>TBL_comb47_HYPODRAFT_10007426_pt1 | contig 11508 bp, 10 predicted proteins | sample TroBogypolimnion_40_FD_10682 | JGI IMG/M metagenome (IMG submission 10682) | reverse complement strand
GCTCCTGCTCCCGCGTCAGTGTGTGTCTTGCGTGGAGTGGGTTGCGCGGGAGCAGGAGCTCCCGCCCACAAGACGCTGCCGCAGTAGGGTTGGTCGGTCGGCCCAGTTGTGTATCCGCAAGCGCGCCGACTCCCGGCAACACTCCAATACTCCACCACTCCATGCGACATGAGCAATCGCTTAGCTGTTCCTTTCGCTTGGCTCCGCCCCCCATGCTTAGTGCAATATCCAATCAGGGCGCGGCCTGGGCGAGCGCGTCGGGCTTTCGCCTGTGCGCAAGCGTCAGGCGAAAAGGCTGGATGTAACACATGCTGGGCCTATACTTTCCAACGTGCATGACGGAAGGGTGGCATAACATGAAAACACGACCTCTCTCGCTCCTGATGCTGTTGCCTGTTTTCGCAACATCGGCTCTCTGCTACACGTCGAAGCTGGTTGGTGTGGACAGCAATTTCCTGATCGCCTCCGGCAAGGTTTTTTTCGCGCAATCCGACGGCACACTCACCGCGCTGCATCTGGATACGGGTGCCGTTGCCGCGAGGAGCGGCGACCTCCTCTGCGGGGGGACTTTGCAACGCGGCGACAACGGCCTCCTGTTCTGTGGATACGACAACGTAGAGTCCTTTCTGGATTGGAACACGCTTCAGTTGCGCTGGCAGGTCAGGGATGAATATGCGGCTGCCATCGAAGGCGAGTGCCTGCTTTCGAATGATGGCAATGGACTGGTTACGTGCCGAGAGCTGGCTACGGGCAAGGCGTTGTGGTCCCACAAGCTGCCTGGGGCGCTGAAAATTGTCGTGCAGCAGTCGAAAGTCCTGCTGTTCAACTCGGCCGAATATGACGATTCCAATGGCTCTCCGACCGTGGTTGTGCTGGACCTCGCAACAGGTCGCGAGTTGCTCCACAAGACGGCGCCGGCCAACGTGCATTATCACACGGCCTTCTTCGACGGGGAGCGCATCTATCTCGCGACAGGCGCCTTCGAGAGTGCACCCAGACCCGGGCAATACGATAAAGGCAGAACCTCGATGCGCGTCGAGAAATTGCTCGTATGGAATCTCGCGGGTACAGAAGTGGGGTCGCTCCCTGTGCCCGCCGACATCGCCGAGGCGGCGGAACATAATACCGGGATTTATCCGCTCGGAGACAAAGTCTTTGCACACAGCCGGGTTTGGAAGCGCCTCGAAGATGCGCAGTCGAGCCCAGATGGCCGCGGACGTCTGATCCAACGGGATGAGAAAGATTTCAAACATGAAGCCGAGATGACCCGGTTTGATCTGCCCGACGGAGCCGTGGATATCACCACGACAATAAACTATGACCCCGCGGTTGATGCCAAGCCTCATTATCTCACCAGCATCGCACTGAACTCGGCGGCCGGCCATTGGCGCGGCCAGCTTCCCTACCTCACGCTGCCGGGGAAGGTTGTGCGAGTGGCGGCGACCGACACGTTGCTGCTGCTTGGCACAGACCTCGGCCACGTCGAAGCCATCCGTCGCACCGATGGCCAATCTCAATGGATGTATATCTTTTCAACCGAGCGGCACACGATGTCCTACAGCTCCCACGGCATGCCGCCGATGATGGCGGATGCGGCAAAAAACTATAAACGGATGAACCAGAACAAAGCGCCGGCGTCCGGTTTGATCCTGGAGGGCCAGCAAAATTCCCAGCCCCGGATCATCTTCGATCCGGCGCCCACCCATCCCTACCGGATGTTGCCTCTCTACGCGGCCATCGCTTGGACCGGTGCGGTGCTGCCCGTGGCGCTGTCGCTCCTGATTCCGGCATGGTGCCGGAAAAAATTGCTAGGCGCCCGGATACCCGCGGTGTCGGGCGTGATCCTCGCCGGCGCGGCCTTCGGCTGCTTGCTCTTCTACGGGCGCGTATCCTTCGCCTCGGCCCTCGCGCTCCGCTTTGCGCTGGCGGTGCCCCTGCTGGTTGCGCTGCGCTATTCCTTCCGCGCGGTGCTTGAGCGTCATCGTGTGTCGGGCATATTGCTACTGCTCGTGACTTTGGGGTTGGTCCTCTTGGTCTTCCCTGCCTTTTTGCGCCTCTGACGGACGGCTGCTGCGTCTGTTTCCACCAAGTGGCGACAAGTTTTCCAAGCCTTGGAAAAACTCACGCCCAACTCTTCCAATGCTTGGAAAAAACACCGGTTCCGGTTTCCAATGCCTGGAAAAATCAGGGCGCGGCTTGCGCGAGCGCGTGCAGCGCGGCGCCGGTCATGCGCATGCGGCGCCAGTCGGCGTGCATCTCGGCACCGAGGCTCCGGTAGAACTCGATGGACGGCGTGTTCCAGTCGAGCACGGACCACTCGTAGCGGCCGCAGTCGCGCTCGACCGCGACGCGCGCGACGGCGGCGATCAACGCCTTGCCGAGGCCGCGCTGGCGGAACTGCGGACGCACAAACAAATCTTCGAGGTAAAGACCGGGCTTCGCGACGAACGTCGAGTAGTTGTGCAGGAACACCGCGAACCCCGCCGGCTCGTCGGCGATACTGCCGATCAAGGCCTCGGCGAACGGGCGCGCGCCGAACAGCGTGGCGCGTAATTTTTCCTCGGTCGCGGTGACTTCGTGCGTCAGGCGCTCGTAGTCGGCCAGCTCGCGGATGAACTGGAGGATCAGCGGGACATCGTCCGCCGTCGCGGGGCGGATGGAAATATTTTTCGTTTTCATTTGGCTTCCGTTTGAATTTTCACTCCGAAGATAGCCGCAAACTTGATGACGAACGCGCGCTGCGCCGCGGGCGCGTTTGCGTGCCACTCGGTCAGGTGTTGCGCCAGCGTTTTGTTCGCGTCGCGCGTGCCGAGCTTGAGGAACGTCACCGCCTCCCAACCGGCCGGCTCGGCCTCGAAGAGCGGGAGCAGTTGCTGCGCGATGAGCGTGTTCTTCTCGCGCTGTGCCCACTGCTGGCGCAGCCCGGGTTCCTCGGCGGCGAACCACTTGGAAAACGTCTGACCCGCCGGCAACTGGTGTTTGGGCTCGCTCATGCGCTGGGTCGCGTAAGCGGCGAGCGACGGCGCATAACTTTTCCAGTTGCGATAGGGCGGTTGTGCCTGCCACGACCGCGCCATCGCGCGCAGGCAGAAGAGCGACGCGGTCTCGCAGATGCTTTCTTCGAGCCACTGGTTCGCGTGTTCGAGCTGGTGCCAGTGGCGGCCGGCATCGTTGCTGTGATCCATCAGCGCGTGCGTGAACTCGTGCGCAAACTGGAACGCGAAGCGCGCCCAGAGTTTCCCTTCCACCGCGAGGCCGATGACGACGCAGCCATCCGCAGCAGGCGCGTAGTGCGTGATCGGAAATGTTTTGCTGTGATAAATCTCGAAACCCTGCGAGGGAAATTTTGTGTTGGGGCAATGCTTCCAAATTTCGCCGCCCGCCGAGCGCAGCACCGCCTTGATATCCGCCTCGCTCGCGTCGCCGAACCCCTCCATCTTCACGCGCAGCGGAAAGTTGCGGTCGGCAGCCGGCGCGCCCTGCGCGTTCGCGACCAGCGGAGCACACAGCAGCCAGCCCAAGCACAGAAAAGGCGAAAGAGGTTTCACGACGCGCAGCATAATGGCCCGCCGCAGGGTGCGGCAAGACCCCAAGCGGAATTCCACACTTCGCGAAGTGTGGAATTCTGTTTTTGCCTCCGATAAAGCAGGACGGTCATAGGGGAAACATCTCGGACTTGCGCAAGTCCGAGATGTTTCCAGGGTGTCTGAAAACCGCAGTTGTCTGGAACAGGTGCAGTTGGCAGCGACTTTTCGGCCACACAGGCTCCAACGCTCTTCGACGAGCACCTTCTCGGACGTAGCAGGAAACGGTACGATTGTTTCGAGGCGGCGGCAGGAATGCCGCCGCTCCATGAAACCTGACGACGATTTTCGGAACGAGTAAGCGCACAGTCTGGCAGACGCGACACACCTTGGCACCGGGATCGAGACAGAATTCCACACTTCGCGAAGTGTGGAATTCTATTTTCCGTCCCCGATCTGGCATGACTACCGCGGCGGAAGAATCTCGGACTTGCGCAAGTCCGAGATGTTTCCAAGGCTTGGAAAGGTGGGCCTGCCGTTTTTCCAAGCCTTGGAAAGCGCGGAAAAATTTGGGCGGTCCGCTTGACAACGTGCAGGGCGTAACCTAGTTTCGCGCACTTTTTCTATGTGGGAACTTTTTCCATCGTTGGATCCGATACCGCTGCCAGCGCCGGTCTGGTTGCTGAAGACGCTGCATCTGCTGCTGCTCTCCCTGCATTTTGTCGCCGTGCAGATGCTGCTCGGCGGGCTCGCGGTGGCGTTTGTGTGGAGCCTGCTCGGACACCTGCGCCGCGACGAAACGTGCCGCGCGGCGTCGGGCGCGCTCTCCGGTTATCTGCCGGTGATCGTCACCTACGTGGTCAACCTCGGCGTGCCGCCGCTGCTCTTCACGCAGGTGCTCTATGGCGTCGCGCTTTACACAGGCACGATCCTCATCGGCGCTTATTGGATCAGCGTCATCTTCCTGCTGATGGCGATGTACTACATGCTTTATGCGGCGACGCGGCGCCAGGCGAGCGGGCGCACGTGGTGGCTGCTCGCGCTGGCTTCGCTGGTGATCGTGCTGACGATCGCCAAAATTTATTCGACGACGATGACGCTGATGCTGCGGCCGGAAGTCTGGGCGGAGATGTACCGCGCCAACGCGCACGGCACGGCGCTACCGCCGCACGACCCGACGCTGCTGCCGCGCTGGACGTTCATGCTCTGCGCCGCGCTGACCGTTGTGGGCACGGCGCTGCTGGTCATCAGCAAGCGGAAAATTTTCAGCGAACCGTTGCGCGCTTTCTTCGCGGCGCGTGGCGGCCTGCTCGCACTCGTCGGCGCGCCGTTGTGGATCGCCGCCGGTTTCTGGGTCTGGCACACGCAGCCGGCGGGCGTGGTGCATAAGATGTCCGGACACGCCATCTATCCCGCCGTCGGCCTCGCGTGGCTTGTCTGCGTGGCGCTGCTCGGTGTGTTCGGTCTGCTCGCGCTCGCGCGCAAGAGCAAGCTGCCGGGCGCGTTGGTCGCGGTCGCGGCGCTCGTCGCGGTGCTCGCTGACGCGGCCGCGGTGATTTTCCGCGATGGCCTGCGCGACTGCACGCTGCTCGGCAAGGGCTTCAATTTGTGGAACCAGCCGCTCGAGGTGAATCTGCAGGTGCTGATTATTTTTACCGCGCTGCTCGTCGTCGGGCTCGCGGTGGTCGGCTGGCTGATCGCCGTGACGGTGCGCGCGAAACCGGCGACGGGAGGTGACGCATGAGCAAGGCTGATCAAAGCGCGCCGCGTCCGCCGGTCGAGGAAGTGCCGCCGCTGACGCGCCGCACCTTCGTCAAAGCCGGCATGACCGTCGCAGGCGCTGCCTACGCGGCGGCGCTGGGCTATCCGCTCTATCGCTATCTTTCTTCGCCCGCGGAAAACGCCGCCGTGCTCGCGGCGGTGAAGGAAATCACACTCGCCGACGCCGACAAGCTGCCACGCGAGGCCGCGCTGATGTTCAAGTTTGCCGGTCGTCCCGCGTTGCTGCTGCATCACGCCGACGACACGTGGACCGCGCTCACCGCGGTCTGCACGCACCTGGGCTGCACGGTGCAGTTCGACAAGGACCGCAAGGCGATTTATTGCGCGTGCCACGGCGGAATGTATGACCCGAAGACGGGCGCGAATATTTCCGGACCGCCGCCGAAGCCGCTGACGAAATATGTGGCGCAGGTTCTGCCGGGGAAGGTGGTGATCACCCGTGCCTGATCTGAAGAAAATCGGTGCCGCCGTCTACGGCTGGCTCAACGAGCGGCTCGACCTCGAACCAGCGCTGGCGCACGCGCGCGCCAAGACCGTGCCGGTCCACAAGCACACCTTCTGGTACTACTGGGGCGGCATTTCGCTTTGCCTGTTCCTCGTGCAGGTGGTCACCGGCATTTTGCTGATGGTGTATTTCCGGCCCGGCCCCGACGCCTATGCGAGCGTGCGCGAGATCACCTACGAAATTCATTTCGGCTGGCTCATCCGTTCCATCCACGCGTGGGCGGCGAACCTGATGGTCGCGGCGGTTTTCATTCACATGTTCTCTGTGTTCTTCATGAAGGCCTATCAGAAGCCGCGCGAGTTCGGGTGGTGGACGGGCCTCGCGCTGCTGGGCATCTGCATGGTCTTCGGGTTCAGCGGCTATCTGCTCCCGATGGACGAGCTGTCGTTCTTCGCCACGAAAGTCGGCCTCTCGATTCCCGGCGTCATTCCTGGCATGGAAAAAATCATCGCCGACGTCGTGCGCGCCGGCCCGGAGGTGAACAGCTTCACGGTCCAGCGCTTCTTCGCGCTGCACGTGGTCGTGCTGCCGCTGCTGTTCATCCCGCTGCTCGCGTTCCATTTGTTCCTCGTACAGAAGCACGGCAACGCGGTGCCGCCCTCCGAGCGGCTCAAGCCCCAGGCGCAGCGCAAGAGCATTCCGTTCTTCCCGAACTTCGCGCTCAAGGATCTCGCGGTGTGGCTGATCGTCGTCAACGTGCTCGCGCTGCTCGCGGCGTTTTTCCCGTGGCAGCTCGGGCCGCAGGCCGACATCCTCAAGGCCGCGCCCATCGGCATCCATCCCGAATGGTATTTCATGAGCCAGTTCGAACTGCTCAAGGTGATCGGCCGCATTCTGCCGGGCGTCAGCGGCGAGATCGCCGGCATCGGCCTGTTCACCGTGGGCATGGTGCTCTGGGCGCTGATTCCGTTTTATGACACCGAGACCGCCGGCGGCCGCCGCGCGCGGCGCGCGACCTACTTCGGGCTGCTCATGCTGCTCGCGATGGTAGCGCTGACGGTCTACGGATACTTCGATCTCAAATAAACGTGGGGATGTGCATGTGATGGTTGGAAAAACAAACGCAGCGGTGATGAAGTGGAGTGATGGAGCACTGGAGTACTGGAGTGCAGGGGGGAGCCTCTGCTCCACACGCCACGCGCTCGCTCCAGCCGTTTTGCTTTCCATTACTCCAACACTCCAACACTCCATCACTCCGTTCCCCCATCTCCACGGAGCGCGCGGCTCATGAACTACCCCGTCTGGGAAGTGCCGGTCATCGGCAGCCAGCTCGTGATCGCGATCATCGCGATTTTCCACGTGCTCGTCTCGCACTTTGCCGTCGGCGGCGGCTTCTACCTGCCGATGGCCGAGATGCTCGCGCGCAAACGCGGCGACCGCGCGTGGCGCGAGGTGGTCAAGAAGCACTCCAAGTTCTTCCTCGTCTTCACCGCCGTCTTCGGCACGATCACCGGCGTCGGCATCTGGTTCTCCATCGGCCTCGCGAATCCCGAAGCCACCAGCACGCTGATCCACTACTTCGTCTTCGGCTGGGCGATGGAGTGGGTCATCTTCCTCATCGAGTTGACGACCATCGCCGTCTATTACTACACGTGGGATCGCATCCCCGATGCACTGCACGAGAAAGTCGGCTGGCTCTACGCGATCGCCTCGTGGCTCACGCTCGTCATCATCAACGGCATCCTCTCGTTCATGCTCACGCCCGGCGACACGTGGGTCGGCGTCATCGGCAGCGGCAAGGAGACGCACGCCTTCTGGAACGCGTTCTTCAACCCCACCTACTGGCCCAGCCTGATTCTTCGCACGCTCTTCTGCTTCTGCATCGCCGGCTGCTTCGCGTTGCTCACCGCCAGCCGTATTGATGGCGAGAAACAGCCGCAGCTCAAGGCCGACATCATCCGCTGGAGCACGCGCTGGCTGATTCCGCTCTTCGTGCTGCTCCCGTTCGTCGGCGCCTGGTACGTCTGGCAGGTGCCGCAGGTGCAGCGCCACATCCTCGAACTCGGTTTCTCCACCATCGGCCCCGGCGCGTTCACGGTTGTCACCCGCATGGGCCTGACGTTCGTGCTCTCCTTCGCCACGCTGCTCGCGATCGTCTATCTGCTCGCCTACCGCAATCCGCGCGACTTCAAGCTCGGCTCCGCCATCGTCATCATTTTGCTGATGCAGGCCGCGATTGCCTCCACCGAGATGACGCGCGAAATGCTGCGCAAACCGTTCGTCATCGCGCGCCACATGTTCTCCAACGGCGTGCGCCTCTCGCAGGTCGAAGGCTATAACCGCGACGGCTATCTCACGCACGCCGCCATCGTCCGCGCCGAGGATAAAAAGACGTGGGCCGAACTCGACGCCGCCGGCGCGGCCGCGACCAACGCGCCGAACTACCAGGCGCAGATGCTCGTCCGCGGCCAGCTCATGTTCCGCGGCCAGTGCCTCGCGTGCCACACCCTCACGGGCTACCGCTCGATGACCGACTTCGTCGCCGGCCGCGATCACAAAGGCATCGCGAACATTCTGACGATGCTGCACGACCACAAACCCGACTCGCCCTACCACGCCTTCATGCCTCCGCTCGTCGGCACCCCCGGCGAAATCGCCGCGCTGGACCTCTACCTCGACACGCTGACCGTGCCGCAGAAATAAAGCGCGGAACTTTTCCTCCGCCCCGCCGCAGTTTTCCAACCATTGGAAAAGTTCAGTGCGACTTTTTCCAAGCCTTGGGAAAATCACCGCTTCCGGTTTCCAATGCTTGGAAAAGGCGAAAGCGAAGAGGCGACGAAGGAAACACTAAGCGGAACCGGAAGGCATCTGAAATTCACTTTGGGCAGGATTTTCCAGGCGTCCCGGGGTGAAACCTTCTTTTAGAAGGATGGTGTTTACCGTAACACCGCCACGTTGCCGCAAACGAGTTGCGATACGCACGAGTGTGTTTGCATCTTCCGTGATGACTACGGGAATTTGCTCTTCTTCCGCTTGCGCGATAACTTTCAAATCATTGATGATCACCGAACGCTGCCCCTCTACCGGGGTGGTTTCATCATGCAGCGTTCGATATAACGCGGCGGCCTTGATGGCATGCGCCAGGTTGTACGGCTGGATGCGAAAGTTTTGTAATGGGAGATCGCTGATCGGTTCTTTGACCTCAAACTCGCCCGCTACCACGGTGGAAATCCACAACGGTATCCGTTGCGCTAGGCAGTAGCGGAAATATTCTACGGCCACCGCATGGTTAGGCCGCTCGGGATCGGCGAAGGTAATCAAAAAACTGGTATCAAGTGAGACTTGGATCATGGCCTCACGCGTTTCCCCGCAACATTTCCACCCATCCCGCAGCAGACTTCACATCTTTCCACGCCTTACGCCCCTTCTGCCATAACGAAGCCAAGGCCTGCTCATCTACCTCAACACTTTGCGGCAAAAATTGAATCAAATGAACATTCCTTAATTCTTTTGTGCGCAGGTGCTGATCTGCGCGGACATGCAGTGATACGAGCTTATAAAGAAGGTTTTCTTTTTCGCCGCCGAGTTGTTGCTCGGTAGCGTCCACAATAATGATCTTCCCAGAATCCATCATTTCGAGATGAACATTGGGCTCATGCTTGCCGCCAGCGGCTTTGATCATGCCGGTGATATATTTTTCCACACTCACCCACGCATTCTCGCTACCGTGCTGGAATTGACTAGTGCTTTGAATCCGAATCTCACGAGACAGCGGCATGGAGCCCAAGTAATAAGAGCGACTTGGCAGGTGCTTGGCGCGCCCTTGCCAGCGTTCAATGATTTTTGCTCTTTTGTTCTGTATGGCATCAAGGTCATGCTTCTCGTCCAAGCGTGCCATGTCCGCCTTATAGTCGGCTGCCAACAAGTTAGCAACCAGTGCGATTATCTTTACCGATCCATCCTCAATGCGAACGCGTGAATCCGCAAGACTGGCTCCGGGTTCATCCCCCTTGATCAACTCCTCGACTTCCTGCAGAAAGCCGCGCAACGTCGGCAGGTCAACCGTCTTAGCGGTTACTGGTTGACCTCCGATCATATCCTCGAGTTTGAACTCGAGCTCTGTAAGTTCGTTGCTCATCTTCTCTGGCTGAAAATATCCCTTCGACTGGCTGTTTCACAAGTCAATTATCGACTTGGTGTGGGCGATGGCTCTTCCGCGAGCCGGCCGAAGCCGAGGAGGGGGCTGTGCGTGGGGCGGCGGATGGGCGACTGGCCCTCGCCCCACCACGTGCCTTCCCAGTAGCCGCAGGGTTGGTCGTGCTCGTCGAGCAGCAGGCGCACGACACCGAAACCGAGCCCGTTGCGCGCGCTCTGGCCGGCGTGCGGCGGAAAAATTTCCGGCGGAAAATGCCGCACCGACGAGCTGTCCAGCACCGTCAAACTGATGCAGCGATATTTTTTCCCGTCTGCCGTTTCGTCGCGCGGGCCGGTCGGCGCCTGGGCGATGACCGCGACGTGCCCGGCGCTCTTGATCTGGTGCTCGCTGTTGGTGCGCGGCAGGCTGGCCCATGCGACGATATCGCCGGGCCGCAGCTCGCGCCACGAGGTCACGCGCTGCCAGCCCGTGGCGGTGCGGTTGGTTTCCAAGCCCTGGAAAAATTTCGCGTAGGTGATGGCGCGGACGTGTTTGTATTTCGCCTCGCCCGCCAGCACGCTCGCGTAGGCGCGCGGCGCGCAGCGCTGGAGCAGGAAGCTGACGAAGCCGGAGCAGTCGTTGCTCGAAATCCAATCGCCCTGCGGCAAGCAGCGCAACTGCGCGCTGCCCGGCGCGTTCAGGTGGCGGTAGCTGACGGCCGTGGCGCGCGCGAAGATGTTGCTGCCCTCCGCGAGCATCCTCTCGCCCACCGTCGCGCCCGCCACCTGCGCCGCCAGCAGCGCTACGAGCCACACTTGCCACAAACGATTCATGGACGCGGAGTATATCCGATGGCTGAAGTTGTTGCTCGGGTTTTTCCTTGTGCGCCGCGGGTCGCGCCGTTAGGTTTTCTGCGCTTCAAGCGAGAGGAAAACGAACATGAACGGACAAGGTTTTGCGAATCGGTTTTTGACGCCGGAGGAATCTGCGGCGATCGTGCAGGCGGCGGCGGCAAGCTGGCAGCTCGATGGCAAGCGCGTGCTCGCGCTCATCCCCGACCACACGCGCTCGTGCCCGCTGGACCGGCTCTATCGCCAGGTCTATGACGCCGTCGCGCCGCGCGCGAAGTGCCTCGACGTGCTCGTCGCGCTCGGCACGCACCCGGCGATGACGACGGAGGCGATCTATCACCGCGTCGGTATCACCGCCGAGGAGCACGCCACCAAGTTCACCAAGACGCGCTTCTTCAATCACGACTGGAACAATCCCGCCGCGCTGATGGAAGTCGGGCGGCTGCGTCACGCGGACATCCGCGAGCTGACCGGCGGCCTCTTCGAGATGGAAGTCGGCGTCTCGGTCAACCGCATGATCAAGGACTACGACCTGCTGCTGATCCTCGGCCCGGTGTTCCCGCACGAAGTCGTCGGCTTCTCCGGCGGCAACAAATATATTTTCCCCGGCATCGCGGGCGAAGAAATCCTGAACTTCTTCCACTGGCTCGGCGCCGTCATCAGCAACCCGAAGATCATCGGCAACAAGTGGACGCCGGTGCGCAAGGTGGTGGACCGCGCGGCGACGCTGTTGAAAATCGAGCGTCGCGCCTTCTGCATGGTCGTGCGCGG
>TBL_comb47_HYPODRAFT_10007425_pt1 | contig 11509 bp, 13 predicted proteins | sample TroBogypolimnion_40_FD_10682 | JGI IMG/M metagenome (IMG submission 10682) | reverse complement strand
AATCAATCATTTAATGCATTTATTTTCTAATGCGTAGCATTAGAGAATAATATTGGTTATTTAATTGGCATCTTGATATTTGTAATGACATTTTAATATCTTAATGCGTAATCTGGGTTTAAGTGGCTGAATATTTATATCGTTGTCACGAAAGTAAAATTGCATTCGACGAAAGTCACATTCGTTGCCTACAAAGTCACATTCGTTGTGTGCAAAGTAAAAAAGAAGGCATGCAATCCGGAAACAGGCTTTCTAAAAATGATATGCTAAAAGTTTATTCTACTTTATTTATATATATATAATACGCAGTTGTACATTTAACTTATTGAAATTAAACTTAACAGGTTTTTAAAACCTGTTAGGTCTATGACCTTCTTTATTTACCTTTACTTAATTTAATCTAAATTACTAATAAATATCATATTTATATAATTTTATTAGTTAAATAAGATTAAGTAAAAACAAATGAAATTAAAAATATTTGTCCCCTTTATCGTACCCTATTAAAATAATTTGTATCTTTGCAAGCTATAATTTAATAGCATTTTTAACATGGCAAATGTAACATTTTATTTGAAAGATGAGCACAATAAATCATCATTAATTTTTACTAGATTTTCTTTTAATTATTATGAGATTGATTCTGAAGGCAAAAAGAAATTTAAAACACTTAAATATTCTACACACGAAACCATCAATCCCTCATTCTGGGATAAGAAAAAACAACGAGCAAAAGAAACCAAGCTTTTTCCTCAGTATCCAGAGTTCAATCAGCGTTTAAACATCATTGAAAACGCTATAAAGGATATATACAGAAAAATGTTGAATGATGGACAAGAAGTCACTCCCGTGACTTTAAAATCTAAACTCATTGATTATTTAGAAAAAGAATATAAAGTGATTTCTTCTTCCGGTAAGTCAAAAAGTTTTACAGAGTTTATAAAGTTAGTAATTGAAGAAACCAGAAATGGAGTTAGGATAAAAAAAGATGGAAGCAGGTATCAGGATTCATCTTCTTTATTTTACACAACTACTTTGCATAATCTAATAAAGTATGAAGAACACATTAAAAGAACACTTACTTTTTCTGATATTAATCTTAATTTCTACAATAAATACCTTCAGTATTTAAATAAAAACGGATATGCAATAAATTCAATCGGAGGGCACATTAAGAATATTAAGGTCTTTATGAAGCTTGCAACCAAGCGAGGCTTGAATGAATCTATGGAGTTTGCTGATGAAGATTTCAGAAAGATTGAAGAAGAAGTGGAGACGATTTATTTAACCATGGATGAACTGGAAAGAATCTTTACATTGGATTTAAGTGATATTTCTCGACTAGACGCAGTAAGAGACATGTTTTTAATAGGATGTTTTACAGGCTTAAGATTTTCTGATTTAAAACAATTAAGAAAAGAACATTTTTATGATGATGTCATAAGGATAGAAACTATTAAAACTGCAACTCCTATAATAATTCCATTGCATCCTATAGTAAGATCTGTTTGTAACAAATATGAATATAATCTACCAAGATTACTAAGTAATTCAAAGATGAATGACTATTTGAAAGAGATTTGTAAACTTGCAAAAATTGATGAAATCCTTTTGCTAAATGAAACAAGAGGCGGCTTAAAACAACAGAGAAAAGTCCCAAAATATGAAATGGTTTCAGCACATACAGCACGTAGAAGTTTTGCTACAAACATGTACAAAGCAAAACTGCCAACTTATGCTATTAGATTAATCACCGGGCATACAACAGAAAAAGCATTCTTAAAGTATATCAGAATAGACAAAGAGGAAAATGCTAAAATGATGCTAGAACATGATTTTTTCAAACAATCAATAATATAAATTAACTTAAAAATGATCTAAATGACAAATATATATAATACAGAAATAACCTTAAAACATATTGAGATTATATTTAAAAACACAAAATACAATAATCATATTTATTTCTTTTTCTCAGAAACTATATTTTTAGATAATGGAATGTTAAAATCAGAATTACGGACTTATTTTGATCATAAAGATGAAATTACCATAAATTCCATCTATGAACATGCAAAAGAAGGGCTAATAAATAAATTTGAATCCAATTTAAAATCTCTGCCTAAAACAAAAGAGCCTCCATTACTTTATGAAATTAAAGATAAAAATATTTTGTTGAGTGATATTTATTCCGATGAAGAAATAGATAATAGTAGATATTTCTCCTCCTTTTATTATTTGAGTGATTTGTTGGAATATTGTCATTTAGTTGTAGATTATATCGATCAATTAAGGAAACAAACTAAAATCAATAAAATAAAAACACCTCATTTAAATGAATTTAACAAGCCTGAACTAACAGAGATACAAATAACAATTCTATTTAGAATATTTAAAGACAAAAAAATATTTTCTAACCGAGATATAGATAAAACAGATTTTGCAAAAATCATAAGTGAATTAACTGGTTATTCAGCAGAAAAAATAAGGCAGAAACTTTCTGTACTAGAAAGTAATGTACTTTCAGATAAAAAAAGAGACTATAACGTAATAATAGATAAACTTAAAGAAATTCTTATTGAAGCAGAAAAGTTAAGAAACAGTATAACAAGTTAGATGAAATAAAATTTGTACCGGTACAAGTACCCTAAATTAACGAAAGAACCCACCTACTTTTGCGTTGTAATTTAACACAACACAAAATGAAAGAAATTATATTTTCTCAAATTCCTATTGAAGACTTAAGAAAGATTATAAAGGAATCTTTAAGAGAAGAAATGCAAGAGATGGCAAACTCAAACCCAAAACCAGGGATAGAGTTTATAACAAGAAAGGAAACTTCCAAGATTTTGGGAGTTTCCTTACCTACCTTAAACGAATGGACAAAACAGGGCTTAATACCTGCCTATCGTATATCTTCAAGAGTACGCTATAAAAAGCATGAAGTTTTAGAGGGACTTTTAAAAGTAAACACTTTTAAATACAAAAGAGGAGTATAATGAGTAATATAAACTCCAACCATACCTTCATTTCAAAAAATGGCAAAGATCATACAAAAGATTCATCTATAAAAAACAATCTTGAATTTGATTTTAGTTTTATAGAAGAACCAGTAAAAGAAATAACACTTTTACAAGAAATAAAAGACAAAGCCAACAACCCTAGAAATATCGGATATTTTGTAGCCAAATCAGCCAATGAATGGATGGATGAAGCAAAAAACAGACCTATTCCAAAGATGCTTTTTAGTGAGTTCTTTTATGAGCAGGAAATCTGCATTTTGTTTTCAGACACTAATATGGGAAAATCTATATTAGCTGTTCAAATAGCTGACAGTATAAGTACGGGCATACCAATAGATGGTTTTAAAATGGAAGCACAAAAACAAAAAGTCTTGTATTTTGATTTTGAACTTTCGGATAAGCAATTTCAAAACCGCTATTCCTTCGAATATAATAATAATTATAAATTTGATGACAATTTTATAAGAATAGAAATAAATCCTGATGCTGAAATAAAAGAAGATTTAAGCTATGAGGAAATTATAAAACAAGCAATAGAAGGTGAAATAAAAAAATCAAATGCAAAGGTTTTAATAATTGATAATATTACATATTTAAAGGGTGATAACGAAAAAGCAAAAGATGCATTATTACTGATGAAATACCTCAAACAATTAAAAAATAAATATAAGCTTTCACTTTTAGTATTAGCGCATACACCTAAACGCGATCAATCAAAACAGATTAATTTGAACGATCTTCAGGGAAGTAAAATGTTAATGAACTTTTGTGATAGTTCATTTGCAATTGGACAATGTTCTCAGGATAAAAGCATGAAGTATTTAAAACAGGTAAAAACCAGAAATTCTGAAATGATTTATAATTATGAAAATGTTTGTATATTCGAGGTTTGCAAGAAAAGTAATTTTTTGAAGTTTGAGTTTGTTGATTACGGAAACGAAAACGAACATTTAAGACAAATTAGCGATCAAGAAAAAACGGATCTTGAAAATAGCATTGATAAAATATTAGTTTCAGAACCGGAATTATCATCCTATGCAATTGCAAAAAAGTTAAGTGCAGATACTGATAATTTTAATAGTTTTAAAGTAAAAGTAAACAGAATAGTCAACAGAAAAAGAAGAAAAACTAGTAACAATTAGTAACACTAGTAACACTTGTTACTAATGTTACTAGTGTTACTAATTGTTACTAAAATAATGTTGAAATGAGTGAATATAAATACATGTTAGAGCCCTATAAAGGATTGAATACTCGTTTCATTTGCCCAAAATGCAAACGAAAAGAATTAACAAGATATATTAATATTGTTACCAATGAATATTTAGAAACATCAGTAGGGAGATGCAATCGTGAAAGCAATTGTGGCTATCATTTTACACCCAAACAATATTTAGAGGTTAACAATATTTCAATTGAAGATTTAAAGTCATTATCAAAAATAGCAAACCAACCCCCAAAAGATATTTCATTTATTGAAAAAGATATTTTCAAAGCAAGTCTAAAAGACTATGAACAGAATCATTTTATTAAATTTCTTGTTTCTGTATTTAATAAAGATATTGCAAATAGTCTTATAAGTAAATATTATATTGGCAGCTCTAAATATTGGGAAGGATCAACTGTATTCTGGCAAATAGATGTTAATGGTAAAATTAGAACAGGTAAAATAATGTTGTATAATTCAGAAAATGGAAAAAGGGTAAAAAAACCGTTTAATCATATAAACTGGGCGCATAAGGTTGTTGGAAAATCAGACTTTGAATTAAGGCAATGTTTATATGGTGAACATTTATTAATAAAAGACAAAATTAAGCCGGTAGCAATTGTTGAAAGTGAAAAAACTGCTATAATATGCAGTGTGTATTTACCTGAATTCTTATGGTTGGCTTCTGGCAGTCTTCAAAATATTAGTTGTGAAAAATTCAAAGTTTTACAAGGAAGAGATGTTACTTTGTTTCCCGATCTAAAAGCTTATGAAAAATGGAATTTAAAAGCAAAAGAATTAAAGAATATTACCAGAGTCAGTGTATCAGATTTATTAGAACGAAGCGCAAATGAAAAGGAGAAAGACAAAGGTTTAGATATAGCAGATTATTTATTAAGAATTAATTATTCTCATTACAGATATACTGAATTAATAAAAGATCAATTATCAAGCTTGAATATGGAATATTGGGTATTAAATATGACAACGAAAGAAAACATAACAAATTATAATCTGAAAGTACTTTGCGATACATTTATTTTAAAATATAAGCTTCATATTACCCCTGAGATTTACTACACCATTATATCTAAAATAAATCCTAATTAAAAAAAATATCGAATTATTAAAAAGTATAAATTTTCTTCCTGAAATTGCAATAGCATTTTTTCTCAAAAAAAAAGTTGTAGGTTTTTTATCCAATGTTGAAGGATTTTTATCCCTAAAAATTGGAAAATTATCTCTTGGAATATAGAGCTTATTTATATGCAAACATAAAATAAGCACTATATGTATTTGTCTAATATATAGTATTTAATAATGTTTTATTTATATAAGGTTCCCTTATTTTTAAGGTTTTTGCAAGCAATGCAATTGCAAAAAATAGGTATACTCTGGGGTATGCACGTGCACACGATTTTTTTTTAAAAAAATGTAATAGGGTTAAAACGCTGATAATGTGATGTGACATATTTTGAAAATTTGAAAAACGGCAAAATGTTGCCCTCTTCAACTACCAATGTTGCCCCTTTTTGAAATGAAACTTAGAAAAACTTAAATATTTAAGAAGCTTTCTTATTGACAAACTATTTTAAGAAAAAAAAGGAGGATAAAAAGCATAATTATTAAAAAAAACACTTTTATTAAATATGAAGAAATATATTTTTTAAAAATTAGTAAAAAAATAAGTTGCTTATTTTTCTTCTAATGTTGACCTATTTTAACACTGTTTAAATAGTGGGATTTTTTTTAAATATGCAATAAATTTAAGAAGTATGCACATTAATAAAAAAATATTCATAATACATATATAAACAATAGTTTAATATGTAAAAATATCTTTAAATGGTGTGATTTTTTCCTCATATATCCGCCCATAAACTACAGTGCAAGTGCATATAGTAAGCAGAGCGGGTCGTGGTGCACATGCACACAATTTTTTTTTAAAATTTGCGGATAGGGTTAGTTTGTTGATTATTAATATTGTTTACTTTTTTAAATTTAATTATTGGCAAAATGTTGCCCCTTTTAGTTGTCAATGTTGCCCCTTTTTAATAAATAACTTATGATTTATTATACTTTCTTTTATCAAACATTATGACAATATTTAATTAACTGAATATCTGTTATATAGCTTTAGTTAAAGTATGTTAAAATACTGATAATAAATGATATAAATGTGTTTTGTATTGATATTTTTTGTATCTTTGTTGTATAATTAATAATTCAAAATTTTACACAAATGAAAAAAACAGAAAAGACAGTTGTAGAATTACAACAAAACGATGCAATTGTTAGCATTACAGAAAGAGAAAACGAAAGCAAGGAAGTTAACGAAGTTGAAGAACTGAAAAAAGAAAACGAAAGATTAAAAACGCTTGTTAGTTCAAAACAGGAGCCTGAAAATTTAGAAGAAAAAATTAAGTACTTTGAGAAAAAACAAGAGTTAATTAACAGACGTAACAGAATGGAATTATCTGTAATTAATTTGAAAGAAGTAGAAGCAGAAGTAAAAAAAGAATCAGAAGTTGACGCCTTTATTTCTGAAAACTTTAGTATCAAAGTTACTAAAAAACCTAATTATGGAAGTGAGCAAGAAATTATTAAATTTAAAAATCCTGTTGTTATTGCTGAACTTATAGAATTTTTAATTGAAAAGGCAACATTTAAATTTAATCAAATTGAAGCGGAAATAAACGCCTAATTAATTTTATGGGGAGAGCGGCAACTCTCCCCATAATTATTACATTTAATTTTTTAAACAAACAGAAATGAAAGAATATAGCGGATTTATTCCAGAAATCACCCTTAAATATAAAACTGGTGAACATAAAAAAAGTAAAATTACAAGTTCAGTAGATAGTTATAATGTATTTAAATCTTTTTATGATGCTGATTTATTAGAATTACAAGAATGTTTTATTGTCGTTTTTTTAAATAAAGCTCATAATACTATTGGATGGATAAAAATTAGTTCTGGTGGGATTAGTGGAACTGTAGCAGACCCCAAAATAATTATGGCTACAGCTTTAAAATGTGCAGCCTCTTCCGTTTTATTATCTCACAATCACCCAAGCGGAAACGAAAAGCCAAGCGAAAACGATATTAATTTAACTAAAAAAATAAAAAGTGCCTGTACTTATTTTGATATTCAATTATTAGACCATATAATATTGACTAATGAAAATTATTACAGTTTTGCTGATAACGGAATAATTTAAATAAAAAAAAGGAGGAGCGGCAACTCCTCCTAAAATTCAAAATTTTACATAAATACATAAAATTTTTTAAACATGGACAAAAGTACAAAAAAATTAACAGTTATCCAAGAAAAAAGGCTAAATTTATCAAATTTAAGCAGACAAGCTGACGACCTAAGAGAAAAATCAATTAAAGAAGCTATGGAAAAAGGAGACGTAAAAGCCGCCATTTCATGGGAATTTAGAACAATTAACTCTATTTTGCTTCATAATATTTATGAGATAAACGGAGCAACCGAGTTTAAAACGTTTAATCAATGGAAACAGGCAAACGCCACAGTAAAAAAAGGTGAAAAAGCTTTTTTAATTTGGGGACAACCTATTAAAAACGGAAAACAGGAAGGAACAGAAGAACCAAAAACCGAAACAGAGGAAAAAGATAAATACAGATTTTTTCCTTTATGCTTTTTATTTAGTGATAAACAAGTATTGACACAAGAAGAACGACAAAAAGCAAAAGAAGATAAACAGCAAATAAAGGAAGAAAAGCCTTTAGAAGTGCTGGAAATGGTTACAGATGATATATTTTAATTAATAGGTGAGCGGATTATTGAAAATCCGCCGCCGAAAAAGCGGAGTAAAGTGTTTAGATGGCTGTTGCCATCTTTTTTTTGCAAAAAAAACATTCTCTTCGTTCATAAACACTTTACGGATTTGTTTCTGATTTTTAACCGCCATTTCATAAATGAAAGTGAGCTAATAAAAATTTTATTGATTTGAAAACACTTTGGGATTTTTTGATGATTAGGAATTTAGCAGGTTTTTTAATGGATTATTTAGTTAATATTCTAGTATATATATAATTGTCAACTTGTAATAATAGTATAGTTATTTAAATTAAATGTAAATGTATAAACTAAAACAGAAGGAATAAAGCTTCATATATCTAAGATATTTTTTTTAATTATTTAATATTTGAAATAATTACCATTTTCATAATTTGTTTTTTTACTTCTTGTACTGTTATAAGTTTTTTGAGTTATGCTTGTAGTATTCATATAAAGTATTACCGTACACTTTTTTTTGGCTAACTTTAAACATAAGCGAGACCTTTGCAAAACGAACCTAATTCACAATCTATCTTAATTTCTGACTAATTTTTTAGATTTTTACGGATTTTGGTGTAATTTACACTGTTTTTTTTCATTTATTATGGGGAAATAGCCTTTTAAGAGGCTTATTTCCCCTATTTCTTCCTTATTGGACACACTTCACCCATACAAGACCGGGTGAACGTTTAAGATTATAAGCTATAGCTTCCATCACATGTTGTCCATGTACTTTTGCCATCCCTTTATACTTTGCCTTCCTTGCACCAAACCATCTGCTCATCCCTCCAAATGTTCTTTCAACTCCCAACGCTGTTTAGATATAAGTTTATTAAAGATTATCTCCCAAGATGTAAGAGGTTTATTTCTATGCGCCTTATGTTGAATACGATTCTTAATCTTATGTTTCTTAAGGTAAGCATCATTATCAGAAACTTTATAACCTTTATCTGTAAAAACCTCTTGTTTCTTTGACTTGGGAACTTTTTTAACTACTTCTTCTAATCCTCTACTGTCATGTTCACTGGCTGTCGTTGTATGTACTGCTTCTACCATTCCATCATCATCTACAGCTACATGCTTCTTAAACCCATAATGAAGTTTCCCTGCTTTCTTTAACCAACGACCTTCGCTGTCAACTCCAGGTTTGGTCTTCTTTATTGTAGTTTGTGAATCTTCTTCTTTCTCTTTTTGTTGCTCATCTCTATCGTCTTCTTCTCGATCTTTAGCAATCTCATATTCTGTTTTTCCTTTTGGTGAAAATGGACTATCTGTTATGGATGCATCTTCTTTGCACTGCCTTCTTTTATCATCAGTCCTTTATCCTTAAGTTGTTTATTTATCTTACGTAAAAAACGATCAAATGCTTTCTTTTCTACCAGCTCTTTGCGAAAACGACTTAAAGTACTATGATCTGGAACATCATCTTCCAATTCTAATTGACAAAAATGCATTGCTCCTAAACTATCATTTACCATATCTTCTACTGCAGGATCACTCAAATTGTACCATGTCTGCAATAACATCATCTTAAATAGAACTATTCCACGATAAGATGGACGTCCATCAACACTCAATCCTTTCTTGTAAACTTTATCTATTTCTTTTTCTATAACATTAAAATCAATAATTTGATCAACTTGACGAAAGAATACATTCTTACGTGTACGTCTTTCTACGTAATTTCCTGCAAACTCATTTGTGATTGTTTTTGTATTTTCATACTGTAAAGATAGTAATTATTAGCGAATTGACAATGAAAATATCAATTATTTTACTAACAAACAATTCTTTATATCTCTATTAACCTTGCAAAGGTTTCATAACTTTATTTTTCTATTTGTCATTGTTTAATATTCATCTCTATTCTGTTTTAATTAGTACAGTCTACATTGAAAAACCAAAAATAATTTTAGCGTTTTAAGGAATGATCTCTCTTTTGTATGTTTTTTATTATATCTGTTTTTTAGGTTATGATTCTTTAGTTAAAATATCAACATAATGTGCTTTTATTTTTCAAAAAGCACACTATGGAACACTACACTAACTTATTTATTCACTTTTCCCAAGTGGTAAATTATCCTCAGGTGTTAAGTAAAGTGTGGATCCCTCTTTTAAATCAGGATGCCAAAATACTAACCATTCTTTTCCTCTTTTGTAAGTTGCTTTAAAAACCCCTTTCATTTTGCCTCTTGAACAGATACGTATTATTTCTGCTTCTATTAATTTATTAGTATCAGCATCATTATAACCTATAAACTTAATGATTTTGTAAGAAGTTATATGCTCCTTCTTTTGTTTGTGATTTTGTTTTAATCTTTCACATAAATATATTTCAACACCTGTTATTGGTTTCTCCATCTCATAAACAACTCCCTCAACAACTACACTATCATTATAAACCATATATGTATAAGTGTCTGGACCAATACTGCTTAATTCACCTAAAATTATTCTCTTTGTCTCAAAAACATTATTTTTTATTTTAACTACAGACTCTGATGCACAATGTATTTCTGCTTGTTTCTTCTGACAATTACCTTTGAATATTATTATAAATAATAATAGAAAAACAACATATCGTAAACCCATAATATTTTATTTATTTAAAAGTTCCTTTTGAATATGAATCTAAAATAAAAGACATTATGCCCCGTTGTGCACGTGTTAATTCAGGTCGTTGATACGATGCAGGGCTACCAGGATTAGAATTACCAAAACTATTTCCTTCCCATCTGCATGCTCTATTATGAGCGCCAGACCATCCATTTGATTTATTGTCTTTATAATCAATATTTTTGATCTGTCCTATAATAATTTTCTGATAACTCATGAAAAACTACAGAACTTCTTATATCATCTCCATTACTATCATAATATGAACCTGTAGCTGTTATAGTTACTTGCCCATCATATCCATTCATTGGTCTATCAGTATGTGAGTCCTTTGAATCATTCCCGCCATTTGAAGCATTAATTATCCCATGTAATTTAGGATTATCCAATATTACACCTGATGGATTTGAATTCTCGTCTTTATAAAGGGCAACATCTGAGACTTCATATAAATACTTTTTGTCAGATTTAACAAGGTTATTTACTAAATTAAGCCCTTTGTCAGCTTCAATTTGATCTTTTGTCATTCCTTTTGTATCACAAGAAACTTTTCCATTATCAATATTTACGCTATTTTGATTACCTTTAGAAACAAGTGATAATACATCTTTTTTAGATTTATCATTTTCTCCTACCTCCCATTCCATACCATTTGGATCTATCAACCTTACCGGATTCCAATTACAATACGCATAACAAGAGATATTCGGATATTTATCCGCCATAGGGTCTATACTTAGCCAGATATTAAAGAATTCAGGAGTATAGTAACGAGCACCAAAATAGTCATAGTTAGTCTCCTCATCCTGCTCTTTCCCTGTAAACTTATAAGGAGTATAGTAATCAGATGTAGCT
>TBL_comb47_HYPODRAFT_10007424_pt1 | contig 11509 bp, 12 predicted proteins | sample TroBogypolimnion_40_FD_10682 | JGI IMG/M metagenome (IMG submission 10682) | reverse complement strand
AATTTGAAAACTAATTTAAAGCAAATGCCTATTACATCTGCCGTCATGAAAAATCGCGATTCATTCTCTAGATATGTCTATGAACTACATGAGTTAGTAAATAAAATGCTTCAAAAGAAATCAGGTCTTAGTTATTGTGATATAAGAGAAAGATACGAACATTTTAGGTCGCGTTGTACGGAAGAAAAACCAACAATTTTTAAATTCAAAAAACTTCAAACAAGAAAGAAAAAAGAAAAAGGATGTACGGAACCATTGTATGGTAAGAAATCTAAATGTATTATTAATATTGTGCCTCAAGAAGAAAAAGGTGCTACACTTCAAATTGATAAAAAATGTATCAAAACAAGAGATTAAAAAAAACAACAAAAGGTACAAATATCATTATAATTAGAACAATTTAGATTTTTAATTTTTAAATCCTTAACAGGCATTATGCTATTACAAAATTTACAAGTATAATATTCATTTAATCCTTGAATAGGCAAAAAACTTATAATATGGTCGAACTCATTATTACAATTATTACAATAAAACATGCGACCCTTTTCAACATCAATAAGTTTTTGATTCATTCCACCTAAAATAAGTTTTTGATTCATCTAATTATTAATAATATTTAATAATTAAATTATTATATATTATTATAATAAATATCTAAAGTGATATCCACACTTAGGATTTTTTGTTTTACCTCTACAATTAGAACTAATAATTTTAACACTTATATTTAATGTTTTTGATGCTATAATAATTGATTTAAATTGATTTACTTTTTTCATATTTAAATCATATTGTATAATAGCTTTTTCACCTTTGTATAATCCTATTTTAATTTTATGTATTTGATTCTCTGTATTAGTTACCCATTCTAAATTTTCAAGATTATTATTTAATTTATTCCCATCAATATGATTTACTTGTTCTTTATTTTCTAAATTTGGAATAAATGTAATAGCTACTAATCTATGTAATAAAAATGATTTACATTCAATACTTAATCTTTTGTATCCCGATGAATGTTTATAATCTGTAATTATTCGCCCTTTAGTATTTTTAAATCTAGCATAAGATGATATAAAATAGTTTTTTTTATTATTTGTTAGTTCTAACGGTATTTCTCTCCATATCTCATTATTAATTTTTTCTATTTCATTATAATATTCCCACTTGAAATTGTATGCTATATTTCTATTACCATTAGCAACCGCACAAATTTTAGAACTTATACTAGAACTAACAATTTTATTAAAATATGTATTTTTTGTTAGTTTTGCATCAAATATCCATTTTGCTGCTTCACTAATAGAATTGTATTTATCTATAATAATATTTGTTACTGGATTAATTTTATATACAGCTATTTTAGAATTTGTATTTAAAGAAATATCTTTGTTTACAGCCATATTCTGTTCAGACATAGTAGCCCATTCTAAATTTGAAATACAATTATTTTGTTTATTTTTATCAATATGATTTACAGTTAATTTATTTTCTAAATTTGGTATAAAAGCAAATGCTACTAATCTATGGATTTTAAAATTTTTTTTAATATTATTTTTACTTAAAGAAATATTTAAATATCCTGAATTATTTGAGAACGGTTTTAAAATTTTATTAGTTTTATTGTTTTTTATATTACCAAGTGTACTTATTTCGTAATTATTAAAATTTTCAATAGATTTCCAAATTTCAATATTCATATATATATACAATAATATTTTATATTTAAATATTTTACCGAAAATATTTAATTATTTCTAAATATAAAATATTTTATTGTTCGAATTTTTTCATTTTTTGTCCAGTAATCATTTCCAATAAAAGTATATTTTTGTTGTCGTAATATACTTCTTATAATATTTAGATATGGTCTTTTACAATCAAAATTTGGTTTAAAGGATGAAATAGTTGAACACGCAAAAAATTTTTGTATTTCTTCTTTCATTCCTAAAATTTTATTTTGTTTTTCATAGTCATTGTCTAAATCATATAATAAAAATGTATTATCTTCATTTAAACATAATATATTTATAATTTTTTTACATATTTCCTCTCTTTCTATTTGATATTTTTCACTTAATTTTACCCTCATTATATTAAATAAGTAAAAATCTTTAATAGTTTATTTTTATTAATTATTTTTACATTCCAAAAGTTGAAAAATCATTTAAAACTGGCATTGGCAAATAACTGCTATTAACAGCACTATAGTTTGGAACTTTTTTACAATCAAAAGCTGGCTCAGGGCAGCGTTGTGGGGCTGGACAAGCAGGGCATTTTTCTTCATCTTTATAAGAATTAGAATCAGAATTAGAGCTATATGATGATGCTGCTGGACACGCTGGACAGACGGGTGGGACTACTTGTGACTTTAAAATATATAAATCTTCTTGTCCGGGAATAATTTGGCTAGCTGGTATTCCTTGAGGTAAAGAACTTGAATAGTCATAAGAAGAATTATTAGCATTAGTTCCATAAACAGTATTTCCTTGAGGGCCAGTAGCATATGCTGCGGAATTACCTTGTGGACCAGTAACAGAACCCACGCTACCACTATAAGATGAACTATTATTAGAATTATTTCCATTATTTCCATTATTTCCATTATTTCCATTATTTCCATTATTTCCTTCATATGCTGTTGTATAGCTAGATGATGGTAGATTTGAGCCGGTGCTTCCAAAATATGTAGTGTTTGTTTCGCTAGAATGTACTGCTGTTGTACCAGATGACGTGTATGTAACAGAATTATTATTAGAATCAGTTATTTTAATAGCCTGTTGTCCGTCATTTGTTTTTATAACGACAGCGGATTGGCCGTTTGGACCATAAAACTTCGCTGCTGAGCCGTTATTACCAGAATAAGTTGTCATACTTTCTTTTACTGTAAATGTCATTGGTGTTCCGCCTCCAGATGGAGTAACTTGTAAAGTTTGTGTTCCATCACTAGATGTATTAACAACAACCGTTCCACCATTTGGTTCTGTAAATGTTGAACCATTTGTTAATTGAGACGATGACCCGCTGTAGTGATTATAATTATCAGTATTACTGCTTGAATTTGTATTACTGTTTGAATTTGAATTTGTATTATTACCAAAATTACTGTTTGAATTTGAATTTGTATTATTTGAAGAACTATTATTGCTAGATAAGGTCTTCATTAAATTTCCAGAACCACCTTTGGAGTCACTTGTTTTACTATCTTGTGTAAAACCTTCTTGTCTATTACAATTACCTCCTAAAAAAGAACATAAGACAAGCCCTAATAATAAAATTAAGAAAAGAAATAATGCTTCAACTTTCATTGTATAATTTATCATTGTATAATTTATATAGTGAAAAAAGTTTAAAAAATAATTGAATTCAATTTATAATATAAATATAATTAACAATAGTATAATATAATGAAAAACGACTCTATAAGTGCTGTTATAATTGATGATGATTCTGATGAGGAAGTAATTGTGGTTCCTCAAAAGACTAAAAGAGTAATTAAAAAACAAGAACCATTAAAAAAATATCATTTAGATAATCCAACTATTTTTGAAATAGGTGTAGATGAGGCTGGCAGAGGTCCAATGTTTGGAAGAGTTTATACAGCTGGTGTCATTTTACCTAAAGATGATTCATTCGACCATTCTAAAGTGAAGGATAGTAAAAAATTTCATTCAAAAAAGAAAATTGAAGAGGCCGCTGAATATGTAATGGCTAATGCTTTAGGGTGGTATGTTAGTTATGAAGATGAGAAATCTATAGATGAAATCAATATATTACAAGCTACGCAAAAATCGATGCATACTTCAATTTTAGAAGTTAGAAAACAATATATTCAAAAAATGAAAGAAGAAGGAAATGAAAATTATAGTTTTCATTTATTAATTGATGGAAATTATTTTAAGCCAATTACAATGTTAAATAAAAAAACTAGTAAAATTGAAAGCATACCATATGATACAATTGAAGGAGGTGATAACAAATATACAGCAATTGCTGCTGCCTCAATATTAGCAAAAGTTTTTAGAGATAAATACATAGATGATTTATGTTTAGAAAATCCAGATTTAATTACAAAATATGGTCTCGATAGTAATAAAGGTTATGGTTCAAAAAGACATATGGATGGAATAAAAGAACACGGTATAACAATTTGGCATAGAAGAAGCTTTGGAATTTGTAAAAATTATGTATAAATATTTTGTTTGATATAAACATAATATAATAGTGAACCTACACCTAAAATCCCCAGTATAGTATTGCTATGTTTAAATCCGCCAAGCTCACTACCTTCATCAATTGATGCTAAACTATATTTTTGAGATAAATCGGTACCTCCACTAGATTTAACTGATTTATTTTTTTTATTAAATTTATTATTACGTGTTTTAGTCATTTAATATATATTAAATGAATAAAATAAAATTGATTTGTTTAGTTATTTATATAGAATACTTAAATAGTAAACAATATAAACACAAAAGTGTATTAAATAAAATGAAAATCGCCGTATTTGATACTGAAACAACTGGATTACCAAAGACTAAAATAATAAATGATGAAACATTATCATTATGGCCTCACGTGGTTCAATTTAGTTATATAATTTATGACACTGAATTAAAAAAAATTATAAAAACAGTTGATTTTGTAATAAAAATTCCAGAAAATATAAATATTAGTGATGAAGTAAGTGATATACATGGTATTACAAATTTCATTTCACAAAATAGTTTATTTAAAATTGAAGATGCGTTATTATTATTTAGTAATGATTATTTAAATTATGGCATAGATTTAATAGTAGGTCATAATTTAAGTTTTGATATTAATATGTTAAAGGTTGAACTAATGAGAGAAATAAGTCCAATAATAGATACAATAAATAAAAGACAGTTTTCACAACTTTTAGATTCTTTAAATGATATGAATCAAGAATCTCCAGAATCTCCAAATTTATATTGTACAATGCAAAAATCAATCGAATTATGTAATTTAAAAATGAAAACTAGATATGGAAAGGAATATTTAAAATTTCCAAAACTTAGTGAATTACATATGAAACTATTTAATTCTTCTCCAAAAAATCTACATAATTCCTTAAATGATGTCTTAATTTGTTTGCGATGTTATTATATGTTAGAACATAAAATAGATATAATAGAAATAGATGATGAAATTAAGAGCTTGTTAATTGATTTAATTTAATCTAATTAAATTTAATTTTGCTCTACTTTTTCTAAAAGTAGACTAAGCAGAACACATATCACAAATTTCATCTTGTTCTTCATTTTTTTTTGCTTCAGGTTCAATTGTAAATTGTTGTGCTTGATGTTTTGCCTTTCTTCTCAAATAATAAATTCCAGTTTTAAGACCTTGTTTCCATGAATAAAAATGCATTGAAGTTAATGTATTATATGTTGGATCTTCAATCCATAAATTTAAACTTTGACTTTGACAGATGAATGCTCCTCTATCAGCAGACATATCAATAACGTGCTTCATAGGTATTTCCCAAACAATTTTATATTTATTTTTAATGTGTTCTGGTAATATATCTAATTGTTGAACTGACCCCTTATTCGCAATAATATTATTTTTGATTTTTTCATTCCATAAATCTAAGTTAATAAGTTCTCTCATAAGATATTTATTAACTACTACAAATTCACCAGCTAATGTACGACGACTGTATAAATTACTAGTGAATGGTTCAAAACATTCATTAAATCCTAAGATTTGTGATGTACTAGCGGTTGGCATAGTAGCCATTAAAAGTGAGTTTCTTAATCCATATGTTTTAATTGATTCTTTGAGTAAAGACCAATTATATCTGTCACTAGGGGTCACATTCCACATATCAAACTGTAAAATACCTTTAGATGCTGGAGAACCTACAAAAGAAGAATATGAACCTGATAATTCTTTTGGCAAAACTAGTTCTTCTTCAATAAAATCATTCTCACAATATTTATATCTTTCAATAGCAATTTCATTACTTTTTTCCAAAGAAGCATGATACATTGTTTCAAAAATTAATTTATTTATATTTTTTGCTTCATCACTATGAAATGGAATATCCATTAAAATAAATGTATCTGCTAATCCTTGAACACCAATTCCAATTGGTCTATGTCTTATATTACTTAATTTAGTTTTTTTAGTTGGATAAAAATTAATATCAATAACTTTATTTAAATTACTTGTTATAACTTTTGTTACTTCGTGTAGCTTATCATAATTAAATTGTTTGGATTCTTCATTAACAAAAGTTGGTAATGCGATACTAGCTAAATTACACACCGCGGTTTCATTTTCGTCAGAATATTCTAGAATTTCCGCACATAAATTTGAGCTCTTAATAATGCCTAAATTCTGTTGATTAGATTTTTTGTTCGCAGCATCTTTAAATAATAAATAAGGTGTACCAGTTTCCATTTGTGCATCTAATATTTTAAACCATAAATCACGAGCATTAACTATTTTTCTTGCCTTACCTTCAGACTCATATTTTTCATATAAGCTCTTAAACTTATCACCATATACATCTGAAAGACCAGGACATTCGTGAGGACAAAATAGATGCCACTTTGCGTTATCTCTAACACGTTCCATAAATAAATCAGGAGTCCAAAGAGCATAAAAAAGGTCACGTGCCTTTAGCTCTTCATCTCCGTGATTCTTTTTTAATTCTAAAAAATCCTCAATATCTGCGTGCCATGGTTCCAGATAAATCGCAAAAGAACCATTCCTTTTTCCAGATTGATTGACGTATCGTGCTGTGCTATTAAAAACTCTAAGCATAGGAACAAGACCATCGGTTTTTCCATTTGTTCCTTGAATATGTGAATCTTTTGCTCTAATATTATGAATATGAAGACCAATACCTCCTGAATATTTTGAAATTTGTGCGCAGTCCTTAAGAGTATTATAAATACCTTCAATACTATCATCTTCCATAGCAATTAAATAACATGAGCTTAGTTGTGGTCTTGGTGTGCCTGCGTTAAAAAGTGTTGGAGTAGCGTGGGTAAAGTATTTTTGTGACATTAAGTCATATGTTTCCTTGACTAATTCTAAGCTATTAGGATTATTTAAATCTCCGTGAATTCCCACAGCAACTCTCATCCACATATGTTGAATTCTCTCTATAACAATATTATTAACTCTAAAAAGATATGCTCTTTCAAGTGTTTTAAACCCAAAGTAATCAATTAAGTAATCTCTATTATGTTCGGTCATTTCATTTAATTTTTCAGAATTAATATTAACAAAATCCCATAATTTTTGAGATACTAAAGGAACATTTTTCTTTTGAATATTTTCAAACATATGTAATGTCATCATTACATTTGAAAATACTGGGTCAGTATTCTTTTGATGATTTGAAACTACAATTCTTGAAGCAAGTGTACCATAATCTGGATGTTGTGTTGATAAAGAAGCACATTGTTCTGCGGCTAATTCATCAATCTTAGTAGTTTCAATCTTATCAAATAGTTGATCTATAACCTTCATTGCGAGAGAAGAATAATTTATATGAATATTTGCTTCTTGCCCTAATTTTTTAATGCGATTTAAAATTTTATCAAAAGAAATATCTACTAATTGGCCGTTACGTTTAGTTACTCTCATATCAAAAGAAGCTTCCATTATTATATTATTTAATATAATAGTTTTAAATCAGTTAAAATATTATATTAAATATAATTTTTTGTTATAATTATTTTGACTCATATATTTTATTATAATATTATATTAGTAAAATATATGTGTAAGATATTAATATCATTTTTAATTTTGTTAATAGTTGTTGCTTATAAGACATCTTTTTTTTTAAATGAAGGGTTTTCAAATTATTATTTAGGAAGCACTAATGGTATATATCCGTCTTCTCAAACAGACGTACTAGTGCAAGATACTTATCCTATCACAGGAAAAAATGGCGTATCAAATGATGGAACAAATGAAATATGGTGGCATTATCCTATTTTTGAGGTTGGCTCTTACAAACAAATAACAAATAATATAAGATATCCTAATAATCCTGATACTGGTAGATGTATGCCTTCTAATTTTTGCGGAGCTTTGTATAAGGATAGACATTTGAAATCTAATTATACTGAACAATTGCCACCAGTAAATCCAACCGCAGGAACACGAGTTGGATATTTTACAACTGATATTAATATGTTACCATTTAGAACTGATGAACCAAATGTTTTATATTAAATCTACTTTTTATACTTTTTTCACAAAGTTATGAAAAGTAGAGCAAAACATATTTAATATTTTAATGTTTTAATGTTTTTATTGAAGTTTAACAATATTTATTAGACATCCTTGAAATCCATTATTATTACTTGTGAATTCTTTTTTTATTCTTTTATTTGGAGCTCTATGGTCGTATCCAGTCTCTCTTTCTTTTAATATAATATTCCAAACATTTTCTAGTTGTACAATATTATCTTGAAACCATTTTTTATTTCTTAAAATAAGAACACAGCTTAATTTCTCTAATTTCCAATAATGATTTTTAATCCACAACATATTATGTTCTGCTGATTCATACTTTTCAATCATTTGTTCTTCCCAAATATCAATTTCGGTATAGACAGTTATTTGTAGTGGTTTATATATATAAAAAGGTCTCCCATCTTTAGTGCTAAAATACATTATAATACCCTTAAATTCATCCTTTAAAGTTTTTTCTTTTCCATCATTATAAAATTCTACAAAATTGTTATATTCTGTAAATTTTGTCTCAAGAAAATCGCATTCATCTAAATCGCATACTTCCATTTGAAGCTGTGTTTGAATCCAATATTCTTTTTTTGGAATTCCAGTTATTTCACGATTAACAATATTTTTAATTTCAAGCATACGACCATATAAATTAGATTTTGTGTCCACATTAATACCATCAGGTGATGCTCCTACAAATTTATAAGTGTTATGTTGAATACAACCAAAATCTTCAATCTTTGTATTATATATATGTTCGTATATTTGAACTGATAATGGTTCATATTTTTGACCCCAATGAAATGTTGAATTTACATTAACCATAGAAAATTTATCATCGCTTGAATTTGTTTTTAAAGGTTGGCATTTTTCATAAATAAGTTGATTTATGTTTGATTGACTTTCAAATGCTTTATAAGCATTACTTGCGGTAATTAAATTATGTCTAAATTCATACCATTCTGGTGTTCTTTGTACTGGTTGTGGTAATGTTCGCAAATAATCTATTTTTATTTGAAGCATATTATTATTTTGGACGTCTAATTCAACAATTTCAATTGTTTCTGTAATAGATACCATACTTTTTGACCTACCTTGATAAAATGTTTCAAAATATATGTCAAACGCATCTGTCAATATATTATTCATATCATCTTCTATGTCTTCATTTAAATCAATATGATCCTCAAATTGTATAAAAAATAATTCTTTTACTGAATCTATAAATGATTCTGTAAAATCCGGTTCAGATACTGCTGATGGATTTTCTTCAATATAAGTATCCATTAATATTAAAGCAGATTCAATAAAATCTAATGTATTTTCTTCGTCAATAAAAAAAAGTGGCTCATCTTCAGGTATAATATCATTTAAAATATCAATTAATTCAGGCAATTCATTAATATTCATCATTATAATCAATTATATTAATATAATATTTAGTTTTTATATTAATATATTGTATTCTTTATTTACTTTCTAAATCGTTTGTTATTTTAATTGGTACTACTGTTTTATTCTTAATTGTGCCTTGTAATTTTTTGACTGGTAAAGATTTTTGTGTTGATACACGTTTATCTATATTTTTAAGAGTAAAATGTTTAGTTGCCTTTGTATATGATAGCGCTGGGATTTCTTTAATTAATCCTGTTGATTTATCATATATGACATCCTTAACTCTTTGAAATTTTTTTCTATCTAGACAATCTTTAAAAAATGATATTAATAATTCAGATTCTTCATCATCTAGTTTATTTTCTACTTTATATAAATTAACATATTCAGTTAATTTTTTTGTTTTAATAGTTTTATCTAATTTACACCACGGGTCATTTTTATTATTATTTTGTTCATTTTCTAAAAATTTTTCCAAATTAGATAAATCATTGGCGGATTTAGTTTCTTTAATAGGTACGCCACTTAAAAGCATTGTTTTATATTTTATATTTTTAAGTTCAATACATTCTTCAGTAATTACAATTTGTGTTGGTATTTCTTCCATTTATATATGATATAATATAATGAGTTAAGTTTAACTAGTTTCATTAAATAGTTATTTATATATAAATATTTATATCATTTAATTATTAAATAAATAAGTATATATAATTTATATGGATATAAATTGTATGGATATAAATTGTATGGATATAAATTGTATAGATATTAATAAAAAAAAAATTAATATAACAGGCAAATCAAATAGATATCAAATAAAAAAATTAACTCAAGAAAAAAAAGGGGATAAAAAAAGGATTGAAATTGAAAAACTAAATTTATCATCAAAATATTTCATATTTGAAAATCAACTTGAATTAATTAATAAAATAAAAAATGAATCAAATAATGAAGAAGATAAAAATGCTTTAAATATATTAATAAAACAAATAGAAAAAAAAATAACTGGATATAAACAACAAGATAATGATAAAAAAAAATTAAATATTAATAAAATAATTAATTTTAAATGTATTATAGATAAATTAATTGAGACTGAAATAAAATGTTATTATTGTAAATGTGAAATGTATATTTTATATGAAAATGTTAGGGAATTAAAACAATGGTCTGTAGATAGAATAAATAATGACTTAGGACATAATGTTGATAATTTTGTTTTAGCTTGTTTAGATTGTAATTTAAAACGTAGATGTAAATCTGCTGATAAATTTTTATTTACAAAACAATTAAATATTATTAAACGAGATAATTAATTTTTCTACTTTTCTTATATTTTCTACTTTTCTTATATTTTCTACTTTTCTTATATTTTCTACTTCCTCCAGTAGAGATTGATTCAGAAATTGTTTCTATAATATTTGAAATAGTTCCATATAAAGAAGGGCCATCTCCAGTAAATCCAAGAGATTTATAATAGTTAATTAATTTTTGTTCTTGTTCTGTTTTATATTGTTCTATTTTTTGTTTAACATCCCTATTAAGGTCATCATATCTCTTAATCCAATGTGGATAATCCCTCCTATTCATTACTTCTTCTTCAAAACTAGTGCGCATTTCTTCATTTGATTCAATATATTTATCAATTTCATCTTTATATATTTTATCTATTTTTTTAGGATCTAATTTAGGAACTGGAAAAATAGACACATCTATTAATTGACTATGTTTTTTTTGAATATAAATTAAAGCATCTAACAATAATCTTTTACCATTCCCGCTACCTCTTAAATTTTGATTAGTACCATTACTAGAACTTGAACCAGTACAATAAAAATATTGTACGTATATATTATTGCTTTCTAGG
>TBL_comb47_HYPODRAFT_10007422_pt1 | contig 11510 bp, 10 predicted proteins | sample TroBogypolimnion_40_FD_10682 | JGI IMG/M metagenome (IMG submission 10682) | reverse complement strand
CTTCCGCCCCCCTATCTCCGCTTCCACAGGTCGAAGGGCTGCGTGCCCACCAGCACATTGAAGCTGCCGGTGGCCCTGCCGCTGTCCGTGGGCGTCTGGAGCTTCAGTAGCCCGTAAGAGAGCTCAACGTAGAAATTGGAGAGGGTCGTGCGCAGCATGAGCCCCATGCCCTGAGCCTTGAGCCCATCAGCGGGGCCCAGGGCCGCACTGTCCCGGGCCACCCGGGCCAGGTCGAAGCGGGGGGTGGCCTCCACGGTGAGCCCAAGGCCGATGTAGAGGCGCAGGGGCAGGCCCAGGCGGAGGGCCGCGAAATTGGGCGCCATGAAGCCCGCAGCACGGGAGCCGATGACGAAGGAGGGACCACCAAGCACCCACCAGCGGTCCAGGGGCAGGTGGCGGCCCTGGCCCCACTCCAGATCCAGATCGGTGCCGAAGTATTCACCCAGGGCCACCAGGCCGCGCACCCGGGCGTAGCTCTGCTGGAAGGTGGCGCCTGGCAGGACCCCCGCCTCCGTCTCACCCACGCCAAAGCGGGAGCGCAGCAGGAGCCCCTCACGCGGCAGGGTGTAGCGGTCGAAGTTGTCCCATTCCTCCGAGAGGAAGACTGCGTTCTGTTGCTGGGAGCGGCGCTGGCCCTGGTCCAGGAAGGCTGCGTCGCGATGACCCAGATCGAAGCTCAGCTTGCCCGTGCCCAGGTTGCTGAAGCGGAAATAGGTGCGCAGCAGGAGGTCCGAAACGCTGATGCGGGCGTCCTGGCCCAGGCTCACCAGCTCCGGCGTGGCCCAGGGCAGGGTCACGTCCAGGCGCTGCTGCCAGTAGGTGGCCGTCAGCTCCAGGCCGGCGCCCCTGGAGAAGCCGAAGGGGCCCCGCAGCACCAGGGCCGCCTGCTCCTGGAGGCGGTTGCGGGCACCACTCAGTTCCACTTCGGTGCCCCTGAAGCCCACGTTCAGGGCCCGGTAGTTGAGGCCCAGCTGCCCACCCAGGGTGGACTCGTAGCCCAGGGAGATGTCCAGGCGCTCCCGCTGCTGGGGTACCGGGATGAGGGTGATGGCCGTGCCTTCGTCACCGTCGGGGCGGATCTGGTAGCGCAGTTCCGCCAGGTGCAGGCGGTGCTCAGCCAGGGCGATGCGATTCTGGAGCTCCACCGGCCGGAGGGGGCGGCCGTGCAATTCGCCCAGCAGGCGCAGGAGGTGGGACTCGTCCACAGAGCTGGGCGCCGACCGGACCTCCACCCGCGTCACCAGGGGTTCTTCGAGGACGATGCGCAGGCAACCGGTCTGGGGGTCGAAGCCGCACTTCCGGGCATCCACCAGGGGATTGCCGTCCATGAGGAAGCCATAGACCAGGCGGGCCACCAGATGACCGAAGACCTCGGGGTTGAAGGGCTGGCCCAGCTTGAAGGTGTCGGTGGCAAGGTTCCAGATGGCGTGGCGCCAGGCGGCGGGGGCCTGCACATCCAGGCTAGTGACGGCCGCATAGGGCCGCAGGTGGAACGTGAGCACGCGCTCCGGGTCCACCGTGGCCCAGGCTTCCCGGGCCAGACCGTGCACCAGGGCCTGCTGGAGGAGGATCTGCACATCCTGGACCCGGACCGCGGGGCTTGGCTTCAGGGTGACGGAGATGAGGCCCGTGAGGGGCGTGTCCAGGTCTCCGGGGCCCTCGAAGGCCACCCGGGCGATGTCCAGCCGCTCCTGGGTGAGGCGCGTGCGGAGCAGGTCGTTCATGGCATCGCGGCGGGCGTCGAAGGCCTCCCGGCCCTGGCGCACCAACTGGGCTGTCTGGGAGCTGTATTCCAGGAAGGGCACATCGTGGATATCGGGGCGGATGAGGAAGTCCGCGGCGGCGCGGCTCTCCCACTGGCGGCGCTCCACCACCAGGTCCAGGCTGCGGGCCGCCACGGAGAGGATGCTGGTGGACGGGCGCCGCTCCAGGGGGGCGCTGATGTCCACGGCGATGACCAGGTCCGGGTGGAAGGCCTCCTTGGCCGTGTGCACGGGCAGGTTCTCCACCAGGGCGCCATCCACGTACTGCTGGCCCTCGATGACCACCGGGCGGAAGCCGCCGGGGATGGACATGGAGGCCCGCACGGCCTCCACCAGGTCGCCCCGGCCGAAGACCCGGCCCTGGCCCGTCTCCAGGTTGGTGGCCAGTACCCGCAGGGGCCGCTGGAGCCGGTCGAAGTCGCCGTTGGAGAAGTAGGCCCCGCGGGCCAGCAGGCCCTGCAGCGTGTGCTGGACCTCCACGCCGCTGCGCAGGCCTTGGGCCAGAGAGAGCTGACCGTCCTGCCGCTCGATGGAGAGGAAGGTGGCGTTGTGGTCCTCCTGCTCCATGAGGGTCTCGCCGGGATTCCGCAGCAGGGGTTCCAGGAAGGCCCGGGTCAGGTCCAGGCGGGCGAAGAGGTCCTCGATCTCCTTGCCCGTGAAGCCGCTGGCGTAGAGCGCGGCCACCAGGGCCCCGGCGCTGGTGCCAGTGAGGCTGTCCAGGGGGTAGCCCACTTCCTCCAGGCGCTGAAGGACCCCGATATGGGCCAGGCCCCGGGCACCCCCTCCGCTGAGGACCAGGCCCACCCGGGGCATGCCGGGGATGACCACCCGGGGGAGGAAGCGGAACACCATGTCCGGGGCCTGGAGTTCTACGTCGATGCGGCGGGGTTCCGCCATGCCAGCCTTGGGCGTGGCAGGGCCCTGCGCCGCCAGCAGCGCCGGCAGGCAGAGGGCCAGCCACCCAGGTTTCATGCGAGCGCCGCCCGTTGCGCCTCCATGAGGGCTCCACAGCCCTGGAGCCCCAGGTCCACGAGAGCCGCCGCCTCGGCGCGACTGAAGGGACGGCCTTCGCCGGTGCCCTGCAGCTCCACCAGATCAAGCACCCCGCCGTTCCTGCCCCGGGCCGCCACCAGGTTGCAGTCCACGGCGGCCAGGTGGTCCTCCTCGTATTCCAGGTCCAGCACCAGGCCCCGGCGACCTTCCCCGGCCTCCACGATGCCCGCGCTGACGGCGGCCACCTGGCGGACCAGGGCGGCCTCCAGGCCCCGGGCCCGCAGGGCCATGGCCACGGCCACCCAGGCTCCGGTGATGGAGGCGCAGCGGGTGCCGCCATCGGCATTCAGCACGTCGCAGTCCACCGTGAGGGTCCACTCACCCAGGAGGGCCAAGTCCACGGCCTGGCGCAGGCTGCGGCCGATGAGGCGCTGGATCTCCACGGTGCGGCCCTGCTGCTTGCCTTTGGCCGCTTCGCGGTCCGAGCGTGTGTTCGTGGCTGCGGGCAGCATGCCGTACTCCGCCGTCAGCCAGCCCGTGCCCCGGCCCTTCATCCAGCTCGGCACCTTGTTTTCCAGGTTGGCGGCGCAGAGGACATGGGTGTTTCCCTGCTTCACTAGGCAGGATCCGCCCGCGTGCAATTGGACGCCCTGAATGAGCTCCAGGTGGCGCAGGGCCTCGATCGGACGCATCAGCAGCTCCCCTTGTATTCGATCTTGTCCACCCGCCCCTGATGCCGCCCACCTTCAAAAGGTGTATCCAAGAACGTTTTCAGGTAGGATTCTGCATTGAGCGGATCCGTCAGCCGCTGGCCGAAAGCGATGGCGTTCGCGTCATTGTGCTGCCGAGCCAGTGCCGCGTGTTCAGTGGAGGTCACGAGCGCGCAACGGATTCCGGCATGGCGGTTGGCCGCGATGCTGATACCGATGCCCGATCCGCAGACCAGCACCAGGCGCTCCCACTGATCTATGCCTTCCGCTGCCCGATGCGCGAAATCCGGATAATCCACCGAGGCCATTCCATCCGTACCGAAGTCCACCACGGCATGTCCCTGCTCCACCGCCCAGGCCTTGAGCCGCTCCTTCAGGTCGTACCCCGCATGATCGCTTGCAAAGCCCAGCCGCATCGTCAAACCCCCAGGTCTCCAGCCTACCGCCTTCGGCCCACGGGCCCCAGCCTCCAGCCCACTGTCCACAGCTCAAAGCCGATAGCTCAACCATGCTGAATCTGTTCCTGCAGTATCGCCCCCAAGATCGCGGCTTTCTCCTGTGCATGCCTGAGGCTGTGGGTGCCACAGAGTGGCTCCGGGCGTTGCGGACCCTGCCTGGCGAACTCCAGGGCCGGGAGCGCCTGACCCCTGCCAAGGCACAGATCTTCCTACCCGACGGTGCCCTGGTCGAAATGCACGCCGTGCCCCTGCGCTGGCAGCGGGCCTATCCCTGGCTCTCCTCCCTGGCCCTGAACCCCGGCACGGCCGGCCCCACCCTCCGCTACTGGGCCACCGTGCTCCGCCTCCTCCAGTCCCTGGTGGTGCGTGGCGCCGTCCTGCCCCAACTGGACACCCGCGGCAATCCCTGGAAGGCCCGCTGGGGCGTCAGCCTCACCAGCCCCTCGGACCGCCTGGCCCTCCGCCAGCTCACGGAGGCCATGCCGCCAGCCTCGGTGGCCTTCCCTGAAACCGACACCTGGGGCTTCACCAAGACCGTGGCCCTGGGCGATCTGGACGCCTTCGACATCGAGGACGACCTGGCCATGCCGCCGGCGGCGGATGCTGTGCTGACCGCCTTCCTGGAGGATGGCGCGGACTTCATCATGCGCTTCGTGGCGGGCGGCCTGCGGGCCGGGGACGATCCCCGCCTCAGCCTCATCCACCGCCTGCGGGGCCACAAGCGGGACCGTCTGCCCTGGGACGAGCGCATCATGGTGGCCCTGTGCCACCAGCTGCCGGAATTCCCCACCATCGGCATCACCGAGCGCACCCTGGGTGAGCAGTTGACCCAGTGGAGCGAGGGCGCGCGGCCCCAGTGGCTGCGTCCCAGCCTGCGTCTGGAGGCCCCGGCGGTGCCCCTCACCACCCAGGCCGTGCAGGACGCGGACCGGCTGGCCGAAGAGGGCTGGATCCTCAAGGTGGGCCTGGAGACTGAAGCCGGTGCCGACATCGGTGTGGCCAAGCTCTGGGAACCCTCCACAGAGCCTGCCGTGTTGCAGGCCCGCCAGGCCCTGCTGCGAGGCCTGGCCCGCGCCACACCCTTCTTCCCGGCCCTGGAACGGGCCCTCTCCGGCCAAAAGCCCGAGGATCTGGTGCTGCGGCCCACGGAGGCCTGGGGCTTCCTTACCCGGGGCGCTGCGCAGCTGAAAGAGGCTGGCTTCCTGGTCCACATCCCCGAGAGCCTGGCGGACTTCGGCGGTGCCAAGCGGCTCCGCGCCAAGGTGCGCCTGGGGGCCCGCAGCACGGTGGACTCCGGCCCCCTGGCCCAGGCGGGTCTGGAGGGCAGCGTCAGCGCCGACTGGTCGCTCATGCTCGGCGACGACGCCCTCAGCGTCGAGGACTTCGCCCAGATGGCAAGCCTCAAGCACCCCCTGGTGGCCTGGAAGGGCAAGTGGGTGGCGCTGGATCCCGAGACCCTCAAGCAGATTAGCGCCGTCATCCAGGCCAGCGCCGGAGCGGGCTTCGAAAGCATGACCAAGGGCGATGCCCTGGCCGCCGCCCTCACGGGCACGGCCCGCATCCCAGGTGTCAGCGAGGCCATCGAGGTGGAGGTGGCCGGTGACTTTGGGGCTGCCCTGGAGGATCTCAAGGTCCTGCCGGACAAGCCCATCACCCAGCCCACCACCTTCAAGGGCCAGTTGCGGCCCTACCAGCTGCGCGGCCTGGCCTGGCTCGAGGGCCTGTCGCGCCATGGCCTGGGCGGTATTCTCGCGGACGACATGGGTTTGGGCAAAACCATCCAGGTCCTGGCCCTGCTGCTGCACCGCCAGGAACACAGCCCCGAGTTCGGTCCCGCCACCCTGCTGGTCTGCCCGACCTCCCTGCTGGGGAACTGGGAGCGGGAGCTGGCAAAGTTTGCGCCCTCCGTGCCGGTCTTCGTGCACCACGGCAACAACCGGGACCGTCTGCCCAAGACCTTCAAGCCCCATACCCTGGTGCTCACCACCTACGGCGTGGTGCGCCGCGAGGAGGACACCTTCGCCGCCCGTCCCTGGGGCATGGTGGTGGTGGACGAGGCCCAGGCCATCAAGAACGCCAGCTCGGCCCAGGCCAAGGCCATCCGCAAGCTGCACGGCGCCTTCCGCCTGGCGCTCACGGGCACCCCCATCGAGAACCGCCTCACGGAGCTGTGGGCCATCATGAACGCGGGCCTGCCGGGCTACCTGGGCAGCGAGTCGCAGTTCAAGGAGCGCTTCGCCAATCCCATCGAGAAATACCGCGATCCCGACGCCGCCAACGAGCTGCGCCAGCGCATCGGGCCCTTCATCCTCCGCCGCCTCAAGAGTGACAAGAGCATCATCCAGGACCTGCCTGAGAAGAACGAGATGAAGGTCTTCACTACCCTCAGTCGCGAGCAGGCGGAGCTCTACCAGTACCGCGTCGAAAAGATGGACGAGGAGCTGGACGCCGCCTCCTCGGGCATCGAGCGCCGTGGGCGCATCCTGGCCCTGCTCACGCACCTCAAGCAGATCTGCAACCACCCCAGCCAGTTCCTCAAGGCCCAGGGGCCCTACAAGAACCGCAGCGGCAAGCTGGACCGCCTCACGGAAATGCTGGAAGAGGTCGTCGAAGCCGGCGAGCGCGCCCTGGTCTTCACCCAGTTCAAGGAGATGGGCGACCGCCTCCAGGTCCACCTCAAGGACGAGCTGGGCTTCGAGCCCCCCTTCCTGCACGGCGGCACCACCCGCGAAGGCCGCGATGAGCTGGTGCGGGCCTTCCAGGAAGACGCGGACTCCTCCCCCGTGCTGCTGCTGAGCCTCAAGGCCGGTGGCGTGGGCCTCAACCTCACGGCTGCCACCCATGTGTTCCACTTCGACCGCTGGTGGAACCCCGCCGTGGAAGACCAGGCCACGGACCGCACCTACCGCATCGGCCAGACCAAGAACGTGCAGGTCCACAAGCTGGTCACCATCGGCACCCTGGAGGAGAAGATCGACGCCCTCCTGGAGTCCAAGCGGGACCTCGCGGACCGTGTGGTGGGCAGTGGCGAAGGCTGGCTGACGGAGCTGGATGATGACGCCCTGCGTCGCCTCGTGGCACTGGATCCCGACGCCGAGCTGCTGGACGCCGATGAGGCCACACCCGAGGAGACCGCGCCCAAACCGGTGCGGCGCAAGGCCAAGGAGGTGGCGCCATGATGAGCCACGCCGACCGCTTCGGCGCCACGTGGTGGGGCCGCCTCTGGATCCAGGGCCTCGAGAAGCTCGGGGACGACTACGAAAATCGCCTGCCTCGGGGCAAGAAGTACGCGGAGGACGGCCACGTCTCCCACTTCGGCGTGCAGCCCGGCGAGATCCAGGCCCGGGTCCATGGCCGCAAGACCTACAACGTGACCTTGGGCCTGCCCGCCCTCACCACCGCGCAGTGGGAGAAGGCCCTGACCCGCATTGCCCAGGAGAGCCGCTTCGTGGCCTCTCTGCTGGCAGGCGAAATGCCCCAGGGCCTGGACGAGACCTTTCGCGAGGCGGGCGCCAGCCTCTACCCCCGCGTGCCCAAGGAGCTGCAGACCCACTGCGACTGCCCGGACTGGGCCAACCCCTGCAAGCACGTGGCCGCCGTCTGCTACGTCATGGCCGAGGCCCTGGACCGGGATCCCTGGCTGCTCTTCGACCTCCGGGGCAAGAGCCGCGAGGAAGTGCTCCAGGCCCTGCAGTCGGCCCTGGATGCCGCCGCCGTGGCCGTCCCCAAGAAGCGGGGCCGTCCTCCCAAGAAGCAGCAGACCGTGGCGGACCTCCTCCGCCAGGAACAGCCCGAACCCGAGCCCTGGCGCCGCCTCCCCGAGGAGGCCTATGACGCCCTGCCCATGCCCCTGCCTGAGCTCACCATCCCCCGCATGATCCCGCCGGATCCTTCGGTGTTCACCCAGTTGGGGCCGTTGCCCCACGCCCGCATCGAGACCAGTCTCTGCCTGGCCGCCCTCATGCACCGCACCGCCCAGTGGGTGCAGCAGCAGATTGAGGACGGCCCCAAGGGCCTTGAAGACGGGGAGGAGGACGGCGATCTGGAGCAGCCCGCCTCGCCCTTCGACGCCCCCCTCCAGCCCGCCCCCAAGACCAGCCGTAACTGGCGTCACAAGAAGCGACGCTGGGGCAAGAAGGGCTGATACCTTTCCATCCTTGGACCTTAGGAGTTCCCATGCGCACCATCAGCACCCCCGCCGCCCCCGCCGCCATCGGCCCCTACAGCCAGGCCCAGATCTCGGGCAACCACCTCTACACCTCGGGGCAGATCCCCCTGGTGCCCGAGACCATGGAGATGGTCACCGGCCCCATCGAGCCCCAGGCCGAGCAGGTGCTGAAGAACCTCAGCGCCGTCCTAGCCGCTGCTGGCACCAGCTGGGACCGCGTCGTGAAGACCACGGTCTTCCTGTCCGACATGGCCGACTTCGCCGCCTTCAACGCCATCTACGAAAAGGCCCTCGGCGGTGCCAAGCCTGCCCGCAGCACTGTCCAAGTGGCGGCCCTGCCCCGCGGCGCGAAGGTCGAGATCGAGCTCATCGCGGAAGTCTGAATCGAGCGGCTCGACCCATTCCAGGGTTCTGTTTAACCGCAGAGGACGCAGAGAGCGCAGAGGAATGACGGCCCTCCTCTGCGTCCTCTGCGTCCTCTGCGGTTAATTGGTTTTACCCCAGCCCCAGTCGCGCCTTGAGGCCTGGTGCGGCGCCTCGACTGACTTCGAGTTCGACGCCGCCCTGGAGGCGCACGAGCAGGCGGCCGGACTCGCCGGTCTGCACGCCGACCACGGCTTCGGGGCGCAGCAACAGGTGGCGGTGGCCGCGCACCACGCGGCCCCCCAGGGCTGCCTCAGCCTCGGCCAGGGTCTTCCAGGTGGTGCGCAGGCGCTCGCCCACGAAGGCCCAGACCGTCTCGTCCTCCAGGAGGAAGTGGGTGGTCTTGGCCAGGTCCACCAGCACCAGGCCGCTGCCTGCCTTCACGGGAAACCGGAAGGGCCCTGCGGCGCGGGGAGTCTCGGGCGTCGGCACCGTCCCCCGGGCTCGCAGGCGTCCGAGGGTGGTGGCCAAGCGTTCGGCGGTGACGGGCTTCAGCAGGTAGTCCGTGGCGGCCTGCTCGAAGGCCCGCACCGCGTGCTCCGCATAGGCCGTCACGAAGACCACGGGCAGGGGTCGGGGCAGGTCCAGGGAGACGTCCAGGCCCGTGAGCCCCGGCATCTGGATGTCCAGGAAGAGGGCGTCCACGGGCTCGCCGCTCGCCAGCCACGCCAGCACGGAGGGTCCGTCCTCCAGCTCCGCCACCACCTCGCAGCCCGCCTCACGCAGGAGGCGGCAGAGGCGCCGCAGGTTGAAGGGCTCGTCCTCGGCCACCAGGACGCGGAGGGATGCCTGAGGCAGGGGCAAATGGGTCATGCCTGCACCTCCACCCGGAGTTCCGCCACAGTCCAGTCGCCTTCCCGGCGCAGGCTCAGGGCCTCAGGAGGCGCGCCCAGCAGGTCCAGGCGCTCCCGCAGGTTCCGCAGGCCGAGCCCCGTCGGATCCGCAGCCCCAGACCAGGGCCCGGTGTTGGCCACCCGGACGCAGAGGCTGGGGCCCACATGGGTCACGTGCACGTCCAAGTCGCCGCCCCCCACGGCCTTGGACACCCCGTGCTTGAGGGCGTTTTCCACCAGGGGTTGGATCATGAGGGGCGGGATCTCGAGGGCATCCAGGGCCGGGGGCCAGTCCCAGCGTTCCCGCAGGCGCTTCCCCAGGCGGATCCGCTCTAGGGCCAGGTGCTTTTCCACCAACTCCCGCTCGGCCCCCAGGGGTGCCCGCAGGCGGGAGCCGTGATCCAACAGGGCCCGCAGTAGACCCGAGAGGTTCACCAGCGCCGCCTCGGCGGCCTGGGGGTCCTCCCGCACCAGCTCTGTGAGGCCGCTGATGGCGTTGAACAGCACGTGGGGATTCATCTGCCCTTGGAGGGCCCGGGCCTGGGCCTCCTTGGCGGCTCGGCGGGCTGCCTGGGTCTGGAATTCCGCCTTCTCCCGGTCCGCCAGCATCCAGCCCAAAAGCAGACCGAAGCAGAGGTGGGCCACGCCCAGACCCCAGAGGCGGGGGTGGATGGGCAGGGCCCAGGGAGCCGGGCCGGGCGGCCCCAGGGGCCCCATGTGCAGCATGGGGCCCTGGCCCATCCGGCCCATGCCCCGACCGGGCCCCATGTGGGCGGGCGCGGCGGCATCCAGGGCCAGGAGCAGGCCCAGGGTCAGTAGCAGCATCCAGGGCAGGGCCTGGAGGGCCCCGCGCAGCAGCCCCGCCATGGGTGCCTCATCGCCGCTCCACTGCCAGGGCAGGGGCGCCAGCACCAGGAAGAGGGCCACCCACAGGGAGGGCGCCAGCAGGTCCACGAGGCCCGGCTCGGGCAGGCCCATGAGGACGCGGCTGAGGTTCCATACCAGCCCGAACAGCAGCGCAGCGCCCCAGGTCCCGGGGCGCTGCAACCGCTGGCTTGTGCTGCTGAGAACCGCTGAGGCGCGCATGGACCCTCAGTCTAGGCGTTCGGGTTCACTTGGTGGGCTTTTCGGCCGGGGCTCCCGGACAATCCTGGGGGTGCTGGCCCTCGTGACCGGGATGCCCATGCCCCATGTCGTGGCCCATGCCCCGACCCATACCGGGCACCATCCCAGGACCGCCGGGGCCCATGGGCATCTGCTCGAACTTGGCCTTCTGCTCCGGCGTCAGCAGGGGAAGGATCTCCTGGCGGAGGGCCCGGTGCTCCAGCAGCAGGTCGAACTGGGCCGCCGAAACCTTGTCGTGGGCTGCGCGGAGGGCGTTCACATCTGCGTTCTTGGCCATGGCCTCGTGCAGCGCCTTCCCGGCGGTCTGGGCGGCCTCCTGCTTGGCCTCGAGGGTCTTCTGGTGGCGCTCGTGGATGGCCTTGAACTGGGTCTTCTGGGCTTCACTGAGGTTCATGCCTCGGAAGCCTTCCATGCCACCACGATGGAAACCTGGGCCAGCGCCCGGTCCGGAGCAGGTGCCGCCGGGGCCCCGTCCCGGGCCACAAGGGCGACGCCAAGGGTCACCAGGGCGAGGGTGAGGGCGGCGAGACGAAGGGGATGACTGATCATGGGATGCCTCCTGGCTGGGTGGGCGGTGCTTCCGTCCACACCATGAGATACGCCTAGCGGGGCCAGAGTGGCAGCGCATCCGCGAATGACAGAGCCGGGGGGGCGAATGACAGTGGCAAGAGGCTGAACTGCGTCGGCTAGCCCTCTTCGGTCTCCCCGATGTCCTCTTCGATACCCTCCCAGCGCTGGTGGGCCTGGAAGGCGGGCTCCTGGAGGTGGGCCAGGAAATCCTTCATGCGCGCCCCCCAGTTGGAGGCGGCCACACGGCCCTCGGGCAAGTGGGGCAGGAGATCCGTCGGGGCCTCCTCCAGGCAGAGCTGAGTAAGGATCAGACTCTGGCGGAAGCTCTCCCCCACGGGCGTGAGGTTCGCGGCGAGGGTCTCGAGGAGTTCCGCCAGGGGATCCTCCTCGGGCAGAGCTTCCAGGGTGCTGCTGAGTACCTCCACCGTCTTCATGCGGGCCGTGAGGAGCTTCAGGTGCAGGCGCTC
>TBL_comb47_HYPODRAFT_10007418_pt1 | contig 11513 bp, 6 predicted proteins | sample TroBogypolimnion_40_FD_10682 | JGI IMG/M metagenome (IMG submission 10682) | reverse complement strand
TTCATCGTGATGGCCGTGGTGTATTTTGTCTTCATGATGGGCGGGGCCATGTCCTACCGCATTCCTGCCATGGGCTGGAAGCCCGAAGGCTGGACACCGCCCGTGGCGGCGGCCAGCCATGCCATGATTACACAAAACCATGTGCACGTCAGTCGGGTCTGGGGGATTCCACAGTTCTGGTTGGTGTGGATGGTGCTTTGCATGAACGTGTCAGCGGGCATTGGTGTGATTGGCATGTCCTCTCCCATGCTGCAAGAGGTCTTTGGAGGAGCCTTGATAGGTATCCCCGCCAAATTTGTCGATCTTGACAAGACCCAGCTCACCGCCATTGCGGGTGTGGCTGCGGGATTTACCGCCTTGCTCAGTCTCTTTAACATTGGTGGTCGATTTGTCTGGGCTTCCTTGTCAGACTTTTTGGGCCGCAAAATGACCTATGTGGTCTTCTTTATATTGGGCGTTGTGCTCTACGCGAGCGTGCCCTCGAGCGCAGCCGCGGGCAGTCAGGCCCTTTTTGTGGCGGCTTTTTGCATTATTTTGAGCATGTATGGCGGCGGTTTTGCCACGGTCCCAGCCTATTTGGCCGATTTATTCGGCACGCAAATGGTGGGCGCCATCCATGGACGGCTGCTCACCGCTTGGGCCACGGCCGGCATCTTGGGGCCGGTGATCGTCAACTACATGCGCGACTACCAATTGGGCTTGGGAATCCCGCGTGAACAAGTCTATAACCAAACCATGTACATCTTGGTGGGCATGTTGGTGGTGGGCCTCATCTGCAATGTGCTCATCAAGCCGGTGGACGCGAAATACTTCATGACCAACGAAGAGCTTCAGGCCGAAAAGAAACTCGCCCATGAGCAAGCGGCCCAGTCGCAAATGAGCGCCATAGGATCGGACCACGGCACGTCCAATGGTCTTTGGGTTGGCTTGGCTTGGGCGGCGGTGGGTTTGCCCTTGGCTTGGGGAATCTACCGCACGCTCTTGAGTGTGGCCAAGTTTTTGCATTGAGGCTCAAGCCCGGCCTTGCGGTCGATTGAACCTGATGGGCTTAGGGCCCTATCTATAATCAAGAGCAAGCGATTGAATTGTTTCATCCGTTGAACTGAAAGTCTCACCCGCCATGGCCACCATCACGTCTATCTCTGCGGATGAAATGCGCCGCCAAATCCGCCGCAAAAGTCAGCTCAAAGGCCGTCAAGCCGATGAGTCCTCTTTGCTGGCGGTCCAAAGTCTGATGGGTCCGGGTCCTTATCGGCGTGACTTGCTCATTGAGTATCTACACCTTTTGAACGACCATCACAAGGGCCTCCTTCATGGCCACTTGGTGGCTTTGGCCAAAACCTTGAACCTGCCCATGGCCGAGGTTTTTGAAGTGGCGTCCTTTTACCACCACTTTGACATCGTGCCAGAAGGCGAAGCGCCCCACGCGCTCACTGTTCGGGTGTGCGATGGGCTCAGTTGCGAGTTGGCCGGAGCCCAAGACCTGCTCCAACGGCTCCCATCCCTGCTTGGCTTGGACAAGATCCGGGTCATTCCCGCCCCGTGTGTGGGGCGCTGCGAGCACGCACCGGTGGCCGTCGTCCACCAAAACCCCATTGACAAAGCCACCGCGGAGTCGATTCAAGCGGCCGTGGTGGCCAAGCAAACCGAGCCCTTCGTCGACGATTACGATGACCTTGACCTGTACGAAAAGGCTGGGGGCTACGCGCTCTTAAAAAGCATCGTGGCGGGAGCGTTGCAGCCCGAGGACATCATAACAACCCTGGAGAGCTCTGGACTGCGAGGCTTGGGCGGGGCGGGTTTCCCGGTGGGTCGCAAATGGCGCATTGTGAGAGATCAGACGGCTCCGCGTCTCATGGCTGTCAATATTGACGAAGGCGAGCCCGGCACCTTCAAAGACCGCAGCTATTTGGAGCGCGAGCCACACCGATTTCTAGAAGGCATGCTCATTGCCGCCCAGGTGGTCGGGGTCGATGCCATCTACATCTATTTGAGAGACGAGTACCATGGGTGTCGGCAGATTTTGACCACTGAGATAGCCCGGCTTCAAGAGCGGCCTCCTTGTGAGCTCCCCAAGATTGAGCTTCGCCGCGGTGCCGGGGCCTACATCTGCGGTGAAGAGTCGGCCATGATCGAGAGCATTGAGGGCAAGAGAGGCGAGCCGCGCATGCGCCCGCCCTACATTGCCGAAGTGGGCCTTTTTGGGCGACCCACCTTGGAGCACAATTTTGAGAGTTTGTACTGGGTGCGCGACATTGTTCAAAAAGGCGCCGAGTGGTTTTGCGGCTTTGGTCGACACGGGCGCAAGGGGCTGCGCAGCTTCAGTGTGAGCGGTCGGGTGAAGTCCCCTGGCGTCAAGTTGGCGCCAGCGGGCATCACCATCCAAGAGCTGGTGGATGAGTATTGCGGTGGCATGCTGGAAGGTCACCAGTTTTATGGCTACTTGCCAGGTGGGGCATCGGGCGGGATTTTGCCCGCGAGTTTGAATCAAGTGCCCCTGGATTTTGACACCTTGCAGCCCTACGGCAGTTTCATCGGTTCGGCCGCGGTCATGGTGCTCGGACACCTAGACTCAGCGCGTGGGGCCGCTTTGAACATGATGAATTTCTTCAAGCACGAGAGCTGTGGTCAGTGCACCCCGTGCCGCGTGGGGACCGCCAAAGCCTCGGTGCTCATGGCCTCCCCAGTGTGGGATCAAGCCACCTTGGAAGACTTGAGTCAAGTCATGCTCGACGCCTCCATTTGTGGCCTGGGCCAAGCCGCGCCCAACCCGGTTCTAAGTGTGCTCAAATATTTTCCGCATGAGGTGGTCTAGTCCATGAGCCAACACACACCCAGCGCTCTTACTAGCCGCGCCAATCAAGAGATGCAAGAGATGCAAAACATGCAAAACAACCCCGGCATAGCGTTTGTTTTGAATGGCCAGCCTCTGACCGCCCACGCGGGGGAGACGGTCTTCAAAGCGGCCCAGCGTCACGGACAATCTATTCCCCATCTGTGCTACATGGATGGCCTGCGTGCCGATGGCAACTGCCGCGCCTGTGTGGTGGAGATCAAGGGCGAGAGGGCCTTGGCGCCAAGTTGCTGTCGTGCGGTCACCCCAGGCATGGAGGTCAACAGTGAGAATGCGCGGGTCAAGAAAAGCCAAGCCATGGTGCTTGAACTCCTCTTGAGTGATATGCCCGATCGGGGATACCACTGGATCGATGAAAATAAAGCCTTGCCTGTCCTCAACCCTGGCGCGAAGTCGGGTGGTGAACACGGTGAGTTGAGCCACTGGGCCAATGAACTCGGTGTCGAGGTGCGCCCAGCTTTGAAGGCCTTGCGCCGCCAGCAGCCGACCCACGATGTGTCGCACCCCGCCATGGCGGTGAATTTGGATGCCTGCATTCAATGCAACCGCTGCGTGCGCGCTTGTCGTGAGGAGCAAGTCAACGACGTCATTGGATATGCCTTCCGAGGCGAGCACAGTGCCATTGTGTTTGACCTCGGTGACCCCATGGGCGAGAGCAGTTGTGTGGCCTGTGGTGAGTGCGTGCAGGCGTGCCCCACCGGCGCCTTGATGCCCAAAACCCAAGTGGGCTCGCAAGTGGTGGATAAAAAAGTCGATTCGGTCTGCCCGTTTTGTGGGGTGGGTTGCTTGTTAACCTACAACGTCAAAGACAACAAAATTGTGAGTGTCAACGGTCGAGATGGCCCAGCCAACCACAACCGTTTGTGTGTCAAGGGGCGTTTTGGTTTTGATTACATTAACAACCCGCAGCGTTTGACCCTGCCGCTCATTCGCAAAGCGGGCGTGAGCAAAGACCCCGCCATGATTGCCCAGCTCAACCGCGATGCGGCCGATTGGTCTCATGTGTTTCGCGAGGCGACCTGGGACGAAGCCTTGGCCTTTGCTTCGGGGGGCCTTCAGCATCTTCGCGACACCCATGGGCCAAAAACCTTGGCGGGCTTTGGTTCGGCCAAGGGCTCCAATGAAGAGGCTTATTTGTTTCAGAAGTTGGTGCGAACGGGGTTTGCGTCCAACAATGTCGACCACTGCACCCGCTTGTGCCACGCGTCGAGTGTGTCGGCGCTATTGGAGGGGGTGGGCTCTGCGGCCGTGAGCAACCAGGTCAACGATGTCGAGCATGCCGAGTTGATTTTTTTGATTGGTTCTAACCCCACATCGAACCACCCCGTGGCGGCGACGTGGATGAAGAATGCAGCCAAGCGTGGCACCAAAATCGTTGTCGCCGATCCGCGAAGGACAGAGATGAGCAAATACGCTTGGCGCGATTTGCAGTTCAAGGCCGACACCGATGTGGCCATGCTCAATGCCTTGATTCACACCATCATTGAAGAGAACTTGGTCAACGAGTCCTTTGTGCGTGAACGCGCCAACCATTTTGAGGAACTCAAGAACAATGTGCGGGCTTATAGCCCGGAGGCGATGGCGCCCATTTGCGGCATACCTGCGCAGACTTTGCGCGAAGTCGCCCGGGCCTTCGCCACGGCCAAAAGCGCCATGATCTTGTGGGGCATGGGGGTGAGCCAGCACGTGCACGGCACGGACAATGCCCGCTGCTTGATTGCGCTGTCAACCATCACCGGTCAAGTCGGTAAGCCCGGGTCGGGCCTGCACCCCTTGAGAGGACAAAACAATGTGCAAGGGGCAAGTGACGCGGGACTCATCCCGATGATGTACCCCAACTACCAGCGCGTGAGTGACCCAGCAGCGCACGCTTGGTTTGAAGCGTTTTGGGGCACGCCGCTTGATGCGCTGCCGGGTCTGACGGTCGTGGAGATCATGAACAAAGTCTTGGTCGAAGACAGCGACCCGCAAAAGATCCGCGGCATGTACATCATGGGTGAGAACCCGGCCATGAGCGACCCCGATTTGAACCATGCCCGGCACGCACTCGCAACATTGGAGCACTTGGTCGTGCAAGACATCTTCATGACCGAGACGGCGTGGCTGGCCGATGTTGTGCTGCCCGCCACCGCTTGGCCTGAAAAAACTGGCACGGTGAGCAACACCGATCGCATGGTGCAAATGGGCCGGCAAGCGGTCGAGGCACCCGGTTTGGCCAAGCCCGACTTGTGGATCATCCAACAAATTGCCAAGGGCATGGGGCTGCATTGGCATTATGCCGGCGAGCATGACGGCGTTGCCGCAGTTTTTGAGGAGATGCGACAAGCCATGGCCTCGGCCATTGCTGGCATCACTTGGGATCGTGTGGAGCGCGACTCCAGCGTCACATACCCTTGTTTGAGCGCCGACGACCCGGGTGAGCCCACGGTCTTCAAGGACAGCTTTGCGACCCAAGACGGGCGCGTGAACTTGGTGCCAGCTCAAACCATTGGCGCCAATGAGCAGCCCGACCAGGACTATCCCTTTGTCTTGATCACCGGTCGACAACTTGAGCATTGGCACACGGGCAGCATGACTCGCAGAGCCAGTGTCCTTGATGCGCTCGAGCCCATGGCAATGGCTAGCCTGTGCGGCGAGGACTTGAAAACGCTTGGCATTGTCCCTGGCGACCTTATCACCTTGACGTCTCGGCGTGGAGAAGTGGTGCTTCATGTGAGGCGTGATGACGGAACCCCCAAGGGAGCGGTGTTTGTCCCCTTTGCCTATTACGAGTCGGCGATCAATTTGCTCACCAATGCCGCACTCGACCCGGTCGGCAAAATCCCCGAGTTCAAATATTGCGCGGTGGCCATCCATGCAGGGGGACTGAGCGCAGCAGCGGCGGGCTTCATGCAGCACTCGGCGTAGGCTGTGTGTTGTGTGCTTGGAGCTGGATGCATGATGGCCAGTGTGTTTGGCGTTGCATTTGAACAGGCCTGGCCCAAACTTTTTCGTGGCAAAAAAATACCAAGTGGTGGGGGTGGGTGATGGAGTGTGAAGTTTCTTGAATCGCAAAGAAGCAAAGAAGGGGAGGCTTTGGTACAAGGGTCAACAGATGCCAACCCACGATGACCGTTATTGCCTCTTCGCTGATCGAGCCCTCAAGCTTTCAATTCTGTGGATCGGTGGGCTTGTCCTTGACCGACCATTGATGCGAGGGTGTGGAGCTGATGAGGTTGGACCATGCGCTGGGTTTCTTTTTGACAGAAGTCTTTTTCGGGTTGCTGGCGGCAGTTGAGCCATTGAGTTTTTTCTCAGTGTGGCCCGTCGCAGTCGATTTATTTTTTGATTTGGGTTGAGTGGGTGTCTTCATGGTCTTTGCTTTTCGTATGACGCGACTATAGTTTAATTTTTAACAGAGTCCAACTGTATTGGCCGTAAAACGTGTAGTCGGTGCGACACACCTTTAGAGTTGCTGCTGAGAAAAAAACGTTTGACATTCACGTCATTTTTTCACCTGAAAAATTGTTTTCAAGTACTCACTGATTCTCTCGGTGAGACTCACCGTTTGGATGGATGCATGGGTGCTTCCCCTTTGCGGGTTGTCAGTCTGGTCTTTGTTGTGCTCGTCTTTTGTGGGAGCTTGGCGCTCTGGCGTGGTGGAGTTGGAGTTGGAGTTCAACTGTTTTTCGGTGCCAGTTGACGCACTGTTTTCAATGGGATTGACAAGGATCAACGGATTTGAAATGTCTTGTGTGTTTCTGTGTGCATTTTCTGTGCGGTCCAAAAAAGTGGTGTCAAGGATGTTGTTCACAGCATTCTTGCTCAATGGCTCAAAAGGCTGGCCTTGAACGACCGATGACTCGAGTGGCAACAGATGCAAGGTGGTCGCGATCCATGCACAAATCTTGGCCGTCCAATTCGCCGGGTGAGTGGCCGCATCCAGGCTCAAGATGTGCAGTCGAGGAATGGCGGCTTTGAATTTTCGCGCAACCGCCAAGCCACAAATCGGGCTGCGAGTATTGTGCAGCAGCAAAACGTCGCCTAGAAACGATTTCATCAGTCTTTCAAAATGCATACCCGACCAGTCATAGTCGTACTCCAAATCAAAGTGGTGCTTGGAGCCGACATCGTCAATGGCGCGTGGGTCTATGCGTTGGTCTACGGGCAGGCCAGATATTTGAAGTTTGAATTGCTTTAAATCAATGGTTTTGTAAAGCCCATAAATCGACATCCAAGACAAACTCAGACCGATGTCGTTGAGGATCAAGCCTTTGATTTCGAATTTTAAAATTTGAGACAAGTGCATCGCCAAAATTCCACCCATGCTGGTGCCCACCAGATAAATCTCCATCTTGGGTAAGGAGACTTGTTCCTTGATCTGCTCATTGATCCGCGCTTCGATGAATTCCACCAAGTCGTCAAGATAGATGGACATGGCGTAGTGGTGGTTGGCCTCAAGAGGATCTGAGGCTCCTCGACCACAGTAATCGACCGCGATGACGCGGCCTATCTGTGTGTCTTGAGCCCAAGTCAACAAGGGCGCAAAGACGTCACGTGTTTCCAATAGACCCGGCAAGCAGATGAAAATCGGGCTCCCACGGCTGGCCCCGGCTTGGCTGTAGGCCAGGCGTCGAGCGACGTTGTCGTGTTGGAGTTGGTGAAAAAGGTTTGCTGGCATGGTGCTGGAAATTTCAAAATGAGAGACACGATTCAATCTCAAAGGTGTTGCAAGGAAAAGTCTCTAGCGGGAGGGCTTGGGGTCATGAACCTGACACATCGGCGTTTTACATTGTCGGTGTTGGCAACAAATGACCCATTACCGATCGGGCTTAACCCCCAAGTTTTTCTGAATGTTTGGAAGTTGCTTTTTCCCATGAGGACTTTGCCAATGGACACGTCAGTTCATCCACTCAAGAGTCCGCCAGAAGGTTTGCTTTTTCTCTGGTCAGCAGCGGTTTTCTCTAAAGCATTACACCACGTCTTGAGGCCCCATCCATCTTCGGGTGTCGTCTTGTCGTCTCATGCTTTGATGGGCTTGGTCTTTTTCGGTGAGAGGGTGGTGGAGTTTCCAGGCGGCCCCAATCGTCAGCGGTGTAGGGGATGAGTTTTTCATCCCCGCACAAGTCTATTGCCCATGGTCTGCAGGGCTCGTAGGCGCTTGGCTCATTTGTGCCAAGGCCCGCGTGCCCAAGTCAATCTCTGTGTGAAGTTAATTTTTTCAATCAACCCCAAGGAGCTCAGCATGAACGATTCCGTCAATACCGCAGTCGAAGAATTTTCTGATGAAGAGTATGGTGATTTGTTAGAGACTGTGGGTGAGAGCCACCGAATGGCCGCATTTCACTTCAAAGAAGCATCCAAGCAACACGAACTGGCGGCCTCGGCCTTTGATTTGGGTGATCACACCGCCTGCGATATGCATGCCTTTATGGCCTATCGCCACCAACTCAATGCGGTGCAATATGCTGAAATTGCCGTGATGGACATTCAAGGCTTGGATGAAATCGAAGAGTAAAGTTTGAATGGTGCTTGCGGTTTGGTACCTAGATCCACAAGCCTCCAAACTTACAAACTTACAAACTTCGGGAGAGCATTTTTTTTGAAATGGTGGGGGCAGACGTCCCCCTTTTTTTAAGGGACTGTATCGATCAAGCCGTTTGAAGCAGTTTGATCTGGCCTGTGCTGACCTTTGTGCCAGGTCTGGGAGTGGTATTTTTCATGAAATTCCTCAGCATTTCGACTTTTTCTAGCACAATCAAGGCAGTCTATCAATATATACATTGAGGTTTGAGGTTTCATGAGTTCCAACAACCCACCCATCATCCGAAGCAGTGCGGCTTTTAAAGTGGAAGTCTCGCCGGGTTCATTGAATGCGGGCGGCAAGAAAAACGGCATCAAGGCGGGTCAAGCCAGCGGACAACACCGCGACATGGCCTTTGATTTTGAAAACGAAGACGCTCGCGATGACACCTTCCAAGGGGTTGAAGGCGAGCGTTCACCTGACAGCTTCGTCACGGACAACCCTGACTCTTTGGTCAACACTCCCCAAAGCGTGGAGGCCCAGACCCAAAGGCCAGACGACTTGCTCCACATCGACGAGGGCCCCAACAGTCCCAAGCACCAGGCCCGATTTCTGAGCGATGCAGCAGCGGGGCCGCATTCCATTGCCCTCGATCCCAGTGTCTTTTTGGCCAACGACATCAAGCTCGAGTCTGACCCTTTGGGCTTGAACTTGGCCTCATTGCCCTTTGACCCCAGCGCCAAGGACAACTCGGTCTCCATCCCCAGCAACACCCCTCAGAGCAATCTGGCGAAGTTAAGCCCTGAGTCCGCCCTGATCCTCGACCAAGTCAAGATCCTCCTCAAACAAGACAGCTCAAGCGTGGTGCTCATTGACTCCCAAAACGTCGAGGACAACACAGTGCGCTTGGATGGAGAGCCCACGGGTGAGAACCGATTAGGCTTGAAAAGCGATGCGCCAGGGGGCGAGAATCGGCAGTCTTTTCAAAGCGACGCACCGCTTGCCAACCAGCCCACCTTTGACGAGGCCGCCGCAGCGCCGTCTCAGGCCCATTTCACGCAGGATGCGGACCTAAAGCACCGCGAGGCTTTGCACGCCGATACCAGCACCGATCATGTCGAGCTTTTGCCCAGTGACCCCGACAGCTCTCCTGCTCAGACTTCGGTCTTGGCCTTGCACGCACCGCTCACCGAGCAAGTGTTGGCGGCAGTGTTTGAACAAACCCTCAAGGTGCAAAACACCCAGGACACACCCAGGGAAAGCGTTGAGCGTTCGGTCCCACAGGCTCGGCAGACCGTTGATCCTTCCAAAGTCCAACCTCCACCCGTGGTGAGTGCGAAGCGGGCTCAATTGCTGGAAATACGCCAAGCCCTCATCGAGGAAAAGAAACGCAAGGCCGAAGACTACAGTGGACGGGTGAGCGCCATTCGCCAAAGTGTGGCCCATGTGAATCAGCGTCTTGATATTGTTGAGAAAACGCCTCGCGTTGTAGTTGAATAAGTCGAATAAGTCGAATAAGTCGAATAAGTCGAATAAGTCGAGTAAGTCGAGTAAGTCGAGTAAGTCACCGGCAGCTCAAGGGGTTCGTGGCGCAGGCCCTGATCAGCGCTGCCATTGTCCTTTTCCTTTTCCTTTTCCTTTTCCTTTTCCTTTTCCTTTGTTCATGACTTAGAGCCTTAGTGCTGCGCCTCAAAATTGGTGCCGAAGCCCTCGGGCACGTCCGGTCCCCAGAGGTAAAAGGAGTCGGGGGGTGGATGGTTTTTGGCTGGCCACGTGATGTCACTCGGCACAAAATCAATGTCGTAGGAGTACTCCACATAGCTCCCCCAGGGGTCTCTCGTGTAGCGAAAGTAATTCGAGCCGAGCACGTGCCGGCCCACACCCCAGCCGTAGGTGTGGCCTTTCTCGTTCATTTGCTTCATTCCCAGACCCACTTGGTCAATTGAGTTCACCGCCCAAGAGCTGTGGTGAAAGCCGTAGTCTTCGGAGATCAAAAACGCGAGCAAATGGTGGTCGCTGCCATGCGGGGAGTGCATGAAAGCAATGGCCATGGGATTCTCCCCCGAAGAGTCCGAGAGTTGAAGTCCCAAGACCCCAGCATAAAAATCCAAGGCCGCACTGACACTCTTGGTGAAGACCAGGGTGTGGGACATATAAAGGGGCCTGACCTTGGGCGCGCGGGTGCTCGCGGGTGCCCGGCCTTGACCCTTGCACTCGGGCTCATACACCCGAGGACTCGGTGCCGAGGGCGATGACTTGGGTGCGACTTTGATGTGCACGGGAAAGCCGTCGTTGGATTGAATCCAAAGGCCGTTTGGGTGCTCGGGGTCGGGGGAGGGGATGCGATGAAGGCCCTTGGCGTCGATGTGCTTTTCAAAACGCTCGAGGTCTTCGGCATAGATGCCAAAGGTGAGCCACAAGAGGCGTTTTTTGTCGCCCTTGATGATCCTGGCATAGCGTTGCGGGTTGTTGAAGGCGTAAATGGCCAAACCGTCACCGTGGTCTTTGACTTCCAGGCCAAAGTCGGTGTAAAAAGACCGGGCGTCTTCCAAGTTGGGCACACTCAAGACGTGCTCGTCGAGTGAGTGAACCGCCAAGACGCCATCGCGCTTGGTTTGTGCCATGATGGATGTGCTCATTTTGTTCTCCTGGTGCCATGGGTGGCCATTGGCTGAAAATATTTGCACATAGGTTCATATCGGTGTGATGGGGTTCCTATGAGGCGGTACTGGGGACTATATCTCAGCCAGCGGGGGTAGGACACCTCTGGTATTCACCAATGCAAGAGGGCAAGAGAGCAAGAGCGCAAGAGCGCTTAAAGGCTGTGGGTCGTGCTGGGGCTCAGCTTGGTATTTGCTTTGCATTTGCATTTGCATTTGCATTNGCATTGTTCAGGACCAGGGTAGAGGGGGTGGCAGGGTATTGCCAATCAAAGATGCTTCTAAAAAATACTTCTAATGTGACCTGCTCAGTGGATGCTCCTGTGATGAGGTCATGCGATGTCTGTGGAAATGGCGTCAAGCCGTCAAGGCAATGGTCGTCCAACACGCCCCCTGATGACGCTGATGACGCTCATGACGCTCATAACGTTGATGTCACTGGAGTCGCTGGCTGGCCACGTCCGGCTGAGGGATGTCAGGTTTGGGGTTTGGGGTT
>TBL_comb47_HYPODRAFT_10007416_pt1 | contig 11513 bp, 10 predicted proteins | sample TroBogypolimnion_40_FD_10682 | JGI IMG/M metagenome (IMG submission 10682) | reverse complement strand
GTTCCCGCTGGACGAAGCCCGCGCGACACTCGTGGCGCGCACCCGCCGTGAGATCGAGGCGATCGTGGCGGGATCGGATGACCGGCTGCTGGTGGTGGTGGGCCCGTGCTCGATCCACGATCCCGCCGCCGCCGTCGAGTATGCGCAGCGGTTGCGCGAGGCGGCGCCGCATTATGCAAAGGAACTGCTGCTCGTGATGCGGGTGTATTTCGAAAAGCCGCGCACGGTCATCGGTTGGAAAGGCCTGATCAACGACCCGTTTCGCGACGGCAGCTTCCAGATCAACGCCGGGCTGCGGCTGGCCCGGAAACTGATGATCGACGTGACCGGTCTCGGCCTGCCCGTGGGGACGGAGTTTTTGGACACGACGCTGGGCCAATATTACGCCGACCTCGTTTCATGGGGCGCGATTGGCGCGCGTACGGTCGAAAGCCAGGTGCATCGTGAGCTGGCGTCGGGGTTGTCCATGCCGGTCGGCTTCAAGAACCGCACCGACGGCGACGTGCAGGTGGCGGTGGACGCCATCCGCTCGGCGCGTCACCCGCACTGGTTCCCCTCGCTCACCCGCGAAGGCGCCCCGGCGGTGATGGGCACGGCCGGCAACCCCAGCAGCCACCTCGTGCTGCGCGGAGGCAGCAGCGGACCGAATTTCTCCGCGGCGCACGTCCAGGCCGCCATCGACCAGTTGGCGAAGAACCACCTGCCCCCGCACCTCATGGTGGACTGCAGCCACGCGAACAGCGGGAAGGATCCGGAGAAACAGACCGCCGTGGCCGCCGATGTCGCGGGACAGGTCGCCGCCGGCTCCCACGCGATCGCCGCGGTGATGATTGAGAGCAATCTCCTCGGCGGCACGCAGGACTACCAAGCGAAGCCTCTGGTCCACGGCCGCAGCATCACGGACCCCTGCCTGTCGTGGGAAAAGACCCTCCCGCTCTTCGCCCAGCTGGCGGAGGCAGTGAAGGCCCGGCGGAAGAAGACAAAGGTTTAACCGCGAAGAACGCGAAGGGACGCGAAGTTCGATCCGGCGGACAGGTTGTGATGGCCACGAAAAGGCACAAAAAGCCGTTTGGCTGCGTTTAACCCTCCATCGCGCCTATAGGCGCACAGGAGACGGGATAAACAGACCGGCGCCTTTTGCGCCTCTTTGTGGCAATTGCCGTTTCGCGGCTCACCCCACCCGCTGCCATGTCAGGGTGCGGGTCACGGCTTCGCCGGCGGCGGTTGCGGTCTCGAGGCGGAGCGTGAGGATGTCGCCTTCGACGCGGATGACGCGCTGGTAGGTCTGGCCGACGTTCTCCTGCGACAGCGCGGCGTGGAGCAAGGTGGAGACCACGCCCGTGGCCTCGTCGACGACGTAGGTCCCGAAGTAGCCGTCGTAGCCGCCGCGGGCCCGGCTGTTGTTCGGCAACGCGCTCGCGGCATCGACTGTCGGAGCCGAGGAACGATCACGCTTCATGAACTGCGCGGCGAAATTTCCGCCGCGGTCAAAGAAGAGCAACGCGATGGGATCGGACCCGAGCGAGGGCTCGGGGCGTCGTTCGCCCGCGGCGTTGTAATCCTCGCGCGAACGCAACGACCACGTGCCAACGAGTCTTTCAGCGAGGGAACCGGCGGCAGGGGTTTTCATTGGGAGAAGGCGTTTGGGTAAATCAGGCCCGTTCCGCGGTGGCGAGCTGGCCGCAGCCAGCGGCGATGTCGATGCCGCGGCGCTGGCGGACGGTGCTGGGGATTTTGAACTCCTCGCCGAGGATGCGCTGGAAATGTTTCGCGGCGTCCGTGCGCGTGGGCGCGCCGCCGTAGCCGGCGGTGGGGTTGAGCGGGATCAGGTTCACCTGCGCGGGCAGACCGTGCAGCAGCCGGCCGACGGCGCGGGCATGCTCGACGGTGTCGTTTTTGCCTTCGATGAGTGTCCACTCGTAGAAAATCCGCCGGCCGGTCGTCTCGCTGTAGGTCCGGCACGCAGCCATCAGTTCGTCCAGCGGCCACTTCTTGGCGGCAGGCACGAGCGCGGCGCGCTCGGGCTGCGTGGCGGCGTGGAGGGAAACTGCGAGGTGCAGCGGGCGCTTTTCCCAGGCGAGCCGCAGGATGCCGGGCACGACGCCGACGGTGCTGAGCGTGATCCGCTCGGCGCCGAGCGCGAGGCCGGTCTCGTCGCGGAGGATGTCGATCGCGTGCATCACGGCGTCGTAGTTGTGCAGCGGCTCGCCCATGCCCATGAGCACCACGTTTCGGAGCCGAAGGTTGCTTTCACTTATTAGGTGAAAAGGCCGCGGAGGCCCGGAGACTTGAGCCGGGAGAGAATCCGGCGGCGGGGGAAAGTGGTGGGATTGAAACCTGAGGGCGCGGGCGACGTGGACGGCCTGGGCGACGATTTCGCCGGCGGTGAGGTGGCGGGTATAGCCCATCTGGCCGGTGGCGCAGAAGACGCAGCCCATGGCGCAGCCGACCTGGCTGGAGATGCAGGCCGTCACGCGGCCCGTGAAGCGCATCAGCACAGTCTCAATCCGCTCGCCGTCGGCGAGTTCCAGCAGGTATTTGCGGGTGAAGCCGTCGCTCGAATCCGTCTCGAAGGCCGTCGGCAGCACCCCGAAATGCGTGTGCGCCGCCAGCTTGGCGCGGAGCTTGGGCGGCAGGTCCGGCATGGCGTCGAGCGAGCCGGCGAGGCCGAGGTAAAGATAGTTCCACAGCAGCGCCACGTGCACCGGTTTCAGGTCCCAGCTCACCAGCAGCTGGCGCAGCTGTTCCTTGGTGAGATCGTAGAGGTTGATGGACACCGTGCGCACCCCGCGGAGATAGGCGTTGCGGGCGGAAATGACAGTTTTTTCCGGTGGGGTGGGCCCGCGAATTACGCGAATGGCCTCGAATTAGCGAGAAGTGCAGAAAGCCCAAAAGATTGTCATTCTGAACGAAGTGAAGAATCCACTTGGATAGAGTCGAGGCTCGCGGCGAACGCTCACTGGATTCTTCGCCATGCTCAGAATGACAATCCTGGTTTCGCGGCTATTCGCGTGATTCGTGGGCTACGCCAGAAAAATTACGGCAGGTGGATTGCTTACGGTTGATCGGAATACTTTGCTGGGGGCATGAAATACCGCGCCCTGGGTTCCAGCGACGTGAAGGTCTCCGAGATCAGCCTCGGCTGCTGGACGATGGGCGGGCTCAACTGGGTCAACGGCACCGCCAATGGCTGGGCGAAGGTGAATGAGGACGAGATCACCGCCGCGATCAAGCGCGCGGTGGAGGCTGGCGTGAACCACTTCGACAATGCCGACGCCTACGGCAACGGCCGCGCCGAGTTGATGCTGGCGCGGGTGCTGAAGCGGCTCGGGCTCAAGTCCACGGACTTCGTCATCGCTACCAAGATGGGCCATTTTCCCGGCACGGCGTCGCACGCCTATGAGCCCCTGCACATCCGGCACCAATGCGAGCAGTCACTGCAGAATCTCGGGCGGGACTACATCGACCTGTATTACCTCCACCACGGCGACTTCGGGCCAAAAGGCGAATGGCTGCAGGGCGCGGCGGATACACTTAATGCGCTCGTGGCCGAGGGCAAAATTCGCCTGAAAGGCCAGAGCGCCTACAGTGAGGAGCATTTCGCGCGCGCCGTGCCGGTGGTGAAACCGATGGTGCTGCAGTCGTGGGCCAACGCGTTGGCGCGGGATTTCATCCGGCCCGGCGGCGTGGTGCCGCGGCTGCTGGCGGAACACCGCATGTCGTTCGTGGCGTTCAGCCCGCTCGCGCAGGGTTGCTGCTGGACAAGTTCGACCCGGCCAAGCCGCCGGCCTTCGAGGAGGGCGACCACCGGCGCAACAGCGGCCGGTTCACGACGGAAAAACTCCAAGCCTTGCAACCCAAGCTGGCGCAGCTCAAGGCGCGCTTCGGGGCGACCACCGAGGATCTCGCGGCGGTGGCGCAGCGTTATCTGCTCTGCCAGCCAAACCTGGCGTGCGTCATCCCCGGTTTCCGCAACGAGCGCCAAGTGGCCTGCAATCTCGCCGCCGTTGGGCGCGAGTTGAGCCGGGACGACCTCGCCTTCATCGAATCCGCACTAAAATGATCCCCAAGCGATTCACACGAAAGAGAAAGCTGCGCCTGCCGATTGACGGGCTGGAAGAGGAACCGGGCCCGGTGGTGATTGCGGGCGGATCGGGTTTCCTGGGCCGGGCACTGGCCAACAACCTGCTGGAGCGGCGCTACAATGTCGTGATCCTGTCCCGCCAGCCGGCGCCCGATTACGGGCACATCCGCACGGTGGTGTGGGATGGACGCACCGTGGACGACTGGGGCATCGTGCTGGACGGGGCGTCCGCCCTGGTGAACTTGACCGGCCGCAGCGTGGCGTGCCTCGACACGCCGGAAAACCGGCGGGAAATCCTCGAGTCGCGCGTCAATTCCACGCGCACTCTGCTCGAAGCGTGCAGCATGTGTTCGGAGCCGCCGCCCGTGATGGTGCAGGCGTCGTCGCTCGCGATCTACGGCGACAGCGGTGACCAGGTTTGCGACGAGGACACGCCCCACGGCACGGGCTACTCGGTGGAAGTGTGCGAGCAGTGGGAAGACGCGTTGTTTCACGACTTCCTCGGGCCGCGGCGCGTGGCGCTGCGCATCGGCTTCGTGATCGGCCGGGACGGCGGTGCGCTCAAGCCGCTGGCCGCGCTGGCGCGTTCCTTCCTCGGCGGGGCGGCGGGCAGTGGCCGGCAGTATATCAGCTGGGTCGACATCGACGATTTCTGCGGGATGGTGCGCTGGGCGATGCTCACGCCCGATGCGGACGGGGCCTACAACGCCACGGGCGTCAATCCGGTGACCAACGCCGAGTTTATGCGGGTATTGCGCCGCGCGGTGCGCCGGCCGTGGAGCCCGCCGGTGCCGGAGTGGGCCGTGAAATTCGGTGCGCGCTACATCATGCACGTGGACCCCAAACTCATCCTGACGGGCCGCCGCTGCATGCCCAAGCGGCTCCTGGATGATGGCTTCCTGATGAAACACACCGATCTCTACCTCACGCTGCGCCAGCAGCTGTGGGTGCCCCAATACTGAGGCGGGGCTCTGTGCGGCGTCGCCTCCCCCGGGGAACACCGGCGACAGCCGTTCTCAGAAGAACGTGTAATATTGGCCCTCGCCCATCCGGGCGATGAGCAGCGCGAGTTCCATCGCGTGGTAGTCGCCCCACATGGACGACTCGCCACACGGTACCTTGCGGCCCTTGGGGATGTAGTCCCAGCCGTTCGGGCGGTGATAGACGCTGTGCAACAGCAAGCCCTGATGATTCGGGTCGGTGGAAAGATAGGGTTCGGCGAAGAGCGTGTTCGCGACGGTCAGGCCCGCCTGCAGGTATTTCCGGCCCGCGGCCTTTTCCCCGTGCGTTGCCAGCCAGTTGCCGAGACGGATGAAGCCCTGCGCGGCGATCGCGGCGGCGGAGCTGTCCACGGGCTCGAAGTCGTTGAACGGGTTGGCCGGGCGGGACTGGAAGTCGCCGAGCCGGTGCGTCTGCAGCGCGCCCGTGTCCCAATACGGAATGCCATCCTTCGCGGCGTAGCCGTCGATGTAGTAATCGCTCGTGGCCCGCGCGGTCTTCACAAAAAGGTCCGTCACCGCGCGGCGTCCGCCCGCGGCGTCGAGGCTCGCGCCCGGCACGGTGTCGAGGAATTCCAACTGCTCCGCGTAGCCGCAGATGACCCACGCCGCGCCGCGCGTCCACGTGGTGAACGGCGAGAAGCCCTGCTGGCTCGACGGGCAGCGGTAGTTGCCATCGTTGCGGTTGAAAATGGACTCGTGGACGACGCGCCCGCGCACGTCGTAGATGTCGCGGCCCTCGCCGAAATACACGTTGAAGCGAGCCGTGGTCTTGGCGTGCTCGATCGCGCGGAGCAGCAGGTTGGTGGGCTTGTCGCCCTCGCCCATCAGCACGTGGCCGAGTTGGTGCGCGACGACGAGCGAGCGCATCGAGCGAATGGTGTCGGAGAAGAGCGAGTGCGGCCCGTTGAATGAATACACGTAACCGGGACCGTAGGCGGTGGTGGACCAGCGCGCGGCTTGCACGGCGCCGGAGACCTTGAGCGCGAGTTCGGCGAAGTTGAGCTCGTCCTGGTTGAACGGGATCGCGCCCTCAAACATCAGGCGGCGGAGGTTGCCGTAGGTGGAGATATTGTTGAAGCCGTGGTCGTGCACGCCGATGTGCGAGACGTGGGAGGCCATGAGCTTCACGGTCTTCTCGCGCCCGAGTTGCAGTGAGGCGTCGTCGCCGGTGGCGTCGAAGTGCAGGAACGCCAGGCCGAACTGGAAACCCTGCGTCCACTCGGTCCAGCCGCGGGAGGTGTATTTGCCCTTCACTGTGAAGACCGGCGTGCCCTTCGTGGGATCCCACGTGGCGTTGAGCGCGTGGATTTTCTGGCCCGCGAGTTCGAACACGCGGGAGACCTTTTTCTTCAGCCGGGCCGGAGTGAGGGTGGCGTCGATTTTCATGGAATAACCGGCGCGACGTTGCCGCCTTCACCGCGGCAAAACAAGGGCGAAGTCCCGTCGGCATGATCGCCGCGAGTGGACGGTGGGTTTGTTGTAGGGCGGGGTCTCCTGACCCCGCCTTGGCCGACACGTGGAACGTGGCGGGGTCGGGAGACCCCGCCCTACATCGGCTTGCACCGGGCCTTCGCGAGGGAGAGATTGGTGGCATGGCCGAGTTTGCGCAGAGATTCCTGAAGGCGTTCATCCCGCTGTTCGTGGCGATTGACCCGATCGGGCTGGCGGCAGTGTTCCTCGCGATGGGCACGGGCGTGCCGCCCGAGCGGCGGAAGAAAATTGCCACGCAGGCGACATGGACGGGCGGTTTGGTGGCGCTGCTGTTTCTCCTGCTGGGGCAGACGATCTTCGCGGCGCTGGGAATCACGGTGAATGACTTCCAGATCGCGGGTGGACTCATCCTTTTCATCATCGCGGCGAAGGATCTCGTCCAGTCGGCGGCGATCCCGGAGGCAGTGCCGGAGGACTTCGGCGTTGTGCCGCTGGGGATGCCGTTGATCGCGGGGCCGGCGTCGATCACCACCCTGCTCGTGCTGGCGGAGACGAAGACGATCGGCCTGGCGATCACGCTCGCGGCCCTCGCGGTGAACCTCGTGCTGGTGATCCTGGCGTTTGCCTACAGCGACTGGCTCGGCCGGAAAATCCGCGCCACCGGCATGCGCGCAATTTCCAAGATCATCTCGCTGCTGCTCGCCGCCATCGCGGTGAATATGATCCGGCAGGGGTTTGCCGGCGGTATCGGCCGCTGAACAGGTGGGTCCTAGTTCCGGCCGATCAAGGTGGACCGTGCGCTCCGCGCGCGGTTGCTGGGGGCATGCAGCCGCGCGCGGAGCGCACGGCCCACCCTTGTTCACGACGGCTGCGTCACCCAGCGAAGCTGGTCAGCAGGTCGGCGTAGATTTTGGCGGTGGCGACGAGGTCCTTCACGCTCGCGCGCTCGTCGATGGCGTGCTCGTTCGCGCCGCCTGGGCCGTAACCGAGGGTCGGGATTTTCAGGTGGTGCGAGAAGAAGTGCATGTCGTTGAACCCGGTCGAGACGTTGAACACCGTCGGGCTGCGCCGGACGCGGGTGACGCTGCGGGCCATCGCGGCGAAGAACGGATGCTTGGGCGCGTGATAGCACGGGTGATTGTCGGAGACCTTGGCCATGGTGATGCGACAGCCGGGGATCTTGTGCGCGGCGGCCGCAAGGAAGGCGCGGGTTTCGCGCTCGGCGGCGGCGACGGTCTCGACCGCGATCACGCGGCGGTCGATGGAAAAGCGCGCGAGCGCGGGCACGGTGTTGATCTTGCCGCCCTCGCCAGCGGAAAACACGCCGCCGACGTTGATGGTGGGAAACATGACCTTGCCCTCGGGCGTGGTGAAGGTGCGGCGCCCGAGCTTGCGCTGGTAGTCGCCGAGCAGGAGGACCAGCGCGGACATCTTTTCCAGGGCATTCACGCCCATGTGAGGAACGGAGCCGTGGGCGGCGCGGCCGTGGACTGTGACTTCCAGCCAGACGACGCCGTTGTGGCCGCAACAAACGCGACCGCGTTCGCCGCCTTCCATGATGATCGCGTAGTCCGGACGGATGGGGGCGTTTTTGACGAGCCAGCCGGTGCCGAGGGCCGAGTCAGTTTCCTCGTCGGCCGTGAAGGACACCTCGACATTCATCTTGGGCGTGACGCCGGTCGCGCGCAGGGCGCGCAGGGCCATCACGAGGGCGGCGTGCGAACCTTTCATGTCGGCGGTGCCACGCCCGTAGATCCAACCGCCTTCTTCCTTTCCGCTGAACGCGCTGCCGTGCCGCCAGGTGCCGGACACCGGCACGACGTCGTAGTGGGCGTTGAAATGAACCGTCTTCTTCGCGCCGCGCACCGCCAACTGGCCGAGGACGTTGTAACGCGGGAAACCCCGTTGCTCCGGCGGCAAATGGCGACGCATTTCGGCCGAGGAAAGGGTGTAGCGGCGCGTGATGAGGCCGAGGGCCCGCAACTCCCGGGTGAGCAGCGCCGTGACCGTGTCGTAGTCGGCGCCGGGCGGGTTGACCGTCGGGACATTGACGAGCCGGCGCAGCAAGCTCGTGAGGTCCGTGGCGTGGCGGTCGAGATAGGCGGCGGGAGACATGAGAATAACCCCAGCCTACACACGGACGCGTCCAGCCGAAGCCAAAAGCTCCTCAGCGGTAACTTAACCACAGCAATCTCACAAGTGTCAGGCTGACAACAACAAGAAATATAGGTCGCACGAATCTCGCGCCTTTTTTGACCACCAATCCCGAGCCCAGCCGGCCGCCGATAATCTGGCCGGCACCCATGGCGATGGCGGCGGGGTAATTGATGAGGCCAACCACGCCAAACAGCACCACGGCGACGGTGTTGCTCACGAGGTTCATGATCTTGGTGTAGGCGGTCGCCTTGGCGAAATTCTGGCCCAGCCCGATGATCAGCGAAATGGCCCAGAACGAGCCGGCACCGGGACCAAAAAAGCCGTCGTAGAAGCCGAGCACCAGCCCGAACACCGTGAAAAACACGTCGGCCCGCATCCTCGGCGGCTGGTCCTGCTCGCCCACGGCGGGGCGAAAGAGCGTGTAGAGCAGGATCAGGAGCAGCAGCCAGGGGATGAGTCGGGAAAGCAGATGGGTGTCGGTGTGTTGGACCGTCAGCACCCCGGCGACGGCGCCGACAAGGGTGGCGGCGATACCCACCCGGCAGGACCGAAAATCCACCATGCCCCGCCGGGCGTAATTCCAGGCGGCGGAGGCGACGCCGCACATGGACTGGAGCTTGTTCGTGCCGAGCGCGACGGGCACCGGCAAACCCAGCGACAGCAGCACCGGCAGCGCAATCAGCCCGCCCCCGCCCGCAATGGAATCCGCGACCCCCGCGACCAAGCCGCTGAGGAAGAGCAGAGCGTAGATCCACGGGGCGAAATGCATCGCGGGAGGATCGCGGAAACGCGGAGGAACGGAAGCGCGGAAACCAGGCCTAGGAATCCAGGCGCCGAACGAACCGTCGAGCGGCTGCTTCGCCCTATTTGGTCCAGTCCTGTCATTCTGAGCGTAGAGAAGAATCCAGTGGGACACGGCTTAGGGCTTCGGCGGCGTCCAGCTGGATTCTTCACCCCGTTCAGAATGACAATCCGTTCGCCGCAGGCATTTCCGAGCTTTCACCCACCCCAGGCTTAGTGCTTGGCTGCTGGCATGAACGCGGAGGCGAAGAAGATCATCGCGCAGCTCGGGCTGGAGCCGCTGCCGCGGGAGGGTGGATTTTTCCGGCAGACGTGGGTGAGCTCGACGCAGCTGGCGAACGGGCGCGCGGCGGGATCGGCGATCTGGTTCCTGCTCACGCCGGGAGACTTTTCCGCGCTGCACCGGCTGCCGGCGGAGGAGTTGTGGCATTTCTATTCCGGCGACCCGGTGGAGCACGTGCAGCTTTTTCGACAGGCTCAAAGCCTTGAGCTGGTCGAGGGGCTCGATCCAGCCACGCGCGAGGCGCGCGTGACGCGGCTCGGCTTGGAAATGGGGGCGCGGGAGGTTTCGCAGCTGGTCGTACCGGGTGGTGTGTGGCAGGGGGCGCGAATCGCACTGGGCCCGAACCCGCGCGGCTGGGCGCTGCTCGGGTGCACGCTGACGCCCGCGTGGGATGAGCGGGAGTTCGAACTGGGCATACGCGCGGCGCTGACGCGGGAATTTCCGGCTGCGGCGGGGTGGATTGCCGCGCTGACGAGATGATTTTTGACAGCCTGCCTGCGGGCGCCCACGGTGGCGGCGCACCATGCCCCTGGCCGATCTCAGAAAAGACTATTCGCTAGCCGGACTGGCCGAGAAGGACCTCGCACGGGACCCGTTCCGGCAGTTCGAAAAATGGTTTCAGGAGGCGGAGGCGTCCAAGCTGGTCGAACCCAACGCGATGATCCTCGCCACGGCGACGCGCGACGCGCGTCCGTCCGCGCGCGCGGTGCTGCTCAAGGGCGTCGATGGCCGCGGCTTCGTGTTTTACACGAGCTACGAGAGCCGCAAGGGCCGCGAACTCGAAGCCAACCCGCGGGCCTCGCTGGTGTTCCCCTGGTTCGCGTTCGAGCGGCAGGTCATCGTCGAGGGCCCGGTGACGAAGGTGCCGCGCGAGGAATCGGAGACGTATTTTCACAGCCGCCCGCTCGCGAGCCAGCTGGCGGCATGGGCGTCGGCGCAGAGCACGATCATCCCGGGTCGCAAGGCGCTGGAGGAGGCGATGAAGGATTTGGAAAAGAAATACGCCGGCCAGCCGGTGCCGCTGCCGCCGCACTGGGGCGGATTTCGCGTGGCGCCGGAGACGGTCGAGTTCTGGCAGGGCCGGCGCAGCCGGCTGCATGACCGGCTGCGGTATCGCCGCGCGACCGATGGCAGCTGGTCGGTCGAGCGTCTCGCCCCGTGAAAAAATCCGCCGTTCCGTCCTTGTCCGACAGCCTGCTGGCGGACGCGCTCCGGGCGCAGGATCAGGGAACGTTCATCGCGCGGCTGGGTCGCGGCGCGGATGGGCTGGAAATTCTCTTCGCCAACGCGGAGTTTGGCGCGATGACGGGCTATGCGGCGGGGACGCTGCGCGGCCGCCGGCATGGCTTCCTGCACAGCGTGAAGGCCGACGTGAAAAAAATCATGCAGTGGCAAAAGACTGCGCGGCCGGGGCAGTCCTTTGCCGGGGAGGGTTTTTTGCGGCGGAAAAACGGCAGCACGATCCATGCGGCGTGGAATTACAGCGCTATCCCCGTGGCCGCGGGACGACCGGCGCACGTCGTGGCGAACTACCGGGACACCACCGCCAAGCGCCGGCTGCAGGAGGCGTTGATGCATGCGCAGCGACTCGACGCGGTGGGGCGGCTCGCCGGCGGCGTGGCGCATGACTTCAACAACCTGCTGTCCGTCATCAACGGCTACAGTCAAATCCTCGCGCACGAACTCGCGGACAATCCCCGGGCGCAGAAGGGCATCGAGTTCATTCACCGCGCGGGGCAGAAGGCGGCGGCGCTCA
>TBL_comb47_HYPODRAFT_10007415_pt1 | contig 11514 bp, 10 predicted proteins | sample TroBogypolimnion_40_FD_10682 | JGI IMG/M metagenome (IMG submission 10682) | reverse complement strand
TCTTCGGGGTAGTCCGTGCGTTGGGATGTATCTGGTTTGCTTTCATAGTCTTATGACGACTACTAAAGCTTATCCCTCCTACCCATCCCTACGCCAGCCTAGTACCCAATGTCATGAGACTAGACAAGTAGAACCTTTAGGAGCGTTATTGTTTTTCATGATCTTTTCGATAAAGGCGGTAATACAGAACGGGGACTGCCGTGCGTGAGAGGAAGGTGGAAGCGATCTCCCCGGCAATAAGACTTAAGGCAAGTCCCTGAAAGATCGGGTCGCCCAAGAGCACCGACGCGCCGATGATGACGGCGGAAGCGGTAAGGAGCATCGGGCGAAAACGCAAGGCTCCCGCTTCAATAACCGCCTCCTTGAGCGGCAGACCATCCGCAAGTTTGAGGTTGATGAAGTCAACAAGGATAATCGCGTTTCGAACAACAATCCCAGCTCCCGCGATAAGGCCGATCATCGAGGTAGCCGTGAAGAAAATGCCGGTGAACGCGTGAGCGGGTAGAATGCCTATGAGCGATAGCGGTATGGGGGCCATGACGACAATAGGAGCGCGAAAGGACTTGAACCAGCCGACGACAAGAATAAAGATAAGAATCAGCACCACGCCAAAGGCAATGCCGAGGTCGCGAAAAACCTCGAAGGTAATCTGCCATTCGCCGTCCCACCTGAGCGTATAGCCATTTGAATCGACGGGCGTGCCAGTCCAGAGTGTTTTCAGGGGAGCCCCCACGCTGGTTTTGATCGCGCGGAGTTTTCCTTCCAACTCTGCCATCGCGTAAACGGGGCTACCATAACGATCGGCAACGTCTCCCAGCACGTAATTGACAGACAGCAGGTTTTTGCTATGAACCGTAGGGGGTATCATCAGCGTTTCTGACTTTACCAAATCCTTGAGCGCGACAGTCCGTCCATAGCGATTGTAGAGCTTCAAGTTCAGTGCGGAGGCATCGTCATGTCTGTTGTCAGCCGACAGCCGCACCATGACGGCAACGGGTTCTGGCGCGTTTTCGATTCTCGCGAAGGTGGCGGGAACCCCCCGCAAGGCGGTCATTAGCATGTTCTGAAGCTCATTTTGGGAGATGCCGTTGAGGGTTGCCTTGCCCGTATCCACGGACAGCCGCTCCAATGGCTGCGGACGCTCAGTTAGGTTCACGACGTCGGTAATGCCGGACTGTTGGTTTAGGATTCTCTCGACCTCGCCAGCCAATCTTATGCGCTCAGCGACATCGGGACCATAGACTTCGACAACAAGCGTTGAAAGCACGGGTGGACCAGGGGGACTCTCGGCTACCTGCAAGTAGGCGTTGCTTTCATGCGCGATGGCGTTCAGATCGAAGCGCAAGTTCTCGGCGATCGCGTGGCTGCTGCGCTGGCGTTTGTTCTTGGGCCAGAGATTGATCTGCATCTCCGCCTGATTGGGGTTGTTTTTCAGGAAGCTGTGCCGTACAAGGCCATTGAAGTTATAGGGCGCGGCGGTTCCCGCGTACAGCTGGATCGAATCAACCTCCCTCTCCTTGAATATCCTCCGGCTCAGTCTTTTCAGTACGTCGGTTGTTTGTTCGACCGAGCTGCCCTCAGGCATCGTCAAAGTTACTTGAAATTCGTTTTTGTTGTCAAAAGGCAGCATTTTAAGCCTCACTACCCCTAAGCCGATAAGCGCCAGAGCGAACATAAGGAGCATCACGATTCCACCGATGAAACTCCAACGCGCGACACGGCTGCCTAAGAGTTCTCTCATGCTCCAGCGATAAAAGCGGGTCAGAACCCCCTCTCCGCGCGATTTGTGTTCTTCGCCCTGTTTTAGGAGCCGTACAGCCGCCCACGGGGTAACGATAAGAGATACCAGCATGGAAACAACCATGGCGATGCTCGCTCCTACGGGGATCGGGCGCATGTAGGGTCCCATAAGCCCCCCGACAAAGGCCATCGGCATAATGGCGGCTATAACGGTAATTGTCGCCAGTACGAGGGGATTGATTACTTCCATCATCGCGGCAGCGGTGAGATCAATCGTGTCTTTGAACTTTCCCGCCCGTGTCCGCAGGAACCGCACAATGTTTTCCACACCGACAATCGGATCATCAACCAGAATGCCGATGGTAAAAATGAGCGCGAAAAGGGTAATCCGGTTAAGCGTGTAACCCAAGAAGCTGAAAGATGCCAGCGTCAGCGCGAGAGTCGTGGGGATCGCGATGGCAACCACGGCGGCGGCGCGCCAGCCCAAAGCCAACGCGATAAGGATTGAGACTCCGGCAACGGCAAGCAACAGGTGGAACAGTAATTCGTCAGATTTCTCCTCCGCGGTACGGCCATAATCACGGGTTATCTCCATCGAGATTCTGCTCCCCAATACAGTTGCCTGATCTTGCCTTATCCGTTCCAACACTTTCTTGCTCAAAGCCGTGGCGTTGCTTCCGGGACGTTTGGCAACGCTAAGCGTCACAGCGGGTGTCGGTTTGGTCGCGCCACTGGCAAGCGTATAAACAGCCTGTTCCTGTTGGTCTGGGGCGGAAGACACCTTTGCCACCCGCCCCAAGGTGATGGCATTGCCTTGATAGACTCCAACAACCAAAGAAGCCAACGACTGCGGAGACGTTACAAGCCCGTCAACTTCAACGGCGACTTTCATGGAGTTGGCGTCTTTTTGAATGTCGCCCACGCTCGATCGGCTATTGGTGGCGGCAATGACGCTTTGGATCTGATTCAGGGTAATGCCATAGCGGTCAAGCTCGGAAGGCATGGGCTCAACAAGGAATATCTCCTTCCTTCCTCCGATAAGGGTTGTTTCAGAGACGTTTGGGATGGCGTTGATTCGTTGTTGCAGTGCCGCTACCCGCTGGCGGACTTCCATCGGCGTCAACCGATCGCTTGAAAAGGTAAGAGTCAGGAATGGCACGTCGTCTATGGCTCTCGGTTTTATTAGCGGCTGTGGCGCGCCTGCGGGCATTATGTCCAAGTTCGCGGATACTTTCGTGTAAGTCTGTATCAGGCTCTCGCTGGGTTGCGTGCCAACCTTGAATCGCAGAATAAAAAGGGCTCCTTCGCGCCGAGCTTGAGTGTAAATGTACTCGATACCCGGAATCTCCCAAAGCTTGCGTTCGCCCAATTCCACAATTCGCTTCTGGACTTCTTGAGCTGAACCGCCGGGAAACTGAACGAAGACATCCACCATTGGAACCTTGATTTGAGGTTCCTCCTCGCGCGGGAGAGCCCCAAGAGCACCAATTCCCAATAGAATGGCGGTAATGACGATGAGCGGCGTGAGTTTGCTTCCCGCGAAGAATCTGATAAGGCCATGAATCATATGTTTATTCCCAGAGAGTCAGGTAGCGGTCAACCGTCAGCGTGCCGTTGTTTTCCTCCAGCGCGATCTGAGTGCCGCTCAAGGCGGCGCGCAGGTTGTCGCGGAGAAGTGTCGATTCCACGATCCTTTGCCGCAACTCGGCTACATCGGCAACCGACTTTCGTCCTTCCTTATAGAGCGATCGAGTAAGCTCCAGAGATTTGTCAAGTTGCGCCCTCGCTTCTTCTATCTGGGGCAGTCGAGCCTTCAGAGAATCAAACTCCGCCAGCAGTTCTTCATGCTGCCTCGTTTGCGCGCGTTGCGCGGCAATCAGGGCGGCATTGCTGGCACGGCGTTCGGCCTGAGCCGCCTGAACGCGGGAGCTTCTTTGAGGATCAAAGAGATTCAGCGTTGTGCCCAGATAAGCAGTTGTCTCGGCTCCATCGGCGTTTCCCGACGCGTGGAACTCCTCGCCAACGGCCCATTTGACCTGCAAGTCATTGTTATGCCTACTGGCGGTTACATGGGCTTGCGCGGCATCGGCAACCGCGCGAGCAGCCGTCACGGAAGGATGAATGACAGCTTCGGCTGGTTTCAAACCGGGCTTTAACTCAATGACTGGCAACTCTCCGATTTGGTCGCCCACCAACTCCTTCATTTGAGCCCTTAGGCTGGCCATTTGACCGTCCAGTTCTGTCAAGCGGGACTGGATGCTCTTTTCAACCGCCCTAGCCGCCGCCACATCGGCTCCAAGAGTCACCCCTTGCGATTCGAGTTTCTGCGCGTCTTCCAAATCTCCCTGCAGGGCTTTCAGGTTTTGACGCATGGCCTCAATGGATCGTTGCGTTTGTAGGGCACGCAGATACAAGTCGCTCCAACGCACGAGGATTGCTCCCTCGATCGCGTTAGCTTCAAGTGTTTTGGCTTGGGACAGTTTCTCTAGGGCGCGCTTCTGCCAGTCCATCGAGCCGTTCTCCCAAATCAACCCGCTCATGGAAATCGAGCTTCCCCAATCACCCTGAAAGCCAGGGTGGTTGAGTCGGTTAATCTCAAAGTCGGATGATTGGAAGTTGCGCTCGCCCAACCTTTGCATGAATACGTTTACAGGGCTATTGCTCTGTTGATAGCCGCTTTGGGCATCTATCTGAGGCCAATAGCGTCTGTCCAAACCTTCCGACTGCGCCTTTAACTCATCCGCTTGGGCGATGGTCTGTAGTCGGGAGGGAGCTGTTTCCACGATTCTCTTTGTCATCCCGATGAAATCTTCCGAAAGGGCGAAGACCCCATTGACAGACATCAAAATAATCAAAATCGTTTCAGAATATTTGACTTTCACATATATCAATGTATCTTGATATATCGATATGTCAAACCGCAAAACACTTTCTCTCGCTACTTTGGAAAAGGTTGCTCATCGTTTTCTCATCCTCTCGGAACCCGTAAGGCTCCGATTGATTCAAACGCTTCTGTCCGGGGAGCACTGCGTCAATGATCTGGTGGATGCCATAGGTTGTTCGCAGGCCAATGTTTCACACCATCTAAACATCCTGAGCAACGAGGGGATTCTCGCGCGTCGCAAGCGGGGAATCACAGTTTTCTATTCCATTGCCGACCCAAGCGTAGAGGACCTGTGCAAGATTGTTTGCGACAAGATCATATAGGCATCCTCTCCTAAGACCTGAAGTCTGTGTTCAGGTCTTAGCTGCGATAATGATGTTTGAAGATCAAGTACTTATGGTTCTTATGGGGCAGTATCGTATAGATGATTGGGCTAAAAGTGGGGCTAAGGGAGATCTCCTTGATGCTCTTGTGTGACTTTCTGCAAAGCATTTCTCTGCGTGCGGATAACAACCGATTTTGTTGAACAGGGGGGTAAGTACGGAATCGAGTTGTTCCTGCGACACCGATAGCGTTCTGTGCGTCCACAAGCCTCCCACGTCATCGATCTACAGCACAGGAATATGTCTTTGTACATCGAGGGGAGGAGAGGACTTTATTTTTCATATCATTAAATGAGAGAACGAGGGGTTCGGAAACAACCTGATACATCTGCGGGGCGGCTCCCCGGCATCGCGTCAATCGGAGACAAGTTTTGAGATCGCAAGATACACAGTCTCCTCATCTAAACAAAAGCATAGCACTCTATTTTCGGCATGTATCTTGTGCTGACTACTACAAGAGATCTGTCGGACTCAATTATCATAAATGCTTTGGTTGCGTAATTCCCAAAGCCTTTAATCCAATGCTACACCATTCTTCTCCTGCAAAGCCAATTGGTTTAACTTTTCAAGCTGCCACTCTCTGCCCCCCGTCCTTCCGCGGCGGACTTTAAAGCAAAAGCTGCGCACATATCTCGCGCATTCCAAAAAACTTAGTTTCTTTATCAATGCCTCCTTATTTGGATGGGGGTAGAAAGGCAGAAAATGTTCTCTGAAATTATCTTGACCAAAGTTTCTATAGGGTTCAACCAAGTCATACTCCGGATTACCAATGACAAGATCCCCAAAGTCAATGACCCCCGACAGATTGCCTGATAGGTCAAAAAGCATATTGTGCATGAGGAGGTCGGAATGGACCAGCGTCGGCTTGAATGCAAAGTTGCTTTGATCCGCAAGATGCCTTTGAAAGGAGCTTTCAACGAACCGCATTGTTTCTGGGCTGACAAGGCCGTCTGCAAAAGATTTAAACTCTCCGAGCCAGGTAGTGATACGCTTCTCGTAACTGGCTTTTGGTACGCCAGCCTCGGAAGCTCGTTCGACTGGAAATGCATGAAGCTGAGCCGCAAACTCTGCCATTTGAGCGAGTGCCCGGTGAAGGGATGCTTCGTCCCTTTCGAGATCTTTAGGATACCGAGACATACCCCGTATCTTCTTGTAGCCTACAAAGGCTGTCTTTCCCGCCTCCGTTGTCGCGTAAAAATCAAAAACAGGGATTTTGGTCGTGATGCCCTTCTGCACCTCCGGCAGGAGGGCGTGCCGTATCTTTAACCGCTCACAGCTTTTGTTCCGCTTTGGAAATAAAAAAATCAAATCATCATTGACGCTAAAGGCGATGTTGTCCTCTCCTTCGCCTGCCGATTCAATATTTATAATAGGAAGACAGGGGAATTTCTCGGATATTCGATCCTTGGCAAAATCGGTGTCCATAAGGTGAGTATAACACCGATTTAGCAGACTCCTATAGTCTCCCTTTGAGAGGTCGGGGGGGGCGACTGGCTGTTTGAACGCAATCTACATAAAACGCCGCGCGGTCTTGCCGCAGGGATTTCACAGCCATAATATACCTAATAGCTAAGCCCCACCAAAAAAATCACCTGTTAAATCACCTGTTCCCCGATTTTTCCGATGTTGGTCATCGGCAATTTATGCTCTCGGTGGTCGTCTTTTCTAAGAAAGATTTAGTTTTTGTGTATGGTATTATACCTTCGGGAAATTCTTCTTGAGAAGCTCGCCGAGCTCCCTGGGATCGGCCGACTCCAGACTGCGCCCCTTGCGCTTGAGATCCTCAAAGGTCTTCACCACGCTTTCGGTAACGGCCTCATGGGTCTCCTCGTTGCCGCCCAGCAAGGTGAACTTTTCGCCTTGCGTCACGCGCGCGTGGCCGTCGGTTTTTTGAAATACAACTCCCAAAAGATGCGCCTGTGCGGGGCGTGCGCGCGTGCGGAAACGCCGGCGTGGCGCGGAAGGCGCGGGATTGTCATTGGGCGTGCTCATGCGGCGGCGACCTTTCGCATGAGGGAGATTTCGCCGAAGCTTCCGTCCTGTATCAAGTTGATTTCGCCCAAGCGGGTCAGCTCCAAAACCGCAACAAACATTGCGGCGATCCAGTACAGGGACTTTTCGCCTTGTGCGATAAGTGTCGAGAATGCCACCGACGAATTCTCGTTGAGAGAGGAAAGAATATGCTCGATGGCCTGGCTGACAGTAAAGGGGTCAAGCGCAATTTCGCCGATCGCCACACGTTCCAGCAGACGACGCATGAGGATACTGTAGCTGCCCATGAGGTCGAAACGATCGAATGGTTTAAGAGGACGTTCGATGGGAGGGGAGGCCTTAAGACACGCATAGGAGAGCGCCTGTGCTTCGATTTTTACCTCAAGCAGCGCGGCGTTGGCTTTGAGCTTCTGATAATCCAGAAGCTGCTTAATGAGCTCGCCGCGGGGATCCGGGCCGGTAGAGTGTTCAAGCGCCTTGAGATCGGCATTTGAGGCCCCGGCGACACAACCTGCGCGCGGCAGGAGCATTTGGCTTTTGATTTTCAGCAGTTCGGCCGCCATCACAAAGTATTCCCCTGCCACCGGCAGCTCCATTTTTCCAAAGGCCTTGAGCGTCGACAAATATTGATGGGTAATCAGTTCCATGGGCAGCTCCAGGATGTTGATTTCATTGAGCTTGACCAGGTGCAGTAGCAGATCAAGCGGGCCTTCAAAGACGTCGAGGGCGACGATCGGGTCTTCTTCGGGCAGGATGGAGTCGTTCATGGATAAAATATAGTTTAGCGGGGAGGCCGAGGCAAGAAGGGAATATGGCCGCTCAATGGCATCCTTCATGCGTCCCCTGCCAAGACCTACCCCAAGAGCTTTTCGTACGCCGTTACATCCTCCGGCGTGTCGATCCCCTGCGTGGGGAAGTCGTTAAAGCGCACGACGATCGGATGACCGTGCTCCAGAACTCGCAGCTGTTCCAACTTCTCCAGCTGTTCAAGAGGGGCCGCCGGCATTTTTACATAGGCCGTCAAGAATTCGGCCGTGTAGGCATAAAAACCCTGATGCAACCCCACGCGTTCGCGTGCGGCTTTTTGGGCTTCGGCGGAGAGCAGGCCATGGTTGGCGCGGTCGTAAGGGATAAGCGCGCGAGAAAAATACAGCGCCTGTCCGTTGGCCCCGACGACAACCTTGGGGCGGTTGGGATTGCGGAACTCCCCCTCGGTAAAGCTTCGCAGGGCAAGGGTGGCCATGGCTGCGCCGCGTTTGAGGCTATCGGAAAGCAGATCGATATGCTCGCGCTGCACGCAGGGTTCGTCGCCCTGGCAGTTGAGTACCCACCTAGCTTTGATCTCGCGGTTGGCCGCCTCGATACGGCTGGTGCCATTGGGCAGATAGGGATCGGTCATGACAGTTTTAAAGCCGGATGACTCCAGGACATTTTTGACGGCCTCGTCGTCGATGGCAAAATAAGTGGGGATCTCCGGCGCGATGGTCCGCAGACGTTCGGCCACGTGAAGGACAAGCGGCTTGCCTTTGATCATGTGGAGAGGCTTGTCGGGCAGGCGTGTGGAGGCGCGGCGAACCGGGACGATGATGGCGAGCATGGTTATTCAAGTCTTGTGAGGACAAAAACGCAAGGCAACCCCAAAGTTTTTCGGGGGTACTGGAAGGTTGCGCCGAAGAGTTATCGCAAAAAATTAGCCTTGCCCCTTGGTCTCTCCTGTGAGAGGTTCGACTATTATGAGCAAAGAAGAGTTTCCCCTCGTTGTGGTGGCGATTATGAATTTCAAAAGCTACGACGATGTCATCGAGAATCTGGAGAGTTTAAAAAAATCGCACTACCCGAATTTTAAAATCGCTGTGGTGGACACTGCTTCACCGGACGACTCATATGCGCGGTTGGAGACGGCGCAAAAAGAGCGGGGGGACTTCACACTCCTGCAAACCGGCTGGGATGGCGGTTTCGCCTCCGGCGTTAACCTTGCGCTGAAGTGGGCATTCAAAGAAGGCGCTGCGGCCTACGCCTGTTTCTTGGATAGCGATATCATTGTGGAACCCCAGCATTTGTCGGCGCTCGTGCAGACGGCTCAGAAAGATAAAAAGATAGGAGTGGTCGCTTCAAAATACTTGTACTACTACCGGCCGGGTATACTTCAGAACGCAGGTGGCACCTACCTGCCGTGGCTAGGGTACCCGTGGGCGCATGGTTGTAACAAAAAAGACGGCCCCGCATACAATAAAGAACGAGAGGTCGATTGGGGGTGCGCGCTGCTGGTCAGCCGTGAGGCTGCCGACAAGTCCGGTGGTATGCGTGAGGACTATTTTCATTATATCGACGACATGGAGTGGCCCGTAAGAATCAAGCGGAATGGCTTTAGGGTCGTTTTCCAACCAAAAGTGCGCCTTTATCACAAGGTCTCGGGGACTCACAAAGGTGACTCTGTCAGGCCCTACTACTACGAAAGACGTAACTGCCTCTATTGTCTCTTGGATCATTTCGAAATCGCCAGCCTGTTGGGTATCTCCGCCCGCGTCTCTAAAATGTTCATTGATGCGCTGTTGTCGCCCTTCACGGGTCAAAAATACATGCCGCGACTGGTCGGCAGGATCCTCGGCGACGTACTAAAAAACAAACGTGGTAAGGCGGATCTGTCAGAATTCAATAAAGTTCTTACGGCAAGACGATCGATGGCCGAGGCAAAAGAAAAACAACGGCTGCCAAAGGTGTAAGACGAACCCCCAAAAGATTCGCTTTGAAGGGGCGGAATGCTTTATAACTTTTTGTGATGAACCAAAGCCAATGGCCGTTAGTCTATATTACGATTGTTAACTACAAAGGCTATGATGATACCATCGAGTGCTTGGACAGCTGGGCAAAAAGCAATTACACAAACATCCAATTGGTGGTTGTGGATAACGCCTCGCCAGATGACTGCTACGAACGGCTGCAGATTGCAGAGAAATCCCGTGGCGACTTCGTGCTTTTGCAGTCGGGTTACGACGGCGGGTGGCCTGGCGGATGTAACTTTGGAATGGCTTGGGCATTGGAGAAGGGCGCAGAGTTCGTCTGTTTTGTCGATAACGATACCGTGGCGGATCCGGATTTTTTGAGATTTTTGATGGAAACTATGCTCAAAGACAAGAACTATGGCGTCGTCGGTGGCAAGATACTTTCCTACCGTTGGCCGGAGAGGGTCGCCAATGCCGGAGGACTTTATTTTCCGGCCTTGGGCTATGCATGGGCTCGCGATCGCCATACTGATAGGCGCGGGGAGGATAAAACACAAGTCGTGGATTGGGTAACTGCCGGCATTCTGGTTCGGCGGGCCGCGATTCAAAGAGTCGGTAAGATGCGCGAGGACTACTTTCACCACACAAGCGACGTGGAATGGCCCATGAGAATCAAAAGGAACGGATTTAAGGTTGTCTATCAGCCAAAGGCGAGGATTTATCACAAAGGTGAAAGCGTGGAAAAGGGCAATCACGCCTACTCCTATTACTACGAGCGCAGGAATTCGATTTATCTCCTCATGGATCAGTTCGGCGCCGCCAGCCTCTTTGGCATCGCTGTTCGCGTTTTTAAAATGTTTATTGATGTACTGTTGTCGTCCTTCACGGGCCAAAAATATATGCCACGGCTGGTCGCCAGGATCCTCGGCGATATTTCGAGGAATAGAAGGGGACAGGCGGATCTGTCGGACTTTAAAAATCCAACGGTATAAAAATCTTTGGAATTGAGGGCTGCCTCAAAATCTCTTAGGCTTGTTGCACCCCGATGAATCGCGTATTTATAAAGACTTACGGTTGCCAGATGAACGAACGCGACAGCCAGGCCGTGGAAGCCCTCCTGCGCGCGCGGGGCTACAGTTTTGTGGAAAGCGAAACGGATGCCGATGTAATTTTGATCAACACTTGCAGCGTGCGGGATCAGGCCGAGCAAAAGGCGCTGGGCAAGATGGGAAGGATGCAAAAGCTCAAGCGTAAAAACCCGAGGCTCGTGCTGGGGATCATGGGGTGCATGGCGCAAAATCGCGGCGCGGAACTGCTCGATTGTCTCCCGGAGCTGGATCTGGTGGCGGGAACGCAGAAAATCCACCGTGTGCCGGAACACCTGGACAAAATTTTCCAAGCGCGGGAGGCCCTCGGACCACGGCCTTCGGGGATTGTCGATATTGACGCAGAAGAAAACAGCCAGAACGAGATTCGAACGCACGCGGAAACGGGTGCGGTGACAAGTTTCGTCTCCATCCAACAGGGCTGTGAAATGCATTGTGCGTTTTGCATTGTGCCCAAGACGCGGGGCGACGAACGCAGCCGCCCTGTGCAGGAGATCCTCGAGGAAATCCGTGGGTTGGCGGCAGGAGGAACAAAAGAGGTGACGCTCTTGGGGCAGATCGTACCTGTTAAGTCTCATGACGTTGTAGCCGGATAACGGATTGGAGAGGAGAGAGGCCTTTGAGCAATCGTCTGGAGGTGAGGTTATAGGAATTTCTGAAGGAGTACAAGTCGTATTTCATTTNTT
>TBL_comb47_HYPODRAFT_10007414_pt1 | contig 11514 bp, 10 predicted proteins | sample TroBogypolimnion_40_FD_10682 | JGI IMG/M metagenome (IMG submission 10682) | reverse complement strand
AGTATGTGGATTTTTTGATTTATTTTGGAGGTGAGGTTGTGACTACCATAGAACAGATGGGTGGTGTTATGTCATCTACTCCGAGAAATGTTAAATCAGATAAAAGGGATTTGAAATTATCTAAACTCTTCAAAACGAAGAATAGTGATGTTAAGGTTATGCAATTGATAACTGAATTAAAACAATATCAGCTTAAGATTGAGGTTTTTTTAAAAGAATATAAAGCGAACCCTGATAATTGGGTATTGGAAACATATTATAATGAGAAAACAAAACAAAAGGAATTATCATTAGAGCCCATTTGGGCATATGATTATCTAGACAAATATGTTTTCAGTAATTATGATATGGTTTTTTTAATGTCTGGTACTATACTAGATAAAAATCTATTCTGTCAACTGAATGGTTTGGATGTAACAAGAGCGGTTTATTATTCAATACCATCACCCTTTCCTTTAAAAAATAGACAGATATATTATATGCCGGTGGGTAAGATGTCTTATAAGAGTAAAGAAGAAACATTTAAGAAATACATACCTTATATTCAGAAACTATTAGATAAGTATAAGAATAAAAAGGGTATTATACACACCAATTCATTTGAATTATCTAAATGGATTGAGAGTGGTGTTAAAGATGATAGATTGGTATTTCATGATTCTACAAACAAGGATGAGGTATTGAGGAATCATAAAGAATCAGAGGACGATAGTGTTATTGTATCTCCATCCATGGGAGTAGGTGTCTCATTTGATAATGATCATGCTAGATTTCAGATCATTGCTAAAATACCATATCCATCTTTAAATTCACAGAAGAATAAAATGAGAATGAAGAATAATCCGGATTGGTACGCTCTTGTGACTTGTCAAAGCATACAACAAATTTGCGGCAGAGTTGTTAGATCTGATATTGATTATGGTGATACTATAATTATCGATTCGTGTTTTGGAGATGTTATGAGGTATAGTTCACATTTTTTAACTGATTGGTTTCAGGAGTCTATTAAGAAAGTTAATGTTAGAATTAAGGTATAAAAAAATCCCACCATTTGGTGGGATTTTTTATTTAGTTATTTTTGTTTCTTAAGTATAGATTTTTGGAGAGCTTCGGGGAGCTTCTTTTGAGATGCCGTCAGGCCTTTTTTAGGTTCTTTTTTATCATCCTTTTTATCATCACATTTAGATCCTTTACAAGATTTATCGTCTTTCTTGTCGTCTTTCTTACCGGCTTTTTTAGCTTTTTGTTTATCTAAATATGCTTTAAATCCAGCATTCATTTTCTTTTCAACGATTTCTTCTCTATCCCCCCAATTATGTTCGTTTTCTTCCTCTTCTTCCTCTTTTGGGTTACAGATTGGACATTCTTCTTCTCCACATTCACATTCTTCCTCCTGATTCATATTTTCAACTTCTTCTGGTTCTTGTGGTTTGAAAAATTTTTTATCTCCTTCTTCAGAAAATCTACCATAATCATTTTCTTTAAAGTCTTCGAATAGTTTTAAATATTTCATCTTGCGTTTTTGTTATTTTTTATATTGTATATATTAACTTTAAAATATGGTTTTACTCACTTTTATATTTTAATATTTCATAATTATTATATATAAAAATTAATATATACATATATGAGAATACAGAGATTTAATGAATATAATATGGCATATGATTTTATCAATTCATTTGATATGATTATTTTAGAATCTGAGGAAACTAATTATAAAAAAATCGAAAAGAAAGTAATATCTGATTTAAAATTAAATGTTAGAATGATTACAACATTTGGTGCTGGTATGGGAGCTCTTTATCCAATTGTTAATAATTTACTTATGAATACTAAGTTACCAACAGATATATCACCAGAATCGATAGTTTTATTGACAATTGCTGCGTTTACAATAGTTTATTTGGAGGAAAAAGAATTCAAAAATAAAAATGAGCAAGAAGAATTGGTTAAAGATTCTAAATATATGCTAGAAGAATTAAAAATGATGGGTATTGGAAATGGTATCGTTAAAAAAATCATAAAAGCATTATCATCAATTAAAAATATATTTTCAATTATTAGTAAACATATTGGAGTTGCTGTTATTGGTCTAGTTGATGTGTTCGCATATACTGCTTTATTAATACCTATAATGAATGGTATAAATTTTATTATAACAAAACATGGATTAACAATAGATACTTTACCACAAAACTTTTTAGGATTAGCAGTTGGTGTTGGTACGATTATAGCTAAACATGGAATATCTGAAATAATTAATAAAATTAAAAATAAATTTCCAAAATTGAATAAAAATAAAGTGTTGGATGATATTGAAACTCCTAAAATTCAGAATTTTAATACATTTAATGAAAATCCTGATAAAAATATCGACTTAATAAAAGAACAATGAGGCAATTGTAAGGAAGACGGATATACTTTTATATAAATTTAAACTTAATTTCTTAGTTTTATATAAATAATAAATAATATAATAATTTGAGCCCACAATTAGAAAAGGTGTTTTTTAATTACATTTTAAAAAACAAAAAATTCTTTGATATAGTAAAACCTTACTTTTTCAGAAATTCAGAAATTCAATTCGTATATGGAGTGATCCGTGAATATATGACCAAAGGAGCATCTGAAATTCCATCACCTAGGCAAATATTAGATATGGTTTCTCTTGAGGATAAAGAAGGTATTATCACAAAAGAAATATTAAAATCCATTCTACAGGTTGACCTTAAAGAATATGATGAAAAAAACTTTATAGAACCTAAATTTAATGCATGGGTTCTTTCAAATAGATTAAAAACCGGAACTGTTGATATAATAGATGAAACTAGAAATTTGGATTCTATATCAGATTTTGAAAAAGCTATTGAAGCTGCTGATAGAATTAAAGCTATAGTAAATGAAATGTCATCCACAAATTTTGTACAAGATGATGATTTAGGATCCGATTTTGATGATGCGGAAAATCACCTACAAGACAATGCTAAGTTCAGAGTTAGTTGTGGATTCCCTACAATAGATCATATGTTAGGTGGAGGATGGGATATATCCACATTAAATGTGATAATGGCGGAAACTAGCGTTGGAAAATGTTTTTCAGGATTGGTAAGGGTTTCCGAAGGTTTTGAAAAACAATATGAAATAAATATCGAAGATTTATTTAATAAAGTTAAAAATATATCAAAGGGAGAGACGAGTAATTAATACACAACAAATTTTAGATAAATGTATAAAATATATAAATGTGTCAAATGTTTAATTTTAATGATTTTTCTTTATTAGAGAAGTATGGAGTTCCGGAATTTGCTAAAAAATTATCTGGTAGTATATTATCAGATTTATTTAAAAATGATTTCACTTCGTATGTTTTAAGTATAGATGAAGAAGAAATTGAAGATATTAAGATGGTGAATATTGTAATATTGCATATAGTTGGGGATTTTTCTTCAAAATTTAAATGTGATATGAATAATCCTTTAGATACTTTTTCTTTAGAATTTGATATACCCATAAGAATAAAAAATGATTACAATTATTTTTATGAAATAATATTACATGAATTGACACATTTGTATGAATTTTATAAAATTTATAAAAGGGGTATAGAATTACCAATTTATAATAAAATAAAAAAGGGCCTAGTCAATACAATACAACAGGATAATATAGATCCCTTTAATTATTTTAGGAATATGGTTTATTTAACTTTAGATAATGAGTTGAATGCTAGGGTGTCTCAAACATATAATTATTTAATACAAACTGGATTAACTGATGATTTATTATATTCAGCATTGAAGAAATCTTCATCTTGGAAAAAAATGGAACTTATATTAAAATTTAATCCAAGTGTATATGTAGATGATTTAATTAGTATTATTGGTGTTGAATTTGGTTGCCTATTGGTTAATATATTTAATACTGAATTGATGAACAATGATATTAATCATAATTTTAAAATGGTTAATAATAGAAATGATTTATTAAATTATTTTAAAATTTGGAATAAAAAATTTAAATATAAAATGAAAAAGCACAAATTAAAATTGATAAAACTGGCTGAAAAAAGTTTTCAGATAGATTAAATGTTACTCAATATACAAAGAAAAATATAAAGAAATTAAATGTTAGAAGAATTAGAATTAGAATTAGAATATATTGAGGCTGATAGTTTATTTGACGGCAAATATGAAAACAAATTATACGATAAGTTTATTGAGGCATATCATGTAAATAATTTACAAGTAGAAACGCCTAATGGGTTGGTAAATATCGAAGGTATTGGTAAAACAATTGAATATGATGAGTGGAAAATTATAACCTCATATAAGGATCTAATATGCGCAGATAAACACATATTATATAGATGTGATAATATAAATTTTGAAAATAAAAAATGTGATCTTACGGAGATTTATTGTGAGAATTTTCAACTAGGTGATTTTATAATGACCAAGGATGGTCCTGAGATGGTGATGGATATTTTAAAAACCGGTAATAAATCACATATGTATGATTTGCAACTTTCAGAAGGTTCTAATAAACAATATTATACAAATGATATATTGAGTCATAATTCATTATGGATGCAAAACTTTGCAGTAAAATCTGCGGATAGTGGATATAATGTGCTTTATATCACACTCGAAATGAGTGAGAGGAAGGTCATTAAAAGGTTAGGATCCATGCGTCTTAAAATACCAATAAATGATTATGACGAGGCATCTAAAGATACTGTGAATATTAAAAAGAGGATTGACAACTTAAGTAAAGGTGGTAGTAATGGTGATCTATTTGAAAAAAAAGTTGGTAAGATTTTTACTAAATTCTGGGCAGCTGGTACAGTTACAATTACAGATTTTGATTCTTATATTCAAAAATTAAAAGATAAGAAAAACATTAAAATTGACTTAATTATTGTTGACTATATAGCACTTATCGCTGGTGCTAAAGGTGTTAATGATAGTCTTTATACAAAGGGTAAGTTTTTAGCAGAGGGTCTGAGAGCGTTGGGATCTAAATATAGTTGTCCGGTATTAACCGGTGTCCAAGTGTCCAAGGATGCCTGGAACGCATCTGATATAACATTGGAGAGTGTTCCCGAATCAAAGGCGATAGCTGAGTGTAGTGATACTTTTTTTTGTATCATCAGGACAGAGGAGATGAAGAGGCAAAATCTATATAGATTTAAGTTATTAAAGCAGAGGGATGGTGATTTTTTAAAATCTCAAATAAAAATGAATTTAAACCCCACATATTTAACATTAGAAAATGATATATTCATAGATGGATAATAACTTTTCAATAATATTTAATATAATAAAATACAAAGATAAAAATAGTTAAAAATTTAATGGGTAAAGAAATAGATGATGAACTTGAAGATGATTTTTATGATGAAGCAGAAAACTTAGAGGATGTCGAATCTGATGATATAGAAGTAGACATAGATATAGATTCGATAATAGAAGATGATGATGATATTAATATTATCATTGAAATAGATGATGATGATATGGATATTATTTCAGTTGTAAAAGAAGATGATATAACTTTAAATGAATCCTCAGAAGAGGAAGATATAACATTATCTAAACATAAATTAGAGGGTAAGCATTCTTTAAAATACGATTCTATATTTAAAGGTAAAAAGGATGATGTCGAAGATGAAATGAGTTTTGATGGTTATAGCATGTATTATAAAGATAGTATAGAAGTTGATAAGTCTTCTAATTATTATTTTGAATCTATTGATAATGAGAAATATGTCAGACAAAAATTAGTTAAGGAAAAAGTTTATGTTGTACTTTCGAAGCATACTAATATTAATTTTTTAAATAATCGAAGAAAGCCATCCAGAGTTGATTTTAATCATTATTATAACTTATTAAGAGATAATTTAAGGGGTGAGAGTTTTACAAATATTGAGTTATTTAATGAATTATCAGTATATTTTTCGGATAATTTATTTAATATGTTTAAATTATTAGATAAAAAATGGAGAAATCAAATAATATTTGAATTACAAGATCATATAGGTAAAAATAATAATTCTAAAGAAATAACCAATAGAAATATATATGAAGGAACAGAAATAGAATTTGAATGGGAAGATAGATTTAGTGATGATCTTATTTTAATAACTGGTGTTGTTGTAGAAGCAGATTATGAAAATTCAATTTTTAAGGTAGATTCTTATGAAAATATGTATGAAATTAGTATTGAAATTATTACGAAAATATTAAATAACACTAAATTTAAATATAACTTGAGTCGTTTGGATAATATCGACTTTCTGTAAAAAAAAAAATTTATATTATGATTAAAAATGTAGAGATTGTAGAAAAACGTGAAGAAGTTGAATTTGTTAAATTAACAAAGGATCAGATTTTGGAAATTCTAAAAAAGGATGGAACATACCATTTTTTAACAAATTATAGTATTTCAGAAGATTTTATTTTAGAAAATTACACATATTTTGAAGTGGAATTTGTAATAGAGGCATTAAATTTGTCTGAAAGCTTTGTGATAAAAGCACTTGAAATAGGATATTTGAATATTGATAAAATTAAAGATTTGAATATGACCACATATTCAAACCTATCTCAGAAGTTTTTGTTTATTTGTAAAGAACATATAAACTGGAATAGGATGATAATGTACCTTTCAACACAATCTGATAATTTTGATGATTATGTTAAAATAATAGAAGATAAAGGATTGTGGGGATTGATAAGTGCTAATGATCTACCAATAGAATTTATTAGAAAGTGGAAAGATAAATTGGATTGGAGATACTTAACAATGGTCAAATTATTTTCTACCGAAGAAGTGTTGGAATTTTCCGAATATTTAGTAAAACCTGAACAACAAAAAGAAATTGATAGCGCATTCGGATTTGGTCTTTCTGTTGATGAAATAGATGAAATACTCAATCTTAAAATATGTTCGCCACCTGAAGTAGTTATTACTGGTAATTTATTCATATAAGTAATTCAATGAGAATGAAAAAGACATCTATTTTAAAATAGATGTCTTTTTAATTTAGTTCATTTCCAAATATTCTCCAAATCTATTTGAGGATCTATATCGATTATTTTATTTCCTTTTATTAGTGTATATTTCTGCATTGGTTGAAACATTTCGATTACTTGTTCAACCTTTTTTAATTCTACATCATCCATATCAAAATTAAATATTTGAATTAGATTTTCAATTTCTGAAAATTTTATATGGTTTTTGTCACCTAGAAAGAATATAAAGTCATAATTATAATAGTCATAATCTTCATTTGACTTACTCATTAGGAAATTTGTAATACATGTTTGAACACCAATTGATGGTAAACTAAATTTATAATTATTTATTATAAATTGCTTATTAACATTATCGTACTTATTCATTAAGTCTATATTTAACTTAAAATAATTAAAATTTTTGGAACTGAATTCTATATTTTCTTTTTTATTATAATAATTATAATATGATATTAATATTGGGTTACCATTGGTGAATTTTACAATTTCTATAAATAAGAATACAACATCTATACTTTTAATATCAGCAAATGTATATTCGTCATATAGTATAGTGTTTTTTTGTACAATTTTCCATAATTTAAAAATAATAGAACCGAAATCTCCACTATCATAATCTATCTCATAATCTGATATATCTTCTGGTGTTGCCTTTTTAATATACAATTTAAAGTTATCTTTATAAAATAAACCCTGAGATGGTAATAGTTTAATATCTATCATCTTATGAGCTTTTAATGTGGATTTTACAATATTTATTAAATTCATTAGTTATATATTAATTTATGGAAGAATGTTATTAATAATATATAATATATGATTTTTAATGACGATTGTTTTAATTTGATAGGTGGTATAGAAAGCAAATCAATCAATCTTATTATTACAGATCCTCCTTATCTAATTTCTAGATGTTCAAATTTTAAAAAAAATTCAAATAATACCACACATTTTTTAAAAACAAAATATGATATATCAATAGATTTTGGGGAATGGGATAAAACCGAATTAAATTGGGAATTATTGATAAGTGAATATTACCGAGTTCTTAAAGATGGTGGTACTCTTATTATATTTTATGATATATGGAAGATATCATATTTAAAAGAATTGGCTGAGAAATATAAATTTAAACAACCTAGGATCTGTATGTGGTTGAAATCCAATCCTGTTCCAATTAATTCAAAAACAAATTATTTGTCAAATTCAATAGAATATTTCTTCACTTTTACTAAAGGAAAAAATCCAACGTTTAATTCAGAATATGATAATGGGATATATAAATATCCTTTGTGCCACGGAAAAGAAAGAATTAGAATAGATGGAAAAGCATCACATCCAACACAAAAGCCACTTGCCTTAATATCAGATTTAATTATTAAACATTCTAAACCAGGTGATATAATTTTAGATACTTTTGCCGGAACCGGAACAGCAGCACATGCTAGTATTTTAAATAACCGAGATTATATTATGATCGAAAAAGACATCACTTATTTTAACATAATGAAAAATAGAATAGAAAATATATAAAAATTATTTTAATGTATATTAATTTTTAATATATACATAAAAAGATAATTAATATGCCATCTACATATAGTATAAGTGTCGGAACCAGTTATGAATCATCTAGATTGGATAGTATTAATAGTGTTTTATCAGAACTCACCGATAATACACAAAAATTAATATCACCCAAAGATGCCAGAGACGCGTTTCTATCTACTTGGGCAAATTCCGCTTTTAAACAAACAATTGGGTCTGCCTCCATAGAATATATTGGTATAGATTCCGGTAATCCATCAAACAGAGATATTAAACAAAAGATATTACTCGGTAAAAGGAGTTATGGTGGATCCAATATTATGACTAGTCCGTTATTGGGTAGTGATACTGATATATTTTTCTATAATACCAAACCCGACACCTCATCACAAAGTACTACTAAAATATCAATTTTAGCAGGCACCGATTCTAATCTACACCTTAATGCTCCTTATATACAGTCTATATCATATGGTTCATCAGCTAGTTTAGATTTTATAAATCCCATAGGACCCATAAATGTTTATAGTCAAACCGGAAGAGTTGCTATAAACGGAATATTATTTCCTAGTGTTTCCGAAACAACAGCCTCTGCGTCAAATGGTAAAATTTTAAGATATTCTGGATCATATCCAAATGGGGTTTTAAAATGGTCGGATGTAACATTCAACACTTCTATAATAGGTGCTATTGGTGGATCAACCAGTATTTATGGAGATCCTGTTAATTTAAATGGATATTCTTTAGAATTTGTGGATAGTGCTGTAGTTCCTCAGACAATAGGTGGTATTGAGATAGGTAATTCATTTTCAAGTGGGTCATTTAATAGTCAAAATTGGCCATTATCTGAAGTTGTTAGAAAACTATTATATCCATATGTACCTCCTACTCTAACACTAAGTGTTGTGAATTCAGTAACTAATAATGTATATGCGGAGGTTGGTGTGGCATCGGTGGGTATATTTAGTTATTCATTAACTAGATATTCAAATGATATATCACTATATACCATATCAAAGGGTGTGGATTTTATCATAATATCATCATTCTCATCTTCTGTTGGATCTGTAACATATTCCACTTTTACATACTCTTTATATGAAAATGTACCAATTCCTGTGGATATTACATTGAGTGCCTCTGATAACCCAGACATAAGCTTCTCTTATAGTGTAATATCATATATTGAATTTGTATATCCATTTTATTATGGGTTTACAAGTAGTAACGGTCTTACCAATTCATCACAATTATCTTCGTTTATGGTATCATCTACTAAATTAATAGTTAATAAGTCAGATATTACGTTGGATTATGATGGATCAGGATATATTTGTTTATTACTTCCATATGATTATGGTACATTTTCATCAATATCAACCATATCTGGCGTAAATCCAACACAATATCTACAACTTGATGTTATATCATCATTTACATATTCTAGTAGTCCTATCACGGTATTGGACACTACATATATGGTGTATAAAAGCATTTTGCCATGTACCTATAATGGAAATATAAAATTCGAATTTTAAAAATGATGACATTTAGTATAAATATAGGACAACCAACCGAGTCATCTTGTAAAAGTATAGATGATGTATTAAACAGCTTACCAGATAATACTGATAAAGAAATAAATCCAAAGGATATTAGAGATAGTATTCTAACAGCTTGGTCTACATCTGCTTTCAAAGAGACGATATCATACACCAATTCTTATATTGGAATTGATACTAATAATCCAGTAGATAGAGATATTAATAATATAATTTATATGGGTAAAAGGAATTATCTAAATGTTGATATAATGACATATTCTTTATTAAATAGTGATGTTGATGTGTATTTATATAATACTAAATTAGATAGTGTTTCAAATTCGAAGACGAAGATATCGATTCTATCAGGAACAGGATCTACATTATATGATCCATATATTCAATCTCAATTAGTGGGTACTAATAGTGTATCTTTAGATCTTATAAATATACACTCATCGATTTCATTTAATGCTGCCGGAACATCATCAATTAATAATATAATATATCCAACTGTGACTGAATCACAAGGTATTGGAGTTACCGGAGCTGGGAATAATAGGACTATGTTTTGGGATAATGGGAAACTATTTTGGAATGATATTATTTTTACACAACTCGGATATATTGGTGTTACAGGAAGTCCATTAGATATTAATGGACAAACAACTTTAAATGATTATCCACTTTATTTCGATGATGATAGAGGATGTCCTATAAATATAGGTGATATACCAATTGGTACTAAATTTAATTCACAATCAATTTCTGAGGTTTTAAGAAGAATAATCTATTCTTACTCACCACCTTTGTGCACTATATCCGTATTACCACCATATTCTAGCGGATATGTAGAAGTTGGGACATCACCATCAGTTAAACTTAGATATACAATAACCAAACGAACATTGTCAACAAATGTTACTTCACTATACCATATGATTCCTGGATATTATCCAGCTATTACAAGCTCTGGTGATGTTATGGTATTTGGAACTTCGAGTGGTGTAATTATTTCACCAGTTCTAGCAACATCTTCATATTTTACGATTGTGGTAAATGATGGAACACAATCAAATTCAGCCACCGCTAGTGTGACTGGTATATATCCATATTTTTATGGATTTAGTACTTTAGATGTTATGACCAACGCCGGATTATCATCATTAATTAAATTAGTGGAGCCACGTGAAGATAAATATCTTGATCTCACGGGAAATGGTAATTTATATTTTATACATGATTCTAATTATGGTCTATTAAGTAATATTTATGATGAAAATGGGGATACTAAGATGTCACACTTTTATCAAACTGTTTTAACATTATCCTCACCGAGTGGATATTGGGCTTCTAAAGTTTTTAATGTCTATCAGTGGAAT
>TBL_comb47_HYPODRAFT_10007413_pt1 | contig 11514 bp, 12 predicted proteins | sample TroBogypolimnion_40_FD_10682 | JGI IMG/M metagenome (IMG submission 10682) | reverse complement strand
CCGAAGCCTCCGCCCATGAAGGGCCCGCCGAAGCCTCCCCGCCCCCCGCTGCCGAACAGGAAGGCCAGGAAAAGCCCCAGGAAAAACCCGCCGACCGCCAGACCCGCCAAAGCCGCCAGGGGGAGCCCGGCAAAGGAGAGAAAGGCCGCCACCGGCAGGCCGACCGCCCCGGCGATGCCACCCAGTACCCGCGAGATGCCGCCCAGGAACACGGCGGCGACCGCAACGAAGATCAGCAAGGTGAAGATCGGATGGGCTCCCCTCCTCCCCCGCCGGATGTCGTGGGTCTGCGCCGAGGCGGCATATTCTCCCCGCACCGTGGCCACGATGGCGCCGACGCCGGCGGTGATCCCCGCGTCGAAATCACCGCGCTTGAAGGCAGGCGAGATTTCGTTGCGGATGATGCGCCCCGAGACCAGGTCGGTGAGCTTACCTTCCAGGCCGCGCCCCACCTCGATGCGGATCTTCCGGTCATTCTTGACGACCAGCAGCAGGACTCCGTTGTCGACCCCCTTCTGGCCTATCTTCCACTGTTCGACGACCCCGATGGAGTATTGCGCCAGGTCCTGCCCCTCGAGCGACGGGATGGTCAGCACGACAACCTGGGTGGAGTCGCTCTGCTCAAACGCCGCGAGCTCCCCTTCGAGCCTCTGCGCGGCCTCGGGGGAGAGCAGCGCGGCATAATCGTTGACGTGGCCGCGCAGCTGGGGAACCCCGGCCGCGTGGCAGAGCACGGCGATCAAGAGCATTACGGTCAAAAGCAGGATTTTTTTCATCGCAGGCCTTCGTGGGCGCAGATTTTACGCATACACAGTTCGTAAAGGTATTAAATTCGCCCGCCGTTTCAGGACGCATCTATTCAGCACCCAGTCACGCGCGCTGGGCTCCCCCATTGCATCAATTTAACCATTCCCACTCGGCTAAGCTCTCCCCCTCCCCTGGCGGGAGGGGGAGCGTAACTTAAAGGGCCGGGAGGGATTTGCCGGTCTAATCCCTCCACCAGAGGGCGAGGGAGAATCTGTGGTTCCTCAGAACTTCACCTTGGGTGCCTGACGCGCCCCCTCTTCAGCCTTGAATGGCTCCTTTCGGGCCAGGTGCAGCATGAGCGAATTGGTGAGCGAGTTGGGAAAGACACGGATGGTCGTGTTGAAGTCCTGGACCGCCTGGTTGTAGCGCACCCGGGCGACGTTGATCCGGTTCTCGGTCCCCTCCAGCTGGTTTTGCAGGTCCATGAAGTTCTGGTTCGCCTTGAGATCCGGATAGCGCTCCACCACCACCATAAGGCGTGACAGAGCGCCACTTAGCTGGGACTGCGCTTGCTGGAACTGCTGCAGCGCCTGCGGGTTGTTCACCGCGTCCTTGGAGACCTGGATGGAGCCGACCTTGGCCCGCGCCTCGGTGACGGCGGTGAGCGTTTCGGCCTCGTGTTTCGCGTACCCCTTCACCACCTCCACCAGGTTGGGCACCAGATCGGCGCGGCGCTGGTAGGCCGCCTCGACGTCACCCCAGGAGGCGAACACCGCCTCTTCTTTGGCCTGCATCGTGTTGTAACCGCAGCCCGGCAACGCCGCAAGCATCAGGACGCACAGCAGCGCCCAGCCGAATTCGCGAAGCAATCTGTTCATTTTTCCCTCCCATAAATCTTGCACTGATCAAATGATAATCATTGCGGCGGGAAAAGTCACCCTGAGCTGAAAATAATTAAACAAAACGCTCGCCTTTTCGCCGTCAAAAGAAGAAACGGGCCTTATCCTTCAGGGCCCGGTAGGCCAGGATATACAGGGCGGCATTCCAGGACTGCCGCGCCATCCCCATTGGCTCGCCGCTTTGTCCCTGGAACCACTCGTTGAATTCCCAATCGTTAACCCGGTTCACCAGGGCGAGTTTTTCCAGCTCCGCCCAGGCAAGTTTCTCCCTGCCCAACCGAGCCAGGAGCAGGACCCAAAATCCGCCTACGAAGGGCCAGATGCCGCCGTTATGGTACTGCCAGGGGAGGTTTTGCCGGTGCCGCTGCATGTAGAGGCGCCAGAGTGCGGTGTCCTGCCGGATGGGGAGGCCGACGGACCGAATCGGGTGGGGATGGTTGGCCTTCAGCGCCAAGAGAGCCGAGACGGTCCTGCCCGCGCCCGAGGCGTCGCCGATCCCGACCAGCTGGGCGAGGATGTTGCCGAAGACATCGACCTCTTCGCCCCAGGTGGAGAAGTTCACAAAGCTCAGGTAGAAGGGGGTCGGCTTGCACCGGTTCCTGATGTAATGCATGAGCAGGCGGGCGCGGCGCTGTTCGGGAACAGCATTTCCGAAGGGGGAAAAGAGCAGGTTGGCGTAATCGCGGGTTTGTTGCGCGGTCGGCAGGCCGTAGAGCCTCTTGGTCCAATACCAAAGCGCGTTGCTGTAGAGCACGAACCCGGAGCGCGGCATGATGTCGGCCCAGTCGCTCGCCTCGTTTTGCTGCAGCAGATACCAGACCTGGTGCTCCTGGCACTCGAGCCAGCGCAGGGCCAGCGCGGTGCGGGGTTCCAGTTCCTGGCCGAGACGCTCGCTTGGGAACATGCGATCCATGATGCGGATGGCGATCAGCCACCAGAGGGTCGCGTCGATACACCCGGCGTACCAGAAGTCGACCTCGTCCACCTCGGGCTTCACGTACTTGGGGATTTGCCCGTTGGGCGCCTGGTATCTGGCCAGGGTCAGCAGGCCGTCCCGCGCGGTCTGGATCAGGTCGGGCTCGCCGGAGGCCGCCATGCCGAGGGCGCAGATGGAGGCGTCCCTGCCGAAGATGCTTGCGTAATGGCGCCCCACGGATTTCAGGTTGCGCACCGAGGCAAGCACGCCACCGGGCGTCGTATTCTCGCGCAGTAGCCCGAGCGCCTGGCGGTAGCACTCCTGCAGCAGTTCGCTATTCATGGAACCAGCTAATCACAGTCGGGCGGCGTCACGCCGGAGATTTTCGATGCAGAGCTTGCAGATTTCTTCTATGAGCTGGCGCTGGCGAGCGGTAAACCCTTCCACATCAGGCAATCTGTAGGAGCGATAATCACAGCAGTTGCACAGCATACCAATGTTCAAATATTCCATGGCACCTCCCTCAACGGCACAAAGACATGATTACCATTCGTTAACATACCTGGAAAAAAGAAGCAAACAGAATTTCCCCGGTAGACAGTGCATGCCACCTGAAGACAATCGTCCCCACTCTGGAGAGTGGGAATGCATCCAACGCTCCCGCGTCCTCAAGGTATCAGTAGGGGCGAAAGGCGGCGAATACAAGTTCCGCCCGAGACAATCGTTCCCACGCTCCAGCGTGGGAATGCATCCGGGGACGCTCCCGCGTCCTCAAGATATCAGTAGGGGCGAAAAGCGGGCGAATACAAGTTCGCCTACGGGAGTAATCCGCCGGGGCGAACCTTGTGCTCGCCCATTTTCGCCTCTGTTTGCAACACCGCACAACCTAGCATCGAACGGAATAATCGGCATCTCGTCCTAACAGAGTCTTTACAAAGGGCGTGGTTGGAATTAGGCGTAAACAGCTGAATAGTTTCAGGTAGGGTTAGCTGCGGAAGATGATGGAACAGATTGTCAGAAAAAGGGGATGTGCATCCGATTGCCGGCGGGCGCCCTCGCGGCGCCGAACCGGATGGAGGTTTAAGCGCGCCGCCCTTGAGCCCGCCTCTTCTTGCCGGACAGCGCGGCCTTGCCGGTCTGAACCTTGGCGGAGCGGGTGACACGACGAGCATCGGCACCGCGCACGCCGCGGCGGGCTCCGGCTCCGTGTGCCACGATCCTGTTCGTCTTGCAGGAGCGCCTCTGCAAGCGGCTTTGGTGCTGCCATTTCTGCCCGCTAAACGAGGCGAGCTTGTGACCGCGCGGCGCCCCCTGCACGGCCTGGGTTACGGCCTGGAGCAGGCTGGCGTTGATCCTGGATATCTCCCAGGGCGGCGCCCCCCCCTGGTCACTGCCGGGGACCTTGAAGTCGGCCGACGCCACGGTAGAGACGTCCCTGCGCAGTTGGTTGAAATTATGGGTGTCACGGTAGTTGATCCGGTTGGTCAGCAGAATCACGAACAGGTCCTGCTGGGGATCTATCCAGATCGAGGAGCCGCTGTAACCGGTGTGCCCGAAGGAACTCTGGGAAAAGAAGCTCCCCTTGGGTGCGGAAAAGGGTGAGTTCATGTCCCAACCCAGCCCGCGCATGACGGCGCCGTTACTGGTGAGGTAGGGGGACGTCATCTGGGTGACGATCTGCTCCGAGAGGATGCGCCTGTCGTCCAGCATGCCGCCGCCCAGCATCATGCGAGCGAAGCGCGACAGGTCGTAGGCCGAGCTGAACAGGCCGGCGTGTCCCGCAACGCCGCCCAGCCGGCGGGCGTTGGGATCCTGAACGATGCCGCAGGCGGCACCCGAGGCGGTCGGGGCTATGGCGCCCGCGAGCGAGCGTGGCGGCAGGAACATGGTCTCCGAGGTGCCAAGCGGCCCGTAGATCTGTTCCTGACAAAACGCGTTGAGCGGCTCGCCCGAGACCCGGTGTACCAGTTCCCCCAGCAATATGAAGTTTATGTCAGCGTAGTGGAAGTGGCTGCCTGGCCGGGAGCGGTATTTTTCCGCGGCGGCCTTGCGGATGGCGCTCTGCATGGGCTGCTCGGAACTCACCCCGACGTCGTCCAGCCCGGAGGTGTGGGTCAGCAGGTTAAGAACGGTGATCTCCTGATGGCCCGGGTCCGCGAATTCGGGAAACCAGCGGGACAGCGGGTCCGACAGGGCGATGCGCCCCTGGTCCAGCAGCTTCATGACCGCGGGCGCGGTGGCGATCACCTTGGTGAGCGAGGCGAGGTCGAAGATGGTACGCTCGTTGATAAGCGGCGAACCGGCGGCCGAGTTGAGCCGTCCCCGTGCGGTGCTGGAGAGGATGCCGTTGTGGTTGCCGACCACGGCAACGCCGCCCTCGATCAGGTTTGCTGCAATGGCACGTTCCAGTAGCCGGTCGATGGTGACGGAGCGGCGTGTATCCTTGCCATCGAAAGCGGGGGGTAACGAGGCTGCCTTGGGTTCGTTGCCGCCGGGGAGGTTGGAATTATTGAGGTAAAGGACCGGAGAGCTATTCGAGTCGCTAGCTTCACCGCTAGCCGAACTGGCGGGCTCCGTGCCGTCCAGCGTGACCGTAACACCCGACTCAGTGCTGTCGAAGGTAATGGGGCGCCCCGAGTCGGTGTGGCCGATAGTGACCCTGTGGCCCGAGTCGCCGGCGGCGATGGAAGCTAAGCGCTCAGGAGCCGCCGCGCCGCCCGAGGCGAACGAAAACGCCGGAGAGACGAGCAGGCACAGCATGGCGAAAATTGTCATATGGCGCATGTTGGACCTTTACGTTCGAGAAATGGACAAAGCTCGGAATCATCCGAATCGGGCGGCTGAATGAAAGCTGACAAAGCAAAGATTGCTAACCAAACATTGGTTGGGTCCCGCGGACAACTGATTATGGGCCAAGAGTACAGTAATAATCAAGAAAGATATGTGATCTGGGTCACCATTACCAACAACTTATGCCACTATGTCGTGATGGAGTACCCTGCATAAGGAGTGTATCGGCGTGAGGGAACTTAAACTTGAGATAAACGTTATAACACGGGGAGTATCAAATCGGGAACTGTTTAGTAAATAGGAAGGACGGGCTCGTCATGAATTAGCCTGGAAAGAATTACGGGGGATTAAGCCCAGTTGCCGACGCCTTTATCTGTGCAAAACCTTGTCCTGAGGATCCCCTCTCCTGGCCTGCGCGCTGAGGCCCTGGCGAAGCTGTGGAGGAGGTGAGACAGCGGGGAAACCTGCCCCTCCCTGCACCCCTCGGGAGTACGGAGAATCGGCGGGAGATACTGCTATTGTAGCATTAAAACCTGTAACGGATTCCAGTCGCCAGATTGATTCCTTTGTACTGAGACCGGAGCGTATCGAAATGAAGCGGGGAAGTACCGTAATGGTGGTAGGCAAAATCGAGCAGGACGCGGTCATTCAAGGCAAGGGCAAAACCGGCGACGCCCTGGTAGGCGAGCGAACGGTCCTGACCCGAATCCCAGAGGGTTGTCCCCCCTGAGGATCCCCTGCCGAAGGTTGCCACGGCGAGTCCCAGGCCAGCACCGATGAAGGGAGTGACAGCGGTTCGGGTCCTGAAATCGTAATAGGCATTAGCCATGACGCCGAAAGAGTGAATATCTGCATTGACCTGAACGGGAGCGCCGCTACCATAGAGCTTGTCCGAGGTCACCCGTCTGAAGTTGAGCTCGGCCTCGCCGCGCATTCCGTTGGCGAACTCATAGCCGGCGACGGCTGCCAGCACGATGCCGGGGTTATAGGTAAGCCGCCCCAGGATCCCGGCAGGATCGAGCGTGACCGCGCTTTCCAGCGGCAGGAACATCCCGGCCTGGGCTCCGCCATACACCCGCCCACCCTCCGCCTGCGAAGCCGAAGCCAGCAGCAATAACAAAAGCAATACCTCAGCAAGAATCCGCCCCGGTTTATTCAAGACACCCCTCCCACTGCCAATATAGATTTCTTGCAATGACGCCATGGTACCGCTTGCGGACTCCCCAACACAGAATGGTCCCGCCTATTCTGACAGTTGCGAGGCGGCTCAATTGCCCCGCCAATAACCAGCCACCTGGTTCGACACTCTGTAGCATGGATCCCCATTACCCGTTGTCTTCCCGGCCATTTTCTCTGACTGCAGTCACCGAAAGAAAAAAGAAAAAAATCTGTTGCTTAAAAATATTAAATGGTACTAAACTAGCTATACGGTTTTCGATCTGCCAGGGAGTCTTTTTCAAGAGCCGACTCAGCGGAAAACCCGAAATTTCTCTGTCCTTCCCAGCACCCTCCTGCCGGGCGGCTGCACTGAATTTTCTGAGCAGCGGTGCTTCTTTAATGCGTAAAAGTACAGACACGGTCATTTCCTGGCTGCTTTAGCGTAAGAAGGAGGGAATTCAGATGAACCCTCGTATTAAACTCGCCCGTGAGTTGTTGGCCACCTGCCCCCCTGATTCGTATTCGGACTATAGCAGCATCGCGGAGGCGCTTGAGCGAGGTTGCAGCAAAGAGGAAATCCTCTTCATGCCGGAAGTTTTCCGGTGGCCCAAGACGTACAAATGGCTTAAGGAGAAGCTCTGACTCCGGTTCGGTTCGCGCCGAGCTTCGTGGATAGGAGGGCGCCGACGTGATACAGACACGCTATGAACTGGCCTGTGAGTTGACCCGTCAAATGCTGGTCGGCCCACCAGGGGCGTACTTCGACCATCACCAGTACCGTGATTGTTGCCGGATCGCCGAGGCCATTGAGCGCGGGGTGAGCCTGGGCGACATACTCAGCATGGCCGAAACCCAGCGTTGGCCGGATGCGTCCTCGTGGCTCAAGAAGAAGCTTTAGAAGGGGCCGGTCCGGACGAAACTGCGCCCCGCCCTCCCCCAGAGCCCACAGACCTGCCTGCACCTACCATTTTCCCCAGTGAATTTTATCCTTCTGGTACTTGTCCTTCGGCTTATCCTCGCCGGTTGGGACGCCGACCAGAATGACGTTCAACGGAATGACATTGGCAGGTATGCCGAGCACCGTGCGGACATGTTTCATCTTATCCTCGTAGGGAAAAGAAGCCGTCCAATGCCCGCCCAGACCCAGTGCTTCGGTCGCCAGCAGGATATTTTCGCTGGCAAGCGAAGAGTCGATAATGGCGAAATCCTTGCTCTGCAAGTTGGCCTTCTCCGGTTCCGCGCAGACGATGATGACCGCCCCTGCCTTGTCAATGCCCCGAGCGTTGGACAGGCCGGCAGCCAGAGCGTCCATTTTCTTCCTGTCAGTCACCACCACAAACGACCACGGCTGCTTATTGACAGCCGTCGGGGCAGCCATACCAGCCCGGATGACCTTATCCAGGTCCGCCGTGCTGACAGCCGCACCGGTAAAGGACTTGACACTCTTCCTGGAATGAATCACCGAGAGGGTATCTTTCCCACCTTCAGGCTCCTTCGCTGCAACAGACCCCGCCACCAACAAGCCGACCATCAAGCAAGCTAACATAATCCTCATCGTTCCAACCTCCCATAATTGAATCATCTAGAGCAGTCTTCCGTCGCCGCAATTTAACTACATCAAACAGCGCTGGTGTTGCGGAAAAGTGCGGAATCTTGCCAATCGGAAACTTGAGAAAATAAAACAGTTTAATTACACCCTGTATCTCCGACATGTCAACCATTAGGCGACCATGTGACATCCACGAATCGGCGTTCAAGATACAGGAAAAGCCTATGGCCGGAAATCAGCGCGGTGCGAGCCAACAGCTTCCCCCCAGACCGGAGTTTTTGCTCCTCGTGCAGGCCGCGAGGGACGTTTGCTCAGCCCACGGATCCGGACTCCTGGGGCACTTCAGGACCGTCTCTTATTCAAGCACTGTCACATTCCGACAGATTTGGTCTGAATTGCTGGGTTGATCCCGTTGATCAGAAGGAGCAGATTTGAGATACGGGGGAAGCCGGTATTTTTACCCTCGTTGGTACCCAATCCCCTCTGCTCCCCGGGGGGAGGCAGATGCAGGCTTGATGCGCTGCATCTCGCCAAGGAGGAAGGCAATAATGAACAAGGTCATTCTGCTGATTGAGGACAATCCGGACGACGGGGAACTCGCCCTACGCGCCATAGGCAAATCGGCGACCAACGCCGTGCTGATAAACGCCCACGACGGGACCGAGGCCCTCAACTTACTTTTCGGCCTGGGTGAGAACGGGGGATGTGATGCCTCGAGTGTCCCGCATCTCATCCTGCTCGACCTGAACCTTCCCGGGGTGAGCGGGTTGGAAGTGCTGCGGCGTATCAGGAAAGACTCCAGAACCCGTAGCATTCCCGTGGTCATGTTAACCTCATCCGGCCAGGAGAAGGACATCCTTTATGCCTACTGCCTCGGCGCCAACGGCTACCTGCGCAAGCAGATGGATTACGGCGAGTTTTGCCGGGACATCAGTCAGGTCGTCTCCTACTGGCTCAACTTGAACCAGGGGCCGCCGCTCAGTGCCGATCGCCGCATCTCCGCTGCCCGTATCTAGCTAGTAAGCGAGGGCCTGCGTCATGCGTTAAAGTCTTGGTGTCCGGTCAGGATTGCCGGCGTAAAGGCAGCAGCTCACCCCTCAAGCTACACGCGCCCTGCCGCGCGCGCACAAAAAAGGACGGTCCACAAAATGGACCGTCCTTTTTAAGTGAAAAGGTGACCCCAAGGACATCGCCTAGGGGCCACCTTGTCATTATAATACTACTGCAGTGCCACTATCCTACTTCATGCTGGGCAGGTCGTGCACGTCAAGGTGGCAGCTCAGGCATTTCGGGAAGCGGTCCAGAATAGCCTTGGGATGCGGAGCCTTGTGGCACTCGGTGCACTGCGGCACGTAGCCGTGCTTGTCATGATGGCAGGTCGCGCAGTTCACCTTGGAGTGCTTGCTCGGGGTAGCCTTCCACTTGGCGTAGATCTTGGTGTGGCAGGCGCCGCAGGTGGCTGCAGGCTCGGCCTTGGTGTAGGTCACCTGCTTCGGCTTGTGCACGGAGTGGCACTTGGTGCAGGTGGCGTACTCCTGCCCTTTGAAGTGCGGCTTGTGGCAAGCGGCGCAGGACGGCTTGAAGCCGTGCGAGGTGTGGCAAAACTCGCAAGCCAGCTTGCTGTGCTTGCTGGGGAACTGCACCAGGTTGGCCTTGGGAGCCGGATGGCAAACCGCGCAGGAGCTGGTGAGACGCGGGGTCATTGCGACTTTGCGCGGGGCGTGCGGGTTCGCGTGGCAGGAGGAGCAGTCCTTGTTGGCGGGACCGTGGATCTCCGTGTGGCACGAGGAGCACTTGGGCATGATCTCGTCGTAGTTCGCCTTCCTCGGGCTGTAGGCGTGGATCGCCTTGTGGCACCCCTGGCATTCGAAGCGGTGCTTACCGCCGTTGTCCTTCAGGCTGGCGAACACGCCGTTGTGGCACTGGGCGCACTGGCTCGGAGCCAGCGGCGCCGGCGTCACGGCGTAAAGCTCCGCCTGAACCGGGATCTCGACGGTCGCGATCTTCGCCGCAAAGGACGTGGACGCGATCAGCAGCAGCGCGACGAGTAACAGGGAGAGGCGGCCGGAACTGGCCAGCATCTTACAAGCATTTTTCTTCATCATTCCTCCTGAATCACTAGATTTCATTCAACTCGATTGAACTTAATACTACCTAACCGAAGCTTCTGTCAAGGAAGTTGTGTATACCTAGAGGCGGTTCAGGTCCTCATGGGGTTCGTCGGAGGGGTTGATGTGGATCATCACGTCGCCCACATTGGAGAAATGCTCGAAGATGCGGCTCTTCACCAGGGTGGCGATCTCGTGGGAATGCTTGACCGTCATCTCGGGGTCCATGTCCAGCTTGAGATCGACGATCAGGAACTGGCCGGAGCGCCGGGCGCGGATCTCGTGCACCCGGTCCACCCCCTCGACCGCGCAGGCAAGCGCCGCTATGTCGGAGACCTCCTGGGTCTCGGGCTGGCCGTCCATCAGGTCGTGGGCGGAGTTCTTGAAAGTCTGGTAACCGATGTGGAAGATGAAGAACGAGGTGAGCCCGGCGGCGAGCGGGTCCATGAACTTGAAGCCGAGGAAGGCGCAGCCGACGCCGATAAGGGTGGCCACCGAGGTGACGGCGTCCTTGCGGTGATCCTTGGCGATGGCGAGCAGCGCAGGACTTCCCAGTGCCCCCCCGACGCGCATCGAGTAGCGGTACAGGGTCTCCTTGATCAGTATGGTCGCGCCCGCCGCGAGGACGGCGATCAACTGGGGCGTCTCGTAGTCCCCGGCGACGATCGTGGTCACGGAGCCGTAGAGGATCCAGACGCCGGTGGCGCAGATGATGACGGAAACGAAGACGGCGGAGAGGCTCTCCACCTTGCCGTGGCCGTAGGGGTGCTCCTCGTCAAACGGCTTGCGCCCCACCTTGAGGGCGATGATGGTGAGCGCGATGCCGATGAAGTCGCAGGCGCTCTCGACGCCGTCGGCGAACACCGCCTCCGAGTGCCCGAAATGCCCGGCGGCGAGCTTCAGCACCATGAGCACGGCGTTGATCCAGAACCCGATCTTGATGACCCGGTCTGCCCTGTTGAAACGCTCCCCCCTCAGCACGCCGCACTCTCCTGCCGCAGGTCCTTGACGATGAGCTGCAGCGAGCTCTTGCCGTTCCATACGTTGATGCCGGGGGAGAAGAGCAGGTCCACCCGCCCCTGCCCAGCCCCCTTCTCGGCCAGGCCGAACCCGATCGCCTCGAAGCTCCTCCCGTCGCAGGAGAGCTGCAGCTTCAGGTGTCCGCCTTTGAGCACGCGGCTGCCGGTAACGCTGGCCCCCCTCAGCAGGAAGAGCGGCTCGGGGTTCCCCATGCCGAAGGGTTTCATGCGTTCCAGCTCTCCCGGGAGCGCGAGGTTTACCTGCGCCGCGGAGAGTTCCAGGTCATAGGCGGTGCTCGGGATCAGGGCGTCGGCGTCCAGGGCCCCG
>TBL_comb47_HYPODRAFT_10007412_pt1 | contig 11514 bp, 12 predicted proteins | sample TroBogypolimnion_40_FD_10682 | JGI IMG/M metagenome (IMG submission 10682) | reverse complement strand
TTGCCCCGTGGCTTGCTGGTCAAACCTGAGTCACAGGGTCATACAGGGCACCTAGATATGTCTGCCGTCTCTGCGGCTCCAGTGCAGCGTAACCTGACGTAGCATTGACGCTGTTAGAGTGAAGTTCCCCCAAATCCTTTGTCTATGTAAGTAAGGAGCCACCTTGTCGCAATCGATTGGGCTTGTGTCTATTTTGGTAAAGGACTATGACGAAGCAATCGCCTTTTACGTTGACGTCCTTGGCTTCGCCCTCATTGAAGACACACCGATACCAAAGCAAATGAAGCGTTGGGTTGTCGTCGCTCCTAATGGTGATAGCGGTGCCCAGATATTGCTGGCGAAGGCCTCAAATGACCAGCAGGCTCCTTTCATCGGAAATCAAGCAGGTGGCCGCGTTTTCTTGTTTCTTTACACAGACGATTTTGAACGTGATTACGCGGTTTATCAAAGCCGTGGCGTCAAGTTTGTTCGAGGCAAGGTTCAGGAGCCTTACGGCACAGTGGCTGTCTTTGCAGACCTCTACGGAAATCAATGGGATTTAATCGAATTGGCCAATTCGCCGATTCAATGAGAGACCGCTTCCAGCCTGGAGCCAGCCACGTTCCTCCGAATCTGACCTTCTAAGTGAATGTCGAATCTGGATCGGAATGAACCCCCCCGTTGCAGGGCGTTGCCGGCTGTGGGTGAGGCAGCAATACAAAAAAGGGCTGCCGTGCGCAAGCACAGCAGCCCCTTGATCGGTACAGAATAAATTACGCCGGGAAAGACGCGAATTGAATGCCTGCCATCTGTTGCGCCAGGCGCACCACTTGGCAGCTGTAACCGAATTCGTTGTCGTACCACACGTACAGCACGACATTGCGGCCGTTGGCGATGGTGGCTTGCGAGTCCACTACACCGGCGTGGCGCGAGCCAACCAGGTCGCTGGATACGATTTCAGTCGAGGTGCTGTAGTCAATCTGTTCCTGGTACTCGGGGCTCAAGGCGCAGCCACGCAAGTGCGCGTTGATCTCTTCCTTGGTGGTCTGGGTGCCCAGGGTCAGGTTCAGGATGGCCATGCTCACGTTCGGCGTAGGCACGCGAATGGAGTTGCCGGTGAGCTTGCCTGCGAGTTCCGGCAGCGCCTTGGCCACGGCCTTGGCGGCACCGGTCTCGGTAATCACCATGTTGAGCGGCGCGCTACGGCCACGGCGATCCGCACTGTGGTAGTTGTCGATCAGATTTTGGTCGTTGGTGTAGGAATGCACGGTCTCCACATGGCCGTGCTCAATGCCGAACTTGTCGTTCAAGGCCTTGAGCACTGGCACGATGGCGTTTGTGGTGCAACTGGCGGCAGTGACGATTTTGTCCTCATCCACCAGGTCGCCGCTGTTGATGCCGTACACAATGTTCTTGAGCGCGCCCTTGCCCGGCGCGGTCAGCAGCACGCGGGATACGCCCGGGCTTTGCAGGTGCAGTGACAGGCCAGCCTCATCACGCCAGGAACCGGTGTTGTCAATCACGATGGCGTTGCCGATTCCGTGCGACGGGTAGTCGATCTTGTCCGGGCCTTCGCCGTAAATCACCTTGATGAAAACACCGTTGGCGATGATGCCGCACTTCTCGGCATCCACAACAATCGAGCCGTTGAATGGGCCGTGCACGGAATCCCGACGCAACAGTGCTGCGCGCTTGTCAAGGTCATTGCCCTTGCCCTTGCGTACCACAATGGCGCGCAAGCGCATCTTGTTGCCTTTGCCGGTGCGCTCGATCAACAGGCGCGCCAGCAGGCGGCCTATGCGTCCAAAGCCGTACAGAACAATGTCGCGTGGCGCGTTGAGCAGGGGGTCGTGGTGGCCAACGATAGGCGCCAGCTCCGCACGCAGAAAATCAGCGGCAGATACGCCATTGCCCGCTGCGCGCCATTGGTTCGTGAGGCGTCCCAGGTCAATTTTTGCCGGGGCCAGTTGCAGGCTTTCCATGGCCTCCACCAGCTGGAAGCTGTGCTGAATGGACAGCTCTTCACCGGTGTACTGACGCGCAAAACGGTGCGTCTTGAGGATGTCAACGGTGGTCACGTTATTGATGGCCCGCCCGTAAACACGCATCAGGATGCCGTGGTTGCGATACAGCCTGCCGATCATCGGCAGCATCTGTTCGGCCAACTCCTGACGCTGGATATAGGCCTGTAAAAGTTGATCTTCCTGTTCGTTGCTCATGTTTTTCCCGCAATCCTTGATATGTAAGCCGACCCTCAAACTGAAAATATTTTAGGGTTGGGGGCTTACTGTGGGCTTGCCCCCGAACAGCGCACTCCCTAGCGGATAGGACTGGCTCCGGTTTGTGCCTTGGCATTTCCAAGTCCTGCAAAAACCGGATATCCATCGGAAGACCCGGATACCCGTTTTAAGATCGGTCCGATGCAACACACCGGCCCCCGCACTTTTCTTGCCTCCTTGAGCACCGCTGAACAGACTTGCCTGTTTGCCATGGAAGCGCAGGCCATTCAGCCCGTACCAGCAGACTGGCTGCGCTGGCGCTGTGGCGAATTGCCGCTGGGCTTGCTGTCTCCACAACGCGCCGCCTGGTTGGCGCAGCAACTTCCCAGCTGCGAACTGCTGCCGCAAGAGTTGCTATGGCACGCCGGGCAAGCCGGTGCGGTGCAACGCAGCGAACAACTGCAAACCACCCTGCTGTCCGCCCGCGAGCAGGGCCTGCTGACCGGCTGGCGCGATGAGCGCTTCAGCTTCTGGCATGCCGACTGCACCACACCCGAGCCGCAACGCCCCGCTTTTCTGAGCGTGGAGCGCAGCGGCTTTCGCTGGCTGGGCATGCTCAGTCACGCGGTGCATGTGAACGGCTTTCTGCCGGACGGTAGGCTCTGGTGCGCCAGACGGTCGTTCAGCAAGGCCACCGATCCTGGCATGCTGGACAACGTTACCGCCGGTGGATTGCCGAGTGGCGAAACGGTGGAGAACTGCCTGCAGCGCGAGCTGAGTGAGGAGGCCGGTCTGTTCAGCTTGGAGGGTCACAGCTTGCAGGCCGCAGGCAGCCTGCGCACCTCGCGCCTGGAGCCGCAGGGCTGGCACGACGAGATCGTGCATGTCTTCAATCTCACGCTGGCCGCCGACTTTGAACCCTGTAACCAGGACGGCGAGGTGGCCGCGTTCATGTGCCTCAGCCCGCAGCAGGTGCTGGCCCAGGCGCTGTCCGGCACCTTCACCGTGGATGCAGTGCAGACGCTGATTCAGGGGCTGCGCGCGGTCGTCTAGCCCGGCTTGCTGTCCCGGTAGCCCGGGTCGATGTGCGTCATCAGATTGACCACGCGGTGGCGCTCCAGCACGCGCTTGCGGGCCTCCACCGAAATGCTGTGGCCGGCTTCCACGGTCAGCCGGGCATGGACCTCGATGTGCGCATCCACCACCAGCATGTCGCCCATCTTGCGGGTCTTGAGGTCGTGCACGCCGTCCAGGCCCGGGGTTTCCAGCAGGGTCTGGCGGATCGCCTCCACTTCTTGTTCGTCGGCGCCCCGGTCCATCAAATCGTTCATGGCATTCCAGCCGAATTCCCAGCCCATGCGTGCCACCATAAAGCCCACCACCAGCGCCGCCAGCGGATCGAGCAGCGGGTAGCCGGCCAGGTTGCCGATGATGCCCACGCCCACCACCAGCGATGAGGCGGCGTCGGAGCGGGCATGCCAGGCATTGGCAATCAGCATATTGGACTTGACCCGCTTGGCCACCGCCAGCATGTAGCGAAACAGAGCCTCCTTGGCGATCAGCGCCACCACGGCAACCCACAGGGCCAGGATGTTCACTTGCGCAATGGAGGCCGGATTCTGCAGCTTGTGGACCGACGAGAACAACATGCCCACGCCAACGGCCAGCAGCAGCAAGCCCAGCACCAGCGAGGCGGCCGTTTCAAAGCGCTGGTGTCCATAGGGATGCTCCTTGTCCGCCCCCTTTTTGCTGTGGTGGTTGGCAAACAGCACGACGAAATCCGCCACCAGATCCGACAGCGAGTGAATGCCGTCGGCAATCAGGCCCTGCGACCTGGCAAAGCTGCCGACCAGGATTTGCGCGGTGGACAAGGCGACGTTGATGGCCACGCTAACCCAGGTGCTGCGGGATGCCGCAGCAGCGCGCGCCTCTGCGAGTTGCGACCCTTCCTCATGGTCGTGGTCGTGCGCTTGCAGTGTGAATGGCATCGCTGTTTCCTACGATTTGCGTGCTGGAGCCGAAACAATCCGGGCCCCTTTGCCCTCGCGCTTCTCAAAATATTTCAAGACGAAAAAGGTGACGCCGCCCACCACGCAGGAGACCGCAAAGAAAGTGCCATAGGCCACCGGCCAGGGCACGCCCTGGGTCATCATGGAAAACTCGGACATGCCGCCCATGCCGGCCAGGATGTTGATGGGCATGAACACCACACCAAACACGGTGAGCTTGTTGATGCGCCGGTTCTGGTTGATGTTGATGAAACCGATGGTGGCATCCATCAGGAAGTTGATCTTGTCGAACAGGAACGAGGTGTGGCTGTTGAGCGACTCGATATTGCGCAGCACCTGCCGCGACTCTTCGTGCTGCTCGTTGGACAACACCCGGCTGCGCATCAGGAAATTGATCGCGCGCTGGGTGTCCAGAATATTGCCACGGATGCGGCCGTTCAGGTCTTCTTCCTCGGCAATGTCGCCCAGAATACTGGCCGCCTCGGTGTCGGTGATGGCTTCACTCAGTACCTGGCGCCCGACCTTGCCCAGCGTGGTGTAGATGTCTTCCAGCGAGTCGGCGGAATATTCCACATCGGCACCGTACAGGTCCAGCACCACGTCAAAGCAATCGGTGACGTAGCCCGGCTGGGCATGGGCGCGCAGCCGCTGCAGCCGGAACACCGGGAGCTCTTCGCTGCGCAAGGTGAACAAAATGCCCCGGCTCAGGACAAAGGCCACCGGGATGCTGCGGGCGCTGCCGGCCCGGTCTAGCAGGAAGTTGGAATGCAGCAGGATTTCGCCGGAGGTTTTCACCTGGAAACGCGAGCTCACCTCCAGATCGGTGGCGTCGCCCGGGTCGGGCAGGGTTAGGCCAAAGTGGGAGCCGACAAAATTGCGTTCGGCCTTGGTGACGTTGATCAGGTCAATCCAGATCGGCTTGATGCCTTCCAGGTCCTTGCGGCTGGCAATGCTGACCTGCTTCAGCTTGCCATCGACCAGCGCGAAGGCGCAGATCTGGCTCTCGTCAAAACTGGGTTCGCGGTCGCCCACCAGTTGTTCGCGGCAGGCATCGGACACCTCCCAGAGCACGTTGTTGGCCAACTCTTCGGGGATTTGCGACCACACCACGCGTGCGGACTCCTGGTCCAGTGCCTCGAGCATGGTGGCGATTTCCTCGGCCGACAAGGGCTCCAGCAGATTCTTCAGCTCGGCCAGATGTTGCCGCTGCACCAGGGTTTCAACCATTTCCTGGCGCGGCATGCTTTGGACATGGACCATGTTTTCAATCGTTTTTTGGCGGGAAAGTATGTCTTTGACTTTGTCGAGTTGCATGGTGTGGACTCGCAGCTGCGGTGCGCAACGGTAGCACGCCTGCTTGAACGCTGGCCCACGCTATTGCGCGTAGTTCAGCGCAAGATCAAACACATCAAAGTTACGCCAGCGGCGCTTGCGGTCCAGCAGCGGTGCAGGGCGGTTCACGATCAGCGGCACAGCCTGCTCGCCGCGCCCACCGTGCGAGCGCAGCGGCGCGTCCAGTCCGGACAGGTCATGGGCAGCCGCTGTGCTGCCCAGCACGGTAAAGCGGTCGGCAATCACCACCACATCGCCGATGCGGTCTGCGGGGAGCTCCAGCGTGCGCACGGCCTGGTCGCGTGACAGGGCGCTGTCTATGCCCGGCTCCAGGCAGAGCGCATCGCACACCGCATGTACCGACACACCCGCGGGCAAATAGATGCAGGCAAACGAGCCCAGGGCTCCATGGTGCACCACATAGGGGTCGGTAATGGGCAGGATCACACGGGCGTCAATGCGCTGCAAATGGTCGCGTAGCCAGTCGCTCAGGTAAATCACCTGCGGCGTGCCGTCCATTTGCGTCTTGGCTTGCATGCCATGGTCGGCGGTGAGGGCGATCACGCAGCCCAGGTCTTCGAGCTGCGCCATATAGCCATCCAGCATGGCGTAAAAGTCATTGGCCACCGGGGTGCCGGGCGCATGCTTGTGCTGCACGTAATCGGTGGTGGACAAATACAGGAGGTTGGGGCGGCGCGTCTGCATCAGGCGCACTCCGGCGGCCAACACAAATTCCGACAGGTCGGCGCTGTANACNGANGGNTTGGGGCGACCCACCAGTTCCAGCACGCCGTCTATGCCGTGGCTGGCCAGCGTGGCTGCATCGGCGCATTCGGCGGAAAAGCAGATGCCCTGCAGGCCATGGCCCAGCAGGGTGCGCAGCTTGTCCTTGGCGGTNACCACGGCCACGCTGAGGCCGGCCCGTGACGCCTCGGCCAGGATCGTCGGACAGCGCAGCCATTGCGGGTCGTTCATCATCACCGCCTGGCCCGTGGCGCTGTCCAGAAAATAGTTGCCGCTGATGCCATGCACGCTGGGCGGCACGCCGGTGACGATGGACAGGTTGTTGGGGTTGGTAAAACTGGGCAGCGCGCAGTCGGCACGCAGCGCCGCGCCGGTGCTTAGCGTGCGCTGCAGCCAGGGCATGCGCCCGGCCGCCACGGCTTGCGCCAGGTAGTCGGGCTCGCAGCCATCCACGCACACGACGACAGTGGGGCGCACAGGCATCTTGTAGGCGCGCTGGTTGACCATCATGAGGACTTTGGCGGGTGTGTTCATGCGTGTGATGGTAGGGTACGCATATGGCGAAACGGTGTCATTCGCGTGAAACAGTAGGGCTCTATGCTGTTCCTGAGTTTTCCCTCACCACCCACCGAAAGACACGCATGGACCGCGACAAAATTTTGCTGACTCCCGGGCCGCTCACCACCACGCTGCGCACCAAGCTGGCCATGCTCAAAGACTGGGGCTCCTGGGATGCCGACTTCAACGCCGTCACCGCCCGTGTGCGCCACAGCCTGCTGGACATCATCCACGGCGCCGACAGCCATGTGGTGGTGCCCCTGCAGGGCAGTGGCACCTTCAGCGTGGAGGCGGCAGTGGCTACGTTGGTACCGCACGACGGCCATGTGCTGGTGCTGGACAACGGCGCCTATTGCAAGCGCGCCGCCCGCCTGAGCACGCTGATGGGCCGTGAGGTCACCAGTCTGGACTTTGACGAGGCACAGCCAGTGGACCCTGAGGCGCTGGAGATCTATTTGCAAAAGGACAGCCGCATCACCCATGTGGTGCTGATCCATTGCGAAACCGGCGCCGGTGTGCTCAATCCATTGCAAGCCGTGGCCGATGTGTGCCAGCGTTTTAAAGTCGGGCTGATTGTGGACGCCATGAGTTCGTTTGCGGCGCTGGAGATCGACGCGCGCACCACCCGCTTTGACGCGCTGATTGCGGCCAGCGGCAAATGCCTGGAAGGCGTGCCCGGCATGGGCTTTGTGTTTATCCGCAAGGAGGTGCTGGCAGCGTGCGAAGGCCGCAGCCAGTCGCTGGCGATGGACCTGTACGACCAATATATCTACATGGAAAAGACCGGCCAGTGGCGCTTTACGCCGCCCACCCATGTGGTGGTGGCGCTGGCCGAGGCGATTGCGCAGTTTGAGGAGGAGGGCGGCCAGCCGGCGCGGTTGGCGCGCTACACCCGCAACTGTGAAACCCTGGTGGCAGGCATGAAGGCGCTCTGTTTCAGGCCGTTCCTGGACCCGGAGGTGCAGGCGCCCATCATCGTCACCTTCCATGCGCCGGATATTGCCGCTTACAACTTCAAGGACTTTTATGCGTCGGTGCGGGCGCGGGGCTTTTTGCTGTATCCCGGCAAGCTGACGCAGATTGAAACCTTTCGCGTCGGTTGCATAGGAGCCATAGGTCCCAACGAAATCACCCAGGCCGTGCACGCTATCGCATTGGCGCTGCAAGACCTGAAGGCCTAGCCTTGCTTGTGCCCTTGCAGCGGGTCCAGGCGTTGGCCACGCATCAGGGCGATGGGTGAGGCCCAGTATTCCTGCACATTGTGAATCGGGTCCAGCAAAATCTTGCAGCACCAGGCCAGGCCCCAGGCCGGACTGCGGATAAAGAACAGGTGCGCGGTGCGAAACAGCAGACCGCCAGCGCCCAGTGACAGCCACATCAGGCCCACGTCATGCAGATAGCCGTTGATGCCTACGCCCGGCTGTATCAGTCCGAACAGGCTGGGACTCAGGGCCAGCAGCACCGGCAGCGACAACCAGATGGTGATCAGGATGGCCTTGCGCCGCATATTGAAGCCGACCTTGATGTCTTCCTTGTGGGCATAGCTGGTGTTGTTGATGGCATCAAAACCGCGTGGCTCGAAAAATATATGGCCGCTTTGGCGTGTCACCATGCCCACTGCCCAACCCACCAGGCCGGCGGCGGCCGGGTCTACAAACAGCAGGGCATAGGCCACCAGAAAGCTGATGGCGCTGATCAGGTGCAAGGTCTGGTTGATGCGGCATTGGTGGTAATAGCGGTGGTCATCCCACTGGAGTTGTTGAATTTTTTTCCAGAAATCGCGCATGGTTGGTTCCTTGGGTCCTTGGTTGAATGGCTGTGCGGCTGCACTACCAAACCAATGTAAAAAACGACTGTGACAGTGCGGTGAATTGCCGTGTGAAGCAGTGATGACTATTGCGCTACATCAAAGTGGCGGCTGAACCTTGCTTGCGGCCCCTGTCCACATCAAGCTGTCACCCGCGGTGTGTATGCTCAAGAATGCATTTCATTTCGAACTGCAGGGAGTCACGATGTCCGCTTTGAAATACCAGATTGAAAGCTCACATCCCATGGTCGGACCTTTGTTGCCCGAGTCAGGCCTTACCAGCCTGCAGCTCAACGACCACGCATTGGCGATTGTGATCGCCGCAAAAAGTGTGACGGTACCCTACGGCAAGGAAATCCGCGTCGTGCACTTGGCTTCTGGCGAGGTCATATTCCGCAAGACCGCCGCCACGTCGGCGCAGTCGGGCGAAGAGTAGGCGGCGCTAGGCGCCCAGGGCGGCAAAGGCAGCGCCGCGCAGAAACTGCACCACGGAGTCCGCAGTCTGCAACTGCTGCGCAATCGCAATGGCCTGTAGACGGTCACGTTCCATGCCGATCTGGGTTTGGGACTGCATCGCCATATCCAACCAGCGCTGCGAGCGCTTGCGCGGCAAGAGGGGGCGCAGGCTTTCCACGCAGTAACGCAGGCGTTTGGAGACGATGCGAAGCCGGTGTTGTTCCAGCGGGTCTTTGGATGCTGACGGGATGGCCTGCACCTGCTGCGCCAGGTGTTCAATGCGCTCGCGCAGCCAGCGACGGACTTCCCGCTTTTTCTTCAGCTCCTGGCTATGCGGCGGTTCAATGGCGCCGGTTTCAAGCCAACGGGTGATTTGCAGCAGGGTGTGGCCCACAGCAGGGTCTGCCAGGGCCTGGCGCAATCCGGCACGTTGCGCCTGTCGCGCCTGCTCCAGCGACGCCTCCAGCTGCTGCCACTGGCTGCTGCGCTGGGCGTCGCCGGCCTGGTAGGCCGCGCCATGGGCCGGCAATACCTCGGTGGCAGCGACATCCAGGTCGCGCATGGCGGTCATCCGGGCGAGCAGGGGCTTGAGAGCGGTAGTGGGCGGCAAACCGTCTTCCCCCTGCTTGAACAATCGCAGCGCGCTCTTGAAGCGGCGCCAGCCCACGCGCGCCTGGTGCAAGACTTCGGGCGCATCGCTGATGCGAAAAGTGACCAAATTGGCCGTGAACTGCAAAAAGCTCTCACGCAGCACGGCTTGCGCCACTTGCCCAAAGTGCATCTCCTTGGTCAGCGCGGGGGGCCTGGCGCGCAGCGGCGCATCCAGGGTGCCAGCGGCGAGTCGGTAGGCCCGTTCGGCCTTGCTCATGTGCAGGGGCAGCAGGCTGAGGTGGCGGCCGATTTGCGCGGCCACCTCAAACAAGGCATCGGGGCTGCCCTCCAGCAATTCAATTTCCAGTTCGCACAGGGGCGTGCTGTGGCCGTCCATATGCACCTGGCCCCGGTCCAGCGCAATTTCTACCGAGGCGTCGGCGAGCTTGACGATCCAGCTCAGGCGCTCGAAATCGGTGGTGAACAGCGGCTCCAGTGCCGCATACAGGCTGCCATCGGCATCCAGTTCAGACCATGGCGTGTTTTCCAGCATGGCGCGGTCCAGCCGGTCCGAGGCGATGGGTTCTTCCCATTCACCCCGGCGGCTGAAGGCGGAGTCTGCGGTCCCGCCGACCTTCAGTGTCTGCACCCATTGCGGATGGCTGTCATCGCCGATCTGGCGCACGCGCAATGCCACGGCCCTGAGCTTCAGTGCATGCTCGTGCGTGTCGTAATAGGTGTTGTGGAGTTGCTGGCGCTGGGGTTGGCGCCGTCCTATCAGTGCACAGCGCGCCAACTGCCTTTGCAACAGATGCGCGTCGAGCAAGGGTAAGGCCAGTTTGAGTTCCAACTCCATGAATTCGGTCTCCAGCAAGGGTGCAGGGGGTGCTAGCGCTGGCCCATCTCGCCCAGGGCCCGCTGGATGCCCATGCGGTCCAGGGCGGCGGTGGGCAGGGCTACAAACAGCTCTATGCGATGGCGAAGGGTGGCAGCCGCCGTCACGATGGCATGGTGCCTGGCCTGTTCGTCGCCCTGCACGGCAGCCGGATCGTTCACATGCCAGTGGGCCGAAATCGGTTGACCGGGCCAGACCGGGCACATGCTTTCGGCCGCGTCGTCGCATACCGTCAACACATAGTCCATGACCGGTGCACCTGGCGCAGCGAATTCATCCCAGGACTTGCTTCTGAGCCCGTCGGTGGGGAAATCAATTCCCTGCAAAAATTCCAGGGCCAGCGGGTTCACCTCTCCCGTGGGGTAGCTGCCTGCCGAATAGGCCTTGAAGCGCCCCTTGCCCAGCGCGTTGAGTTGCGCCTCCGCAATCAGGCTGCGGGCCGAGTTGCAGGTGCACAAGAAAAGAACGTTGAATATTTTTTCAGCCATGAATTATTTCGCATTTAAATGCCCGCCGACGCAGACCCATGTGCACATCGTACTGGGTCAGATGTGCAAGCGGTAATGGCTATTGCAACACCTGCGCATGACGAGTTGATTAAACAAGGGCCTCGGCAGATCTCCGGCCGGCCGGGATTAGTGGTCCCAGTCGCCGCGCTGCAACAGGGAGCCGGCAAACATGCCCACATGCACGGGGGCTTGCAAGGAGTAGTGCCTGGTCAAACGGGTCAGCAGGCTCAGGACGGCCACGGTGAGGCGTCCGCGCGCGGGAACGGGTGGGGTGAAAGTGGGCATGGCGGTCTGCTGTAAAAGTGAAACGATATGGCTTGTTTATGAAAGCAGGATGACATCGCCGTTTTTTTGGCGTTGGAGTGCGGGCGTGTGAATGCAGGCGATGCTGAGCCAGACTGCAATGCTGAAGTAC
>TBL_comb47_HYPODRAFT_10007411_pt1 | contig 11516 bp, 15 predicted proteins | sample TroBogypolimnion_40_FD_10682 | JGI IMG/M metagenome (IMG submission 10682) | reverse complement strand
ACAAAACAAAACAAAACAAAACAAAAAACAAACATGTTTTTTTTACGAAATATAAAACATAAAACATAAAACAAAAAACATGTTTTTTTTTGTTTTATATTAGTATATGAATCCAACTCAATATATACTATATTGGAGTTGGAGCAAACCCGTAAATGTACTCTAGATAAATTTATAAAATTTAGTGGTGCGGAAAAAAACAAAAAAAAACAAAAACAAAAATTCTAGCAACTGTTGAAGATGTTCATCTCTTACGAGTGAATTTACGTTTTCGTAATGTTTTCCGACGAATTGAACCGCCGGAACTATTCTCTGAATTATGCTGTCTGCGCCTTATTGTTTCTGTTGTTATTGCTCTTGCTGCTCTTGTTTCTGTTGCTGTTGCTCTTGCTCTTGCTGCTCTTGTTTCTGTTGCTGTTGCTCTTGCTCTTGCTTCTGTTACTGTTGCTCTTGATCTTGTTTCTATTGGTTTTGTTGCTGTTGCTCTTGCTCTTGCTTCTGTTACTGTTGCTCTTGTTTCTGTTGCTCTTGTTGCTCTTGCTGTTGCTCTTGTTGCTCTTGTTTCTGTTGCTCTTGCTTCTATTGGTATTCGTGAGCTGCCTTCAGAATCTTCATCATCAGAATCTTTATCATCAGACGGGGTTAACTCTAAAAACGTATCTTCAACAGGAAATTCAACGGGGTTGCCGACGGATTTGCCGACGTTTAATTCCTGATACCATATGCTCTTTGCGATCTCGCCCTTTTCTTTAAAAAAATTTCTATCTTTTTCTTGTATCCCAGCAGTTTTAAAATAATGCATATATTCAATGACATTGCCATTCATGTCTACACTCGCCCCCCGCCGTTTTTCCAATATTGTTCCCGGACATATTAGATATTCAAATTCACTCATTGAGTAAGGTCCGTGTCCAGACACAAAACACAACGGATAACCCGACTGTACCTCAAGTTGAACTATATGGGCTTCGAGTTTACCCCTTATTATATCCGTCGAAAAATTATGGGTGAGTATTTTATAAGCCGTAAACGACATGAATTTGTTTAAAACAATACTTCCAATTCCCATAGTAATTAAAAGTTGTACACTATCCAAATAAATAGATTTAATTAAGCCTGAAAACAATGTTATTGTACCACCATAGGGAACTCTTATTGGCCACTCCAACACACACCTATTTAAATAATATCCCGCTGCTATATTTGAATTAATTATTTGGTCTATATTTTTTTTCGATAATACCTGACCGGCACGACGTAATCTGTCCGCATACAAATGAACGCGTCTCGGTACTTTTCCTGTCAATATTGCTGTTAATGTGAAATATGTCATAAAATTTTTAGTAGAAAATACGTTGTGATTAGCAGAATATGCCTTTAATAAATTGCCAATGGAAAATGAGTCTCTGCCAAATATTGCATCGGAATTTTTTGGAGTATCATACTCCATTAATAGTTTTGTATACAGAATTGATACTAAAAATGCTTTAAAAACTGGGATTACCTTAATAACGTTGCCAAACAGTCCATACTCTGGACCTGGTATTTGGCACGGTTTAACAATTCTGTCTTCGCTATGCTTCCAGCTCTGGTACCTTTTGGACTGGAAATTGGTCGGTAATGCTGTATAATCAACCCATTTCTCATTATGTATTAATTCATCCGCCCATTCGTTTAAATAATCAAGTAATTGTTTGTATGGTTGTGTTTCGGGAAATTCGTCAGATGACGGTAAATTTAAATTTAACTTATTGTAAAATAGAGAATGTTGTTCCATTATAATATTAGGGCATAATAAAAAAAAAATGAAATAAAACAATAACATAATAACATAATAACATAATAAACTAACAAGCCAAATCATGTATCCATTTTCATTATTTATTCATCGACTTATAGAAATACAAAAAGAATACGACCAATCCGAAAAAAACAAAACAAAAACAAAAATACAAACAAAAATACAAACAAAAATACAAACAAAAATAAAAAAAGAAGTCAGATTTAACCCGGTAAATACTTATATTCCGCCGATAAAAGTTCAAATAATAGAAATAATATCGTGGCCGAAAATAGGAATACGAATAAATCCGTATTTTGTAAAGACAAGACCGCGGAGTAATAGTATCTAAAAAATAAAAATTGAAATCATAATTCTGTACAACAATAATAATAACAATAATATCAATAACAATATCAATATCAATTATGAATACCAGTTGTAAATGTAGAGGATGTATTGACAATCAAGCTAATCAGGAAGCGCATATGGGTCGAGGCGGATGTTTGGCGCAACCGGGATATTGGTTAGACGATGATAACGAGGATAATATCATTTTGGAAATCAACCACGATGAGGAAGAAAAAGGAGAAAATCCAATTTTGAAATATGAAAATATTTTACTAAGATTATCAAAAATAGAGGAAGAAAATAAACAATTACACCTTTGCACATTTCAAACGCCGACTTTGTCGGCGGAAATGAGTGCAAAGGAAACGTTACCACGCGCATTACAAATGCGCAAAGGTGTAAAACAGTTTATGACAAAAAAAGATAAAATAGAACAATTGCGATTAAAAATTATGTGTGATTTCAAAAATAATATATTGGATATATGCATATTAAAACGTGCACCTGCACCTGAAGCAAAAATATGTATGGAGAGTAAATTTAATAAATGTTTCTGTAAACGTATCCGCGAATTAATTGATTATTATCAATCATCTTATGAAACAGAATTATTTGAATTATTGAAAGAACTCGATATAATATTGTTATTTAATAATGAAGAAAAAAACCCATCACCAATGTATAAAACTATTTTTATGACGCATTCGATTCCTGCAAAGGTTTGTCCAGGTTGTCCGGGTCTTGAATTTGCAAAATATTATGCGGGTATTTTAGAAGAATTGGTTAATGATTTTACTATGTTAGAACCAGGTCAAGGTTTAGGTTTATTTAATGGACCAAAGTCTACTATAGTAGGCGTACGAATTGATATTAAAAATTTTAATATGAAATTATTAAAAATGATAAAACTATTTATTGAAGAATTGCTAGGAATAACAGATGAATTACTACTTTTTACAGATTATATTTAACCACGGATTATATTTAACCACCACTACCACCATCAGTGCCAGAAGCGTTAGTTTCAGCGCCAGATTTATTATTATCCGTACCCGCATTCTTATTAGCTGTGGTAGTTGCGGGTTGAGGAGAAGAAGAAGAAGAAGAAGAAGAAGAAGATTCTGTTTTATGTTGTGTTGCACTGTTTGCAGCATCTGTGATATTATTTGCCATATCAAATCCAGGAATATCTTTTAGATAAACAAGAATGGTTGATGCAAAAATAGTAATAATATTCAAAATGGCAAATGTAAATAATAGTAAATGTACTTCTTTGTTTATAGGTGTTCCGTCCACGACAACTGGTTTTTTATTGAATGGTCTAAAAATATACGCGGTTAATACATAAATTATTGCATTGAATATGGCATCAAAAATCGCGCCAAAATAAGCAACCCATTTGACAATGACAGGATGATCGAATTTAATGACTACTAAACTAAATTGTGTTACTGTTAGAAAAACATATAATATTCTGACAACAAAACAAACAATCAATAAATCTTTGTGCCACTGTTTAAATTTGAATTTCATTTTATTATAAGTGTCGAAATAAAATAAAAATAAATAAAATAAAATAAAAATACAACTACAATTACAAAAATTATCTGCGTCTACTGCGACTACTGCGACTACGACTACTGCGACTACGACTATTACGACCGCGACGACTACGACTACGACTACGACTACTGCAAGATCCACCGAAAAGCGCCCCCAATTTATGCTTATAAACTGGCTTGGTTGCTTTGCTGGCTTTGCGGAGCTTTTCTGCTTTGCTGGCTTTGCGGAGCTTTTCTGCTTCGCTGGCTTTGCGGAGCTTTTCTGCTTCGCTGGCTGCTTTGCTAGCTTTTTCGCGGGCATTGCGGGCTTGGATGAGCTTTTTTACTTCGCTGGCTTCGTGGGTTTTGCATGATTCGTCGAGCAGCCTTCCCGCATCGAGGAACTTTTTTGCTTCGCTGGCTTTGCGGAGCTTTTCTGCTTCGCTGGCTTTGCGGAGCTTTTCTGCTTCGCTGGCTTTGCGGAGCTTTTCTGCTTCGCTGGCTTCTTCGCGGGCTTCTTCGCGGGCTTGGTTGAACTTTTGTACTTCGCTGGCTTTGTGGGTTTTGTATGATTCGATGAGCAGCCTTTCCGCATCGAGGAACTTTTTTGCTTCGCTGGCTTTGCGGAGCTTTTCTGCGCGGTCTTGGCGGAGCACTGCTGCTTCTTCAGCTACCTTAGCGTGTATGACAGCTTGATATGGATGGTATATGGGTGGTAGAAATTTTGTATTAGGGAATTGGGAACCTGATGAGCTATTTGACATTTTCTATATTATACCACAACAAATAAATTATTTCGATTCTTCCAACGCCCCGTTTCGACCCAAAACATATTGTAAAATGCTAAACCATTTCGCCTTTTGAATAAAAATACTCCAATGTGCTGTAATAAAAACAATAATCCCAAATACAAAAAATAAAAATCGTGCCTCTGTGCCGATTGTAATGGGAGACGAATTAAATGGTCTAAATATATATACCGTCAAAATCGCCATTGAAATCATAAAAATAAATTCAAGTCGTTCTTTCCAGTAAACAATACTTTGTGCAAACTCGCTATTCATATTTTTCCCCGTATGCATTAAATAAAAATGAATGATGGCCAATAAAACAAATAATATTTTAACGATAAAAATAAATAGAACAAAACTATGCATTTTAATATCACTATTTACTTCTAATAAAACGGATGATTTTGCCATTTAATATAATATAATATACCATCCTAAAAAAACAATAACAACAAAAAACAATAACAACAAAAACGACTTAAATACAGCCCGCCATTGTAATTTGTATTACATCAAAAAAATACCAAACCAGCTCCTATATATTAGTGGTTAGATTGCGGTTCTTATAAATCCGATACCCCAGTTCGATTCTGGGTTGGAGCAAAAAACAAAACAATATATTATATTAAATGAAAAACAACTTAAAGACATAATACAGTTATATTGTGTAGAGAGCACTACCATCGCATACACACGAATCCCACTGTAGTAGCGTCATAAAATAAAAGTTCCATTGCACTAAAGAAACAAAGAAACAAAGATCAACAATATCAAGATAACAAGAATTTGGTCTCATAGTGTAGTGGTGAGCACACTAGACTTATCCCGAGTTAGACCTGTGTCTTCTAGCAACACCAAAAAAATAAAATGAAGATAGTAATCAAACCAATTATGCTTTCGTAGCTCAGTGGTTACGAGCGAGTTGCTGTTTAGTATAAATACTGGGTAAAACAACTAGGTCGCAGGTTCGATCCCTGCCGAAAGCGAAAAATTTAATATTTTTATGTAACAATAAAAATATCAAATACTTATCAAGACGCAACAACACATATATCAAAACAACTTAAATATAAATTAACAGCTAACGTATAAATCAATTATGATAAGAACATATACAGATACGGTAAATTCATTTGCATCTAATAATTGTCAATTATTAACCACGGAAGAAGAATTTAAATTGATACATGATATATCAAAAAATACCACAGTAGTAAAATATAGGTACGTAGCTAGTTGTGGACATGAACACATTGTATATTATCATGTATTTCTGGGAAGAAAAACTGGCGTAATATGTCCCAAATGTATACGTGTTATAAACGCCTCAAAAATAAAAGGTCAAATGAAAGAACGCGGTAAACTTCAATATTTACAAATGGAATATGATTGTAGTAAATATTTTATGAATCTAATTCAGGATAATTTCACGGTGATAAAAGCATTCGATGGATGTAAAGCTGACATTATCATAAAACCCGTTAATATGGTGGAAGATAGATGGTTGGGGATACAAGTTAAAACAACGCATAAACCAACGCGGGGATACGGTTTTCTATTTCCCAACGATTATCCGGATTGTTTAATTTTATGTATTTGTTTGGAAGATAAGAAAATGTGGGCAATTCCGAATGAACATATCGCAAATATAGGGAAAATATCAATTGGATTAAACAAATCGAAATATGATAAATATGAAATAACGCCGCACAATATAGTAAATGTATTGACCGAATTGTATAATACAATGCAGTTACATAATTTCGAAAAACATGATACTCCGCAATGCATATATCAACAGAGGGAAAAGGAATTTTATAGATTTCGAGAATCGAAAATAGATTTTATTAAATTTGATTATAATTATATGGAAGGCATGGTTTATGATTTTAAAATTGGTGATAAGAAAATACAAGAAAAAGTTGCTGGTGGTGTAAAGAATAAAAACATATATAAAGTAACATTTACTCTGTGTAAAAACAATGGCCGTAAAGATCATCATTATAACCAAATTCAATATAATAAAGGAGATAATGATTTTTATTGGTTGAATTGTGACAATAAAAAACATTTTTTCGTGATACCTGAACAGATTTTAATTAATCGTGGATATATAGAAGGTGAAACGATAAAAAAGATATTGAAAATAACACCAAGTAATTTACCGCAATGGCTCGTTAATTATTCGTTTGATTATGATGATATAGATAAAGCTCGTCTAACAACACTACTAAATGTACAATAACATTACCAATTCGCATAATATAATAAATATAATTCAAAAAAAAATTACTGTTTCTGGAATCTCTTGACACACTCGAAAATCTTGGCGCTCTCATCCATGGCGAACACGCCACGTCTATGTGCCAAATTCAAAAAAGACACCATCACGTTCAATGCGACATTCTCGTCGGTGATGGAAACATCGACCAACTTAACATCATTGGGATTGACTGCACCAGCACCAACAGCACTACCAACAGAACCAACAGAAGGCGGGCCAACCGGCCCCGAATTATTATTACCCATAAACTCCATTCTTAATATGATATAAATACATTATTTTAAATCATATTTAACGAATATAATATATCCAATCCCAATCCAATCATTACAAAGACAAAGAAGATGTATGACCGCACGTTTTTTCTGCTGAAATATTGCTAAACGTTGTTGCGCCAATTACACCATCAAGCCCGAAACCAATATTAATAAGGCCACTGGGCCCGATAATGGGTCCGATAATGGGTCCGATAATGGGTCCGATAATGGGTCCAATACCGGCACTAACACTGACACAATCATTACCGCTAGATCCATTAACTTTGGTCATATCGCTAATATTATCAAATGAAGTTGCGCCGATCAATGAAAACACGCTACTACCACTACTACTACTAGGACCAATGGGACCATCGATAAGACAAGACATTCAAATATATAATATATAATAATTGAATTATTTAAATGGTTTAAATGGTAATATACTATAGTATAATAGAAACAGTCAAAACAAAAAAATAAACCACAACCCATGCATATCGCAGATGAATTGGAAGAAACCTTTTCGAACCATAATTGGTCGATGATTAAACGGGAAGATGATCATATTATCTTCAAGAAAAACACCAACAATTACGATTATTTTGACATCCAAATTGGTTCAAAAATCAACATTTCTGTGCCGTTGCTACACAGTAGATTTCAATATTATACTAGATTTGATCTAAATTCAGCGGATTATTTGGATTATATTAAGAATCATTTGGATAATTATGAACGAGAACGAGAAAAAGCCCGGAATTAGTAAAAAAATAAAATTGAAATCAACAACCGTATCAATATAACAATAACAATAACCACAATCAACCACCTAAAAAAATGAATCGCGTATACTATATGCTAAGACAGCGTATACAACAGCACCGATTTATAAAATATCCAATAATAAAATATCCAATAATAAAATCAAGAAAATATAGTACGTTGCTTAATAATAATAATAATAATAATAATAATAATCAAGATGATGATGAGAAGAGAATCATGTTATTACTTGGATGTATAATGTATTATATCTATTCACGAAAAATCCGATAATTCCTGTGTTAATAAACGAACATGTATTTCTAATTCCGCAATCATTTCAGCTGCTAAAGGCGCGAATATATCGACTGTATTATAATCATCTACAAAACCATCAATTAAATAATTTTTATTGTCGGTATATATTTCCATGAATTGTGGTACGCGCGTGCACTTTACACCTTTTTACATTTCAAACGCCGATTTTACTTTATTATTTGTATATTATCAAATAATATATTACATCCTTGCCATCCTGCTCGTTTAGCAGTTGAAGACAATGGTTTTCTTGGTATAATACAATTAGAATTTATATTTTCATTTGTTATGTATAAAATATTTAATATTGTATAAGATTGTTTTTCATATAAAATAATTAAGTAATCTATTTTATCATTAATGTTATTTAGTGTTGTTGAATAATCTCCACCAATTGTCTTAAATTGTTTTTTGCATTTAATATTATTTACTTGTTTATGAGTAACACTTTTTGCTTTTATTTGGTATTTTTGATTACAACTTACACAAATTAAGTCTTTTGATTTTTCATTTGTTTTATATTTTTCAAAATTGTTATTATTACATCTAATACATTTTATTTTATTTTTTACATAATCTTCACACGCTTCTCCAACAATTCTGCTTTCGCTTTTCCAATTATTGTTTTGTTTAACTTGCGAGACAAGTTCGTTTAATTCCATTTTATTTGTTGTTTATTATTATTTCATAATTTAGTAATCAATTTTATATTAAATTATCGGCGTTTGAAATGTAAAAAGGTGTAATAACATAATGGCCAAAAACTTAATAAAAAACTTAATAAAAAAACTTAATAAAAAAATTGATTCTAAACAATCCAACTAACCTAAACATAACCAGATCAACAAGTCTAAAAGAATAATCAATCAGTCAATAAATAATGTCCGCCATATCAACCCAACCGGTAATTAAGAATAGCTATATTAGATGCCATACTAGCCCATATTCGGCACTGTCCGAAACAATGAACCAGCAAAAGCAAGACCAGCATAAGCAAGACCAGCAACAGCAAGACCAGCAAAAGCAAGACCAAGACCAGCAAGAGCAAGAAAAGCAAGACCAGCAACAGCAAGAGAAACAGCAGCAATATAAATTTAAATTATTTGAAAAAGAAGACCAACCAGAACAAGAACACCAATACAATTTCGCGATTCTTCAATTAGAAATTGAGAGTATGCCGATAATATCGCAGCCCCAATCCGTTTCATCGATGACGGATATGTCTGGATCGATGGGGGATTTTACTTCAGATAGACGAAGTAAAATGCAGCATGTTATTCATGTAACAAAAAATATCATGAAAGTATTATCAGCAACAGATACGTCAATTGAAGTCATTGGATTCGATGACGAGATTGAGCCAATAATTCCATTGACAAAAGTCGTTGCCGAAAATATACAAGAATTATATGCACAATTAGAAACCAAACTTTTACCCAGAAATAGTACAAACATTCATTTGGCGCTGACACATGCCAAAAATATTATCGAATCACGTCAGCAAGACCAGCCAAATCAATTCCATATATTTATGTCAGATGGGCAAGTAACATGCGGAACATCGGATAAAGACGAATTATTTGAATTAGTTTCGGACAAATATCCCAACATTTTCATAGGATTTGGAGCGGATCACGATGCATGTTTAATGCAACATTTAGCCAAGAAAACCAATGGATCGTATTATGTAGTTGATAAAATCGAAAATGCGGGACTAGTATTTGGCGAAATCTTGCATGGCATACTCTACCCGGCACTCAAATCAGTTGTTATTGAAATTCAAAATGGCGAGATTTATAATTATTTGAATAATACTTGGTCATCGACATTGGAAATTTCAAGTATTCCATCGGAAGCAAAAAAAACATATCATTTAAGATCACTAAAGCAAGATATTGAACAAGGGTTAACAAAACAAGAACCGATGAGTGCAACTATAACTGCATTGACAGTAGTAGCAGTCCAAATAGTCGAGGAAGTAGAAGAATTGCCAGCATTAATGGGTCAGAGCATTGATTTGTCGAAATATATGTTACGTCAAAAAACAATGGAATTGATGTTCATGGCGGTTGAAATACAGCAACAACCCCAACAACGGCGAAGAAACCGTGAATTTATTGCGGAATTAAAAGATTTCCTTAGATTCTTGCAAAAACATTCAGCACATCATAATTTAAAGGACGATGATTTTATGCAAACGTTATGTGGAGATATTTATATAACAATCAAATCATTCAGTATTCCAAATTCGGCAATGTATTCTGGTGGCCGTCAAAATTCTCAAGGTCGTGAATTATCGTATAATGTGACACATGTAGCTCCCTCCTCACATCTCCAACCACATCTCCAACCACATCTCCAACCACATCTCCAACCACCCCCAAAACTGCGTCGCCAAAATAATGCATTTAATTCGTTGCCTATGCCGTCACCTATGCCGTCACCTATGCCGTCACCTATGCTGTCACCTATGCCGACAATATTTAATTACGACGATTCGTTTGATGTATCTGATGATGAGAATGATGACGATATCGATGTTCCTACTTTATTGCCGCAATTAAGCAGAACTAATACGTCAGCGGGACAAACGGCAATTATGAGTTGTGTAAGTCAAGAGCAAGATGAGCAAAGACAAGAAGAAGAAGCCGAAGACTCTGTATTATCGGTATTAATGTCGTATGGCCAAAAAGCGTATGAAAAGTGGGAAACCCAAAAATGAATTATCTGAAAAATAAAATAAAATAAACAACCTAAAAATATTATAATAAGAATTATAATTATAATAATGATAACAGTACTAAAAAAACATGGTAAAAAAGAATTACATAATAATCTTTTTTTTCGTGATTTGAATGAATTGATGCAGAGCAACACAAAATTCCGAATATTTTACGATAAATATTTCAAAGATTCAAGTGACATACAAACAGTTATTCTATATCTAAAATTATATGAAACCTTGGAAATAGAATACAAACAATATAATAATAATGAAACCGTGGATGAAGATTTATTGATATATGCGATAAAGGAATTGATGTCAAATGAATCAACCCGGAAAAATATATTGAGCTCATTTGATCGATATAATCAAAACAAAAACAACAACAATCCAAACGAAAACAAATATTTATTAGATATTATTTCACAAATAAAAACAATTATGGTACAATCCCAGAAATTACTTGAAATTAAGTAGTCGACTACCGTTCCAAAAATCCTTGTAAATCCTTATAAATTCTCCATGAAAGTATAAGATATTCTAATTTATAGACTCGTTAAAGTTTATAAGATTTACATGATTTTCTTACCGCCAAGGAACGCAGACGGTAATTGCATAATAAAATGCAATTAATCCTAAAAAATATGTATGCTATATCTTGGTTATCGACATCGGCATTTTAGTAGGAAATTTAAAATATTCTC
>TBL_comb47_HYPODRAFT_10007408_pt1 | contig 11519 bp, 6 predicted proteins | sample TroBogypolimnion_40_FD_10682 | JGI IMG/M metagenome (IMG submission 10682) | reverse complement strand
GGGGCGCAGATTTATAGCACGATTGGCAACACGGCTTATGTGAGCGGCTATTTGATTTTCAATCTCTTTTTCTGTCTTATTCTATTTATCCGCAGCCGCTATAAAAACGGGCGCTGGCTTTTTCTTTTACCGATTATCCCCATGCTCTTTGAATTTCGGGCCTGTCATACCTCGGGCGCGATTATCGGCCTGTTCTTAAGTGTCCTCTTAATGCTTTTTCTATTTGGGATTTCTCACCAAAATAAAAAAATGCGCCGGGCGGCGTTGATTGTTTTAGCCATTGCGGTTATCGCGGTCGCGGCCATATTTTCGCAGTATCGTTCCGCTTGGTTCCAGAATAGCTTTTTGAGAAATTTAACTTCGGAAAAAACAACTTTCCAGACTCGTCTTATTTCCTGGCGCGGCGCCATCGCTGATTTTCCCAGCCATCCGGTTTTTGGCACGGGCTTCGGTAATTACGCCATTATTTTTGACAAGCATTTTGATCCAAAATTCTTTAATTACTCCATGACTGAAACCTATTTTGACCGGGCGCATAATAATGTCCTGGATATTTTATCAACCACGGGCGCGCTCGGCCTTCTCGCCTACCTCAGTATTTTTGTGGCTTTATTCTATTATCTCTGGCGCCTCTTTAAGCTTAATGGCCGGGTGGCTGGGATGGGCGAAGAAGCCCAGCGTAAAAATCTGGAGATCATCGTCATTACTTCACTGATGGTCGCTTATTTTATTCAGAATTTGGCGGTATTTGACTCGTTGGTCACCTATATCGGCTTGATGCTCACTTTGGGTTATATTTACTGGCTGGTTCAAGAAAATAAAGCTGAGGCCGAAGCCGTAGAGGATGAGTCGGAAAAAATTTATCCTTTGGCTGTTAAAGGTCCGGGAACAGAAATACTCATCCTCAGTTTACTAATTATTGTCATGTATATTTTTACCATTCAGGTTAACGTCAAACCTTGGCGCATGTTAGACGGCGTGATTGTCGGTTATGGCGATATTGAAATGGGCCAGTATGAAGCGGGCATTGCCGCCTATCATCAGGCGCTCGCCGGGACGCCTTTAGATCATGACGGCCGTGTGACGCTGATTAATTTAGTGGCTTCAGATCAGGCTATTTTGACTCAATTGCCGGCCGCGGAAGTTCCTGCCACTTTAGACTATGTCATCGGCTTGGCCCAGGCGAACGTGGCCATGAATCCAAATGACAGTTTGATGCAGATGCAGTTAGCCCAGGTCTATGATATGGCCGCCCGTTTGAATTACCAAAATTCGGTTTATTATAATTCCTATTCTTCTCAGGCTTTGGCGGCGATTGATAAATCCATTGCGGCGAGCCCGGGTCGGATTCCAGTTTATCTCTTGAAAGCGCGTATGCTGCTCTTGAATGGCCAGCAGACTGAAGCGCTTCAGATTGCCAATTACGCGATTAGCCTCAATCCGGCTTATTATCACAGCTATTGCAGCCTCGCCCAGTTCTATCTAGTCTTGAAAGATGATAAGAATGCGGGCGCACCGCTTAATGAATGCTTGGATTTAGGTAAGGGCGATATCAGCGATTTCGGTTCGGTAGCTTTATTACAAGCGGCCATTAGCTATGAAGCGAACCATGGCGATTATGTTCACGCCCTCGTTCTAGCCAAAGGCTTGGCCGGAATTTATAGTAGCGACGGGGAAGTGTGGTTTAATCTAGCGAAGCTCTATCTTATTACCGGCGACGCGAGTGGCGCTCAGGCGGCCGCCAGCCAGGCCTCGTCCCTGGATCCTAAATGGACAAAATCCTGGAGTGATTTCTTAAAGACTTTCAAGACCGCGAGCGGCAGCGCCCCCGCCACGACAAAAAAATAAAATAATCCTAAAATATTTTAACGAAAAATCAGGCTAAGAGGTCTGATTTTTTTATGAATGAAAAAGCCCATATTTTACGGGCATTTTTTGTAAATTATAGCTTATTCTCGCTTAACAATTAATTAATGATGGCGTCAGGGCTGATTTGCTATAGTGAAAAGGCTAAAAAATTTAATTACAAAATTATGCTCAAATTCAAACACTGGCCGGGACAAGCGCGACGCGCCTGGCGGGCCTGGTCTTGGAAAAAGCGGCTACGGTTTGGACTCTTGCTGCTAGTGATAGTGGTCGGATTGACGCTGGCCATTTCTGGCTTATCTTTGGATAAAGCTTCAATTGCGCTGATATCTTTAAGCCGGTCAGTAGAAAGCTCAACGCCTTGCCATGAGTCCTGCCTGATTGCCCGTAGCGCCTGGGAACAGCTAATTGCCGCCCGTCTACCGGTCTCAGCGCGGCTCAGGCGTGAGTTAAACCGTGTTTTCACCAGCGGCGCGGCCAGTCCAACTTTAAAAAGTGAATTGATAAAAGTGTCCGCTTTAGGCCTTGGTTCAGATAATCCACCCGAATTTGTTAAGGATTACTTGAGTAGCGCCAAGGCGGATCCCAAAGTTTTGGCGGAAATTATAGCTGATTATCCGGAAACGGCTGATGATAATCAAACACTATTCGCTAATTTGAAACAGCAGGCGTCTGATTCAAATATAAGTCCGGCCACGCGGCGTGAGGCCCTAAAGGCGCTGGCGGAAACCGGGGATGCTTCGCTAACTTCCTTTTATTTTTTGTGTTTGAATCAAGATAATGATTTAGGCGTCCGTCAGGAAGCGGTTCGAGCGATTAGTACCATTAAAGATCAAAACCTTGATTATAATGTTAACCAGTTGGCCATAATTAAAAATCTGATTATGGCACCGGACACCGATAAAGCGCTCCGGGCGGATTTGGTGTTCTTAGTGGGAAATTATTATCCTCTGTTTCCTTCAGCCAGCGCGGCCATTCTCAGCGATTTATATAAACAAACGCCGGCTGGCGATAATGTGAGTCGCGCCCTGGCCGCGGATGAATTTAATCGCCTAGGGCGTGGCGCAAAACTGGCGGCTCCGGTGGTTAGCCAAGCCGAGTGGGATGCTTATTATAATCAATAAAAATATGAGATATAAAAAATTTCTTTATTTATTCGCTTTATCTTTATCACTATTATTTTCGCCGTTTGTCTGCCGGGCCATGCCGCCGGGAACATTGTTATATCGGACTTCTGGCCAAGGAAAAATGTATGGTTATAGCGGCGACCCGTTGATCTATTCAGAGAAGGGGATTATCAAGAGTGTTTATTCCGGCCACGCGGCCATGTATATCGGCCAAGAAAATGGGATTGATTATATCGTGGAAGCGGCGGAAGGTGGGATAGTCAAAACACCAGCCAAATATTTTGTGAATTTGGCTGAAGGCGAAAAATTCTTAGGCGCGAAAATACCAAAAAATTTGACACCGGTGGAACAGGCTAAGGCCGTGGCGATCGCCAAAAGTTTAGTGAATAAAAAATTGGCCTACGATTTTGACTTCCAGGCCCAGAAAGGACCGGATAGCGGCGACTGGACTTGTGTCGGCCTGACTGAGAAAATTTATGAAAGCGCGGACATGCCGGATCCGGATAACATTAATGAATTAGTCTATGACCCGAAGCATTATGCGGTTGATATTACGCCCGATGGTTTTGACGATACGAGCGTCGTCAATGATCAGGGCGACTGTTTTTCTAAAGACCGCGAATTTTCTAAAATTAGCCGGCGCCGCGACTTGCTTTTGCCGGCGCCAGAGCTGATTGGTTATGACGCGGGACTGGAACATGACGGCCAACGCTATATATTTTTACCTTACACCCAGTTTTTACAGCCGACGCTCAAGGATGTGCCCGTGGACATCACGGTGGCTTCTAGCTTTGATGGGGCAACGGTCCGCGGGCCGGTTAATACCGTGGGTTTGATCTTAAAGTGGAGCCTGATTGATAATCCGCTATCGTCCGTGGCCGTTGTGGCGCAGAAGATAAAGACTCTCGCCGTGAATGCTTATGACAGTCTATTTTCTAGCGGTTCAGACGACGGTCTCGCCCTAGGCGATGGCGGGACTGTTTCTAGTACGGCCACGAGCAAAACTAGCGCTAAGAAAACGAGCAAAAAGACAGCGGTTGCCAAAACCACTTCTAAAAAAACGGTGACCAAAAGTCCGGTTAAGGTCAATAAGGCCAAGACAATTGCCTCGGTTAGCGGCTCTGATAAACAATCTTCAGAACCAAGCTCTAATACGAGTGAAGAAACCTTGACCACGACCAATACTCAAGCCAAAACCACTCCCGCCAAGGTTGCTCTTCTGCCAGTGTCTCCGGTTAGCATTGTCAAAGCGACGACGACGGTCTCTTCAAATACCCCAAGCAGTTCTAGTTCCGGATCAAATAGCAGTACAGGCGGCTCATCTAATAATGTAGTGGTTAATAATAATTCCGCGTCTACAAATAACGCCGATAACACTCAAAATAGTTCCGGCGATAATTCAAATGTCGCCACCTCCACTGACAACACAAGCGATGATAGTCCTGACGCGACGCCGACCTCAACCCCCGTCGCTCGGCTTAATCGTATTTATGCGACTGGCGATAATGATTGGGTGGAAATCTATAATCCAACGGACCAAGCCTTTGACTTGGCGACAGCGGGCTACCGTCTAGAAAAAACGAAAACCGCTGAAGACCCATCTCTAATCATGCGGATCGGAAATGCCGCTGATGGCACCTATCCGCACGGAACCATGATTGCGGCACATGGGACATATTTGATTGTGCGCGATGAGGCGAAAGCTTTTTACAAGGATAAGGCCGATGCGATTGCTACGCGTGATGACTTTAGCTGGACGGGCAGCGATTACACGATATACTTGGGCACGGATGCCATTAGTTCTTCCACTGATCCGGATATTATGGACGCGGTTGGTTTTGGTTCGGGCGCGACTTATTATCTCGGTTCCGGTCCCGCGCCGAAAATTGATGATAATTATATTTTGACGCGCGTGGCTAGCGCGGGCGATAATCAGACTGACTACCAGTTGAGGCCGACTGATGACCCAGACGCGGTTTTTGATAGCGGTAGCGGAAATAGCACGAGTACGCCGGTTTCGGATACTGGTTTATATTCACCGCCGACGCCATATCTGTCCGAGGGCCTAGTCCATCTTTGGCACTTTGATGAATGCTATGGTTCAAGCACGAAAGACGCGATAAGCGCCGCCCCGGCGAATTTAGCCTTGCAAGGCACTTGGGCGGTTGGAGACTGGGGTTGCGGGTATCAGATTGACTATAAATCGTCGGCCAGCGCGATTTTTTCCCAGCCAATAGATAGCTCCAACTTTAGCGTCAGCTTCCGCTACCGGGCCGCTGGAAATTTTCCCCGGCTCACTTTAAATTGGTCGGGAGATAACGGTTACGCGATTAGCTGGATGTTAAATAACGGACAAAGTAATTTCGCCGGCTTGCCCGGCGTTTATGGCAATTACAATTTTACTTCGCCCTTTGATGATAGCTGGCATCAGGCCACGATCGTGATTAATCAAGCGGAATTATATTGGAGTATATATATAGACGGCCAGGAAGAGTTTCATCAGGCCTTTGCCGACTTTATGCCGCTGATTAACTCGCTGTCGGTAACAAATACCAACGGTCCGGCTTTGATTGATGAATTGGCTGTTTGGAATCGCGCTTTGTCGCAGACGGAAATTTTAGCTATAAATAATGCGGACGCGCCCTTTAGTCCAGTAACTAATCGCGAAGCGCAAGCCGCCCCGGTTCTGAGCCATCATTGGAATTTTGATGAAGGTACTGGCGCGGCGATAGACAACGTGGCCAGCTCTTCCATGGCCATTCCTGATGGTAGCTGGGCTTACTTAGGCCAGATTAAACATGGCCTTAATCCCCTTTGGGGGAAACCCTTAAGAGCTGACTTTGACTCATTAAATTCTCGCGATTTATCAATGGCTTTTTGGTATAAAGCCAATGATGATCCGGGCGCGGTTGATAGCCGGGTTCATATTGCCTTGCGGCAAGACGGGAATGAATTGATGTCGCTGACACCCAGTCCGCATCGCGTTTCCTATTCTTTTAATAGCGACGCCGGCATACTCAGCCAAGGCGATAATAATTTTTTGCCGAAAGATAATAACTGGCATCACTTAGTTTTAACTTATGACTCCTTCCGCTATGTCCTCCATTTTTATGTTGACGGCCAAGAAGCCGCTTCGTCGTCAGAAATTTGGTTTCCCAGCGGTGTCCGGCCTGATAATCTATACATCAATGAAGAAAATGGTTCGGTCAGCCTGGATGAGCTCAGTCTTTGGCAGGGAACACTAAGCGCCAAGAAAGTGAAAGAGCTATACGACGCAGAAAAATAAATAATACAAAGCCTGGCTATCCGCGTAGCCGGGCTTTTTTGATTTACCAGCAACTCTTGATTTTTTCTCGTTTTCCTTGTAATATTTAAACGTTATTAGGGTAAGCGGGCGATCGCTTTTTTTAAGCTTATTTTAGCCTTAAATAAAGAGGAAAGTCCGGACTTCACGGCTTTAAATAGCCAAAACGATAGTGGGTAACGCCCACCGTTCGCTTTCCGCCAGTCGGCGGAGGCGGGCAGGGATAGTGCCACAGAGACCATACTAATCCTGCGATTTTTAACAGGATCAAACGTGAAAAGTGGCCGGGTGTCTTTCGAGGCTACCGGCTTCGACCTCCGGTGACGGAGAGTTCGTGGTAAACCCTATCAGAAGCAAGAGCAAACTTATCATTCCTTCGGGAGCGGTAAAGACAAGTGGCTCGCTTGAGCCCGTTAGCAATAACGGGCCTAGATAAATGATCGCTAGAACAGAATCCGGCTTACGGCTGCCCTAATAACCAATTTTTTAATTTATGAAAAAAACTGAATTATTTTTTTCCACCCTGCTCATTCCGGTGGATTTTATTATCTTGGTCTTGGCCGGAATTTCCGCTTATCACTTAAGATTTTCCAGCCTCTCCGTGGGCATCCGGCCGATTATTTTCAATTTACCTTTTCCGGCTTTTTTCCATTCCTTACTCATTATTGTTATTCTTTGGCTCTTGATATTCGCTCTGGCCGGACTTTATCGGACGCGCAGCGCCCGCAAACTGGCGCAGGAATTGGCGATTATTTTTTTAGCCTGTTCAACCGGCTTGGCGCTAGTCGCGATTTTGATTTTCTTTCAGCGCAATCTATTTGATTCGCGCTTTATTGTTTTGGCGGGCTGGCTGATTGCCATCATCTATCTGAGCATCGCCCATAGTTTCATCCGCTGGCTCCAGCGCCGTCTCTATATTTACGGCATCGGCGTCCGCAAAGTGATTTTAGTCGGCAATTCCAAAACCACGGAAAATTTGATCGCCGAATTTTCGGCTAACCGGAAAGCGGGCTATGAAGTCGTAAAGCGCGTCCGGGATTTTTCTTTGGAGACGGCGCAAGAATTAAACGAGTTCATCAAAGACCACCAGGTTGATGAGATTATCCAAAGTGATCCGAATTTAACCAAGGTGGAAAATTTGCGCCTTTATGATTTTGCCAATGACAATCACATTGTTTATAAATACGTGGCCGATCTTTTGGAAGTAAAAGTTTTACGGACCGAGGTGGCGGAAGTGGCTGGCGTGCCAGTGGTTGAGGTGAAGCGCACCACCCTAGAAGGTTGGGGCCGGGTTTTTAAACGGATTTTTGATATCGTCGTCTCCGGCGTTTTAATCGTGATTTTTTTGCCGCTGATTTTGGTCGTGATGCTGATTATCAAACTTGACTCGCGCGGGCCAATTTTCTTTTCACGCCGCGATGACGGTTCCTATCTTTACCGCGTAGGTGAAGGCGGCGTGCCCTTCAAATATTTTAAATTCCGTTCTATGATTCCGAACTCGGACAGCATGCGCTATAACGAACTGGCTAATTTGAATATCCGCGGCGAGGGACCGATGGTCAAGATTAAAGACGACCCGCGCGTCACGCGTTTCGGGCGGGTCATTCGCCGCTGGTCCATTGATGAACTGGCGGAATTATTCTTAGTCTTTATCGGCCGGATGAGCTTAGTCGGGCCGCGTCCGCATCTGCCGGAAGAAGTGGCCAAATATGAAAATTATCACCGCAAGACTTTAACGATTAAGCCGGGTATCACCGGCTTGGCTCAGGTTTCCGGACGCAGTGATTTGCCCTTTGACGAAGAGGCGAAATTGGATATTTATTATATTGAGAACTGGTCCTTGCTCCTGGATTTGTCTATTTTATTTAAAACCCCGCTGGCGGTTTTCAAACACCGCGCCGCGGAATAATCCCATGAAAGTCGCTCTCATTCATGATCATTTGGCTCAGGACGGCGGCGCCGAAAAAGTGCTGAAGTCCTTGACCGAACTTTTTCCGGACGCGCCGATTTATACGCTTTTGTATGAAGCGAAAAACGTGGCCAAAAATTTTGCCAGCCGCGAAATAATCACTTCCGTGATCCAGAAACTGCCGGGCGGCGTCCGGCATTATAAATGGTATCTTTTCTTCATGCCTTTGGCCGTGGAGTTTTTTGATTTGCGCGAATACGATTTAGTAATTTCTGATGCCAGCGCTTTTGCCAAAGGCGTTTTAACGACAACTGATACGACGCATATTTGTTATTGCCATACCCCGACCCGCTATCTGTGGAGCGATGCGCACGAATATCTGAATGAACTGCCTTATAATAAATGGCTAAAAAAAATAATTTCCCTGGTTTTAAGCCGTCTCCGGCTCTGGGATTTTGCCGCGGCGCAAAGAGCGGATTATTTTTTAGCTAATTCCCAGACGGTAAGCCAACGAATCAAGAAATATTACCGTCGTGACAGCGTCGTAGTGTATCCCCCAGTTGAAGTAGACCAATTCTATATTGCCGAAGGCGGTCCAGCGAAAAATGATGAGGCCTATTTTTTAATCGGTTGCCGCTTGGCGCCTTATAAACGGGTTGATTTAGTGATTGAAGCCTTTAAGCAATTAGGCTCAGCGTATAAATTAAAAATCTTTGGCGACGGCATTGACCGCCCGCGTTTGGAAAAATTAGCGGCGGGTTACTCCAATATTGAATTCTTAGGCCAAGTAACTCAGGAAGAGAAGGCTGGTTTGTATGCCCGTTGCCTGGCTTTTATTAATCCACAAGAAGAAGATTTCGGCATTACCGTTGTGGAGACTATGGCTTCGGGGCGGCCGGTTATCGCCTATCAGAAGGGCGGCGCCACCGAAACGGTGATTGAAGGGAAGAGCGGCTTATTTTTTAAGGAGCAGACGGCCGAGGCGCTAGCGGCCGTGGTCAGAGGTTTTAAGAATGAAAATTTTGATTCGGAAGCGATCAGAGAACAGGCGAAACTATATTCCGCAGCCAATTTCAAACAGCAAATTACTGACTTTATCAGCCAAATAAAAAAGGGCGACTAAATTCGTCGCCCCCCGGGATAAAAGCCGCCATCAGTACCTACAGTCCCCTTTATTCACTGTTACCGTCCAGCTTATTCTTACGGGCATACCGCCACCTCAGAGCCTCGCTAATCCGAGGGTTGTAAATGGGGTATCTAATTCAAGCCGCCGATGTTTCGTTTTGTGGGCTCAAAAGTGCTCTCAGAATAACTACTAGGATTCGGATAAATTGGATCTGCCCGGGACTTGGCCTTATAGGTTCGCTTATATAAAAAGATTCTAACACAGCTCTATTTTTTGTAAATAGTTATGATTATTGGGATAGACATCAGATGTTTAATGGATGAGAATTATAGCGGCGTCTCGCAGTACACCGCTAATTTATTATCGGCCATTTTAGACTTGGATAAAGATAATGAGTATCGCCTCTTTTATAATTCCTGGCGTAATTTGGATACCCGCTTGGCGCTCTGGCAAAGGCCGAATTCCCGGGTTATCGGCCGGCATTATCCGAATAAGCTTTTTAATTATATATTGCAGAAAGGTCTGGCTTGGCCCAAGCTTGACCAGGCGCTCGGCGGCGTTGATTTATTTTTTTCGCCGCATTTCAATTTCAGCGCTTTAAGTTCTCGGACTAAGAAAATTATCACGGTTCATGATCTATCCTTTTTGCGCTACCCGGAATTTTTTTCGCGGCGCAAAAATTTTTGGCACCGCGCTTTGAAAGTTAAGAAAATTCTTAGGGCCGCGGACCGGATTATTGCGGTTTCGGAAAGCACTAAATCCGATATTGTGGAGCTCATCGGCGCCGCGCCGGAAAAGGTAAGAGTTATTTATTCGGGTAACAACCTCAGTGGAAAGCGGCCGAGTGAGCCGGAAATATCCGCTTGGCGTAAAACAAAGAATATTACGGGCCGCTTCATTCTGTCTCTTGGCACGATTGAACCGCGGAAAAATATCGCGGGTTTAATTGAAGCCTTTAACAGCCTAAAAGACCAAGGGGCCTATTCCGATATAAAACTGGTTTTGGCTGGCGCGCGCGGTTGGAAAAATCAGAGTGTGGCTGAAGCGTTTAAAGCCTCCCCTTATCAAGAAGATATTATTTTTTTGGGCTATGTCAGTCCAGCAGAACAAGCGATTTTATATGCCAGCGCCGAAGTTTTTGTTTACCCGTCGTTCTATGAAGGTTTTGGTTTCCCGCCCTTGGAAGCGATGTCCTATGGCCGGCCAGTTATCTGTTCTAATAATTCCAGCTTGCCTGAAGTGGTCGGCGAAGCCGGCCTAATGATTAATCCGGATCAGCCAGCGGAAATTAGTGCGGCCTGGCGTTTGATTTTAGATGATGAAAATTTGCGGAACCGGCTCAAAGAGAAAGGCTTGGCGCGCGCTAAATTATTTTCTTGGCCTAAGGCGGCCGGCGAATATCTCGCCTTGTTTAATGAATTAAGCCAGCATGATGAAAAAGCCAGCTAAAAAAATAAAAATCTTAGTGGCTATGTCCGGCGGGGTTGATTCCTCGGTCGCGGCTCAACTATTAAAAAACCAGGGGCATGAAGTGGCTGGCGTTTTCTTACGTTTCTGGAAAGACGACTCGCCTGGCGCGCCCGCGGAAAATCGCTGCTGTTCCTTGGCGTCGCTGTTGGATGCCCGGGCGGTGGCTGGAAAAATCGGCATCCCTTTGTACACTTTGAATTTTGCCGCGCCATTTAAAAAGGCGGTCGTGGATAATTTTTTGTCGGAATATAGCCGAGGCCGGACGCCTAATCCTTGCGTGGTTTGCAATAAACAGATAAAAATCGGTCGGCTTTTGCAGTATGCGCGCAACCTTGGTTTTGACTACGTCGCGACGGGCCATTATCTTAATTTGAAACGCGAGCGCGGCGCGGTTCAGCTTTTTAAAGCCAAAGATAAAAAGAAAGATCAATCATATTTTTTATACACTTTTTCGCCCGCTGAATTGAAACATCTCTTATTTCCATTAGGCGCTTATACCAAACCGCAAGTCAGGAAACTGGCCGCTAAATTTCATTTGTCCGTGGCCGCCAAGCCGGAAAGCCAGGATATTTGCTTTTTGTCAGGCAGCCATAATAATTTTTTAAAAAAATATTTAAGTCTGGCAAAGGGTGACATCCGCCTTTTAGAGACCGGTGAAAAAATTGGTGAACACGATGGCCTGCCGCTCTATACAATTGGCCAGCGCCGCGGGCTAGT
>TBL_comb47_HYPODRAFT_10007402_pt1 | contig 11528 bp, 7 predicted proteins | sample TroBogypolimnion_40_FD_10682 | JGI IMG/M metagenome (IMG submission 10682) | reverse complement strand
CCTGCGCCGCCAGGAACAAATGGTGGCGGGGTCTCCGCCGATAGCGGATATGCGGGCAGTGTGACCGGGATCTCCATGCCGCACTCGATCGGCGTCTGTTGGAAGAACTGTTGCGCGTATTCGCCAATGTAGGCCGCCAAGTGCTCCAAGGTATCGTTCCGCGGGTTGACCGCCCAGACGATTTCGTCGAGGGTGGCCAGCACGTTGCGCGACGTATCGGCAATGCGGTCCAAGCGCTGCCGCACTTCCGCCGGGCGTTCCGAGCATTCCTTGGCCAGTTCGCCCAGAAACGACAGCTTGGCCAGGCGGCTGCCCAGTTCGTCGTGCAGATCCTGGGCAATGCGGCGGCGCTCGAGTTCGGCCGCTTGCTGGGCTTCCAATAGCAGCAGGCGGCGCTTCAGGCGGCGGCGGGTTTCCAACCACACCACCCCACCCACCATGGCGGCGGCCCCGAGCCACAAGGACACCCGGAACCAAGCCGTTTGCCAGAAATAGGGTGCCACCGTGAAGGTCAGCACGGCACCGGCGTCATTCCAGATCCCTGAATTGTTAGACGCGCTCACCAGGAAGCGATAGCTCCCCGGCGGCATTTGGCTGAAGTACGCCATCCGCTGCGGCCCGGCCTCCACCCAGTTGTCATCCAATCCCTCCATGCGGTAGCGGAAGCGGATGTTGTCCGGCCCCGAGAAATCCACCACGTTGTAATTGACGCCCAACCGGCGCACGCCCGGGCCCAACGGCAAATTTTCCGTGAGACCGCGCAACTCCACCACGGGCACCGCCCCGCCGCGAGCCGGTGCCGCGCGGTTCTCGCAGGCCGCGACAGACCGGCCGTTGACGTTCAGGCGTTCGATCAGCACTGCCGGAGGTGGTGGATCATCCGTTTGTCCAGGGTGGACGACGGCCAGGCCATTGGCGGTTGAGAAGCAGAGTTCGCCGGAGCGGCTGCGACATGAGCGGGGCCAGCGTTCGATACTCGCCTGCATCACCGGCCAGCCTTCGTCGTGCCCGTACAGCCTGGGGTGGAGCCTGCCCAACTTGCCGTCGGCCACTGCCGCCAGTTCCTCCAGCTTGAGCCGCAGGATGCCGCGATTGCTGAGGCACCACAGCCCGCCTTGCCCGTCCGCCTGGATTTGGAAAATGCCTTCGTCCTCCAATCCCTGGCCCATCCCGAAGCGGAAATAGCGGCCCTGTTTGAGCCGTCCCAGACCGCAGGTGGCATAGCCAATCCAAAGGCTGCCATCCGGCGTGGCATTCAGGCTGCGAATGAGGTTGGGGCCGTCGGCAGCTTTGGGTGTTTCATCGACCAGCGCATCCCCTTTGACGCGCAGAATCAAGCCGCCAACAGTGGCCACCCACACGGTGCCCTCCTCATCTTCCACCAAGGCGCCGACAATGCCTTTGGCGGAAGGCAGCTCAAACATCTTCCACCGGCCGTCGCGCAACCGGGACAATCTTATGGAGGATATCTCACCAGCCCACAAATCGCCGTTCGACCCCGCCAGCAGCGAACCAATCCCGGACACCTCCGAAACGCGGCTGGCGAGTCCGCCCTCCTGCCAATGAAACAACCCCTGACCGAAAGTGCCCGGCCACACGCCGCCGTGCGAGTCGGGCGCGACGCAGGTGACCTTGGCTTCCGGCCAGCGAAGTTGCGTGGCGGTCACGGGTTCCCATTCACCACCCGGCAGACGCAAGCGCAGTCTATTTTCGCCGACCACAAAGCGCGTGCCATGAGCATCCTCGCCCACCGATTGGACGCCCGCCGCCACGGCCGCAGACGAGGTCACCAGTTCCACTGACCGCAACCGGACCTGAATCAGGCCGGCGCTGCGGGTGCCGACCCACAGATTGCCTTCGCGATCATCGGACAAGCTCACGATGTACGGGCACACGACCCCTGTCATCCGGAAACCCCGACCATCGTGGACGAACAGCGAGGCGGTCGGGGCACCCTGCGCGTGGGTGTGGCCACCCACAGCCAGCCACGATGGTCCTCGTGCATGACCTTCACGTCCCCGGCCGGAACCCTTCCTAACAATTCCGCGGTCCCGCCTTCGCGGAATTTCCAGATCCGCTTGCCATCGCTGAGCCAAACCCCGCCCTGGCGTGCCGCCTCGATGCTGACCAGAGCTTGCTCCTGCGTAAGCAAGGGCACCAGGTGCCCGGCACGCAGCACCCCCACATCGCGCCCTCGGGCAAACCAGACTTATCCCCGGGAATCGCCTGTCAGCATGGTCACGCCCTCCCCAGACGGGCTGGCGGCGGCATCGATGGTTTGCACCTTGCCGTCCTTGATCCGGCGAAGCGAAGCTGAGTTCCAATAAGACAACCAGATGGCCCCTTGCCCGTCCTCGGCCATGCACATCGGTTTCCCAGCCGGCAATCCGTCCTGCCGAGCGTAGATCCGGGTAGCTTATTCATTTTGTGTCATCTAGCGTAACTGATTGGATCACCACGGGCCCGAGCAGACCGGACGTGAGCAAGCCGGATCTTTCAGGAGGATTTTGAGGATTAATCGGGCTGAAAGCGATATTGCTATGGGTGTAACGTTTCTCCTCGGGCAACGAGGCGTCACCGATCCGGCGGTTCGGCCACAGATTGATCACCTCAACCTCCAATTCATTAGGCCCGGTCTTCACCGCGCCGGTGATCTCAACGCGCCAGGGCGCCGTCCACACGATTCCCAGATCCTTGCCATTGAGCTTCACCCGGGCGGTGTATTTCACGGCAACCTAGCGAGAGGTAGAGTGGCGCGTGATTGCCAGCCCCGCCCGCAAAGGTGAAGGTCTTGTGATAGATCGCCGTGCCAGAGTATAACTTGATCCCTTCCTCAGGCCGCTTGATCCAATCATCGAGCTGCTCAAAATTCACCTGGCCGGGTCCACCCCACTTCGGGTCGAAGGTCACCTGCCATGCCCCGGTTATCTCCTGTGCCGTCTTTACCGACGGGAAATTCTTTGCCGCTGCATTCTGGGCTTTGGCCGCAGGCTTCTGTATATCTTTACTGAACACCACGAAGGCACTCTCAGACGGCGCGAATTCCAGCGGAATTTCGGTCATGCCGCCTTCCAAGGCCTTGTACTCCTTGAGTTCGCGCACCTGGCCGGTCACCGGATTCCACAACTCCACACGCGCTCCGCTGGCGCGGAAGGTGCACGACAGCGTCTCGGCGCGGTCCATCCGGTTGGCGACATAATAGATCTCGGCGCCCTTGTCGCTGCGGTGAATCCAGTCGATGTAGGTGTCGGGCTTGCCGCCGGCATGACTGAAATCGGGATTGATCTTGGCCTGGGTGAGCAGCTCGCGCGGCGTGGTTCCCCACACCACACGACCTTTGCCGACGACGTGTTCCTTGACCGTCTTGCCATCNCAATTGCNCCACAATTCCGCCGCCAATGCCTTCACTTCCTGATCACAACGCGGATAGTCAGTCAGCCCCGGTGCCGCCACAGGCTTGGGCCCGACCAGGGTCATGCCGTCGCTCACCAGCTTCTTGAGTTTGCGCAGCACTTCTACGGTAATGGTCGTGCAGTCAGGCAATACCATCATCCGGTAGCTCATGCCNTCCGGCAGCACGATCTTGCCGTTCTTGACACCGATACGTGTTAGAATAATCTCCGTATTGCAGACATCATAGTCATAGCCAGCCCCGAGCCCCGGTTCGACGTGCTTGGGCTGGACGAAATTGGGGCACTGGTCGCCGTTATAGAACAACACATCGGCCGCAAAAAGTCCCTGGCGCAGCATGTGGCTGCAGCGCGCGATGTAATCATCGAAACCACGTACCTGGCTCCACCAGGTGACTTTGCGGTTGAAATAGGTCCCGGAGCAGAATTCCTCGCCGGGATATCCCTCATCGCTGCGCGTGGCGCTGGAGAATACGAAAAAGCTGTTGAAGCCTTCGCAGAACGCCCGGTCGGCGGTGGGTTTGAGCGAGGCCGGATACTCCTCCCAGTGAAAGTGTTGCAGGGCGGAAAATGCTTCGGCGGCCACGATGGGCTTGCCATAGAGGTGACCCGCCGATGCGGCCTGCTTGGCGGACTTGTTCTGCTTATCTTCGGTCCAAAGCCCACATTGCCAGAATTCGCCCATCGGAATGGCGCAGCGACCCAGGTTTTTGAGGCCGTCCAGCGACATCCACTTCGGACAGCATTGGCCCCCAGCCTCACTCTGCTGGATGATGCCCTTGGCCTCTGCCAGCTTGGAAAGGCGGCCGAAATAATTCTCGGCCACGCAATCGGCCACGGTTCTGCGGTAATCGTATAGGAAACGGTCAGTGAATTCAGGACTGACCAGTTCCCAGCCTGCCAACGCCGGCAGATACGGCACAGGATCATAGCCACGGTATTTCTTGAAATCATCGCGGAAACCCGCCGACCAGTTAGGCAGCTTCATTTCCCAACTATCAACCTGCACGGAGCGGAAGACCTTGCCTGTTAATGGGCCGGCTTCCTCAATGAGCGGCGCGCCGGCATTGGCGAACTGGAAATCCATCGCCGCGGGGTCCAACGGGTCGGCTTCCAGCCCTGACCCGGTCGGCGACGACCAACTGGTCACGTCGCCCGTCATGGTGTAGCCGGTGCGCAGGATGGTCCACTTGCCTTCCGGGACATCCCACTCCAGCACGCCATCTGCGGTGCATTTGTCGGTTAGATCAATAATGGATTTCAGGGTGACGGTCGCACCCGCTTCAGCCGGTAGCAGCGGCTTCATCGGCTCGGCGCAGATTTCCTTGAGAGGAGTCTTGACCGCATCGCCGAGGGAGTCCTGCACGAGCTTATACGTCAACTGCTTCTGCCGGTCCGGGCTGGACTTGGTAGAAACGTTGGGGAACGCCTGGATAGCGATATCGCGATAGAATTTCGGATCGCCAGGCTGTGCCAGCTTCTCTTTGAAATGTTTGGGCCCGGTGACCACCACTTCCGAACTGACCTGTTTCTTGCAGCCAAACTCGGGCTTGATCCATGGTCCGCCGGCATTCCAGCCGCTACAGAGGATCGCGCTGACGCCGAGGCCGAGCCGCTCGGCTTCTTTCACCGTGTGTTTGNACAGGGCCCTCCATTCCGGGCTCATATAATCAGGACCTTTGCCCCCAACTCCCGGACCGCTGATGCTGTAAACGGTCACGCCGCCGATGCCTTGGGCCTTCATGGCTTCCAAGTCGGCGGTGATGCTTTCGCGGTCCACCTTGTCACCCAGCCAGAACCACCACGTCCACATCCGCGCCGATTCCGGCGGCGCGGCAAAATCATTTTTCAGATCGCCGGCCAGCAGCGCCATGCCGCTCCAGCAAACTCCCATCACGGCTGTTATGTTAATGAATCGTTTCATAGCATATTTTCGTTACTACTCAGGTCAGCAGGGTCTATCAATTTGGATATATTAACCGCAGATGGACGCAGATTTACGCAGATGGGAAGAAAAGAAGGGATTGCTGGGTTGGTGGCTGGCGTAAATAAACAGAATTCCATCTATTATCCATATATTCATCCGCGTCCATCCGCGTCCATCTGCGTCCATCTGCGGTTTGATTTCTAAAATCTTCAATGAATGACACCTGAGTAGCAACCATTCTCGTTAGCAGTAAAGTTCCAACCCGTATGGCTCTAGTGATTCGCTGGGCCCTCACACTTCACTTCGTTCTCAACGATCCATTGGACCGGTCCGAGCAGGCCGCCAGGGAGCAACGCGGCGTCTTTCTTGAAATAGTTATAGGTCACAAAGCACTTGCGGCCCTGCGACGGCCGCGGCTGGTTTTTCACAAACCAATCCGGGTAGGTTTTCAGACACCGCCCGCCAAAGTCGCGGAACCCCTCCCATTCATCCCATTTGCAATCCTCGGGCTCCTGCTCGTCGCCGATGAGACGGTTGGCCCAGGTATTGGTCACCCGGATCTCTAACTTATTTGCGCCGGCTTTCAGAGCGGTAGTGATATCCATGCGGAAGGGCGGATACCAGACCACACCCAGCGAGCGGCCGTTGACATTGATGGCAGCCATCTCATGCACGGTGCCCAGATCCAGGATATAGCGCTGACTCGGGCGCAGCGCGTCGAGCTGGATCTCTTTGCGATAGCTGGCGGTGCCTGAAAAATACTTGATGTTAGGGTCGGCGTTCTCGCTCCAGGAGCGCAGTTCCGGGAAAGTTGCTTGGGCAGGCGCGCCCACAACCGGCGCGAACCCAACCTGCCATGGCCCGGCCAGCGCGATGGGCGCAACGGCTTCCACCGCGTATGGGGCACGCTTGCCGGAAGCGAACACGATTTCGCCGCGACACTTTGCGGCGCTGCGCACGACGACTTTGCCGGACTCATCCACCCGGGTCGTGAATGCGGCCTTGTCGGCGGAGGCGATTTCAACGGCGTGGTCGTTCGGTGCCGGTTTGCGGAACACCACAAAGATCGACTCGTGAGCATTGAGGTGCATCAGAAGGTCCGTGCGCCCGGCGGCGGTTTTCCACACGGCAGCGGCTCGGGACGTGCCGTCCAGCGGCTGCCAGAATTCCGGCAGTTTGCCGGTAACGCGGAAGGATCCGGTAAAGTCGCGCGCCTCATCGCTGGTATTGGCCAGGAAGAAAATATCCGTGTCGCCATCTTTTCTGGCCGTTGTACGGATGTCGGCACCGGGGGTTGTCACGGGAGGCGCTAGGTTCACGGCCTTGGTTAGAACCTTCNGGTTGCTCCAGATCTCCTCGCCGAGTTTCCTGACCTCAGCATCCGCGTTCGGATAGCCGGAAAGACTGGGCGAGCGCACGGGCTTCGGTCCGGCGATGACCCCACCGGCGGCCACCAGTTTTGTGAGCGCCCGGGCGACCTCGGGCAGCATCACTTCCTTGGGGGGCAACTGGAGGAATGGGTAGCGCCGACCACTGGGCAGCACGATCATGCCGTCCTTGACGCGCAGGTCGCCATGCAGCAGAGCGGCGATCGGGATGGAGTCGGCGCCGGCGGGAGAATGCTCAAGCGCCAGGAAATCGGCGACGCCCTCGCCGCGCTGGAGCAGTGTCTGCACCCGGCCGAGATAGGCGAAATAGGCTTTGCCGGGCTCGAACCACGTTTGGTTACGGCCGAAATGCGTGCCCCACCAACCCATGCCGATGCCGGGCTTGTATTTTTCGTCGAATGGTTGATGGACCCAGTGGTGCAGAGCCACGCGATTGACACCGCTGGCGTAGGTTCCGTCGGTGCAGGTTTTCAAGAAAGCCGGGGTCTCGCTCCACCGACTCAGCGGAGGCATGCCGGTGAATGATTCGGCAGCAATGACACGGTGTCCGGCGGCGCGGCCTGCAGCCACGATGTTATAGTCAATGCCGCCTTGGCCACCGGTCCAGAATTCGCCCATCGGCGTGTCAGCCAATGCCGAGCCGGCAATGGTATCAAACGGGCCGGTGTAAGGTTCCCAGTCAAATGTCATGCCCGCCGCATGAACCGCGTCGGAACCGGTGTGGAAACCTTCGAGAAACAGTGTTTTGATCACCTCGCGGTAATCCCATTCGAAGCGTGCAGTCTGGTCCGCGCCGACCACGATGCGGGCCTCTTCTTTGCGGCCTTCGGTAACGAGCGAGTTCATGGTCATCAGCCACGGCAGCGGATCGTAGCCCTTCAGCCGCTTGAATTCCTCCCGAAAATGAGCGTTCCAGTTCTGGTCGCCGGCCTCGTAACTGTCGATGAGGATGTGGCGGAGACTCTTGCCTACAAGAGCGCCCAGGTTCTGCTTGAGCGGTTCTAGCACCTGTTTCCAGTGATAAATGTTCTGTTCGACCGACATCTTGTCCACCTCGAACGCCTTGTTGAGCATGTCGTCGGGAACCGGACTTGATTGGTGGCCGCTGAATGCGTAGCCGAGACGATAGACGTTCCATGCACCGGCCGGGGCCTCCCAGACGAGGTGGCCCTTCGGGTCCATCTTGGCACTCAGGTCGATGATCTTGTCCAGCGGAATGATGCCTTCGGCGGGCACGGCGAACACTCCGATGTCAACCAGTTGGGTGCCGGACAGCGGCAAATCCACAGCGACTTGCTTGCCGCCCTGGACGGTTTGCATTTTGCGCAGCAGTTGTTGCATCCCGCGTTCGGGAGTGATCCAAGGACCGCCGGTCGTCGAGTATCCGACGCAGTCATGCATGCCAAGCTCAAGCCCCAGGCGATTGGCCTCCGCTGCGGCGTGCTTCATCATTTCCCACCACTTCGGACTGCGGTAGGTGATTTCGGGCCAGGGACAATTGGCGGTTGGTTTGGCGCCGACGGTCACCGCGGAGGTGAGGTGGAAAATCGTCGCGCCGCCGATGCCGGCCTCCTTCATGGCTTCCAGGTCCCGGGTGATGCCGTCCTTGCTGATGTTGGGGCCCATCCAATGCCACCACACGTAAGGCCGCGCCGCGACGGGCGGATTGCTGAAATCCATTTCCATGGTTGCCGCCGTCGCCGCCTGCCGCAGGGCGGCCGCGCTTGCCAGAAGCAGTGTCCAATAACAAATCTGTCTGATTCGCATAATTTTGTTCGTCAATTTTCCGCCAGAAGTGCCAGATCGAGATACTGGCCACCCACCGTCTGGTGGGTACCCGACTGGCCAAAACCATACTCGAATCGACCCCGGCTCGCCAGGCTCTGGAACTTGCCGTGATCGCTCTTTTTGAGCTGCTGTGCGATGCGCATCGCCTGTTCCGGCGTCACAAACCGCATCGAGAGAGCCAGGGCGTTGGCCTCGGAACCGGATTTGGGTGTCTCCAACGCCTCGCGGAAGCATCCGTTGGTCTCATCCCAGAGCCGCTCGAAGATAGCCTTCTTGAGCACATCCGCCTTTTTCTGTGAGGCCTGCGCGTCGTCCACCAGGCCAAGCCTGTTAGCAATGCGCGCAGTATCTCTAAAGACACCCCACAACAGGATATTCACGTAGGAGCGCGTGCGGACATCGCCAAGCTCAAGATTGCAGGCGTGCTTGGAGGTCTCGGGACGCTGCACAAACAAGCCATTCCCGCCAATCCTTGAGCCAAGATATTTCTCAAGGCGCTTGATCGCCGGATAGACCTGCTTCAGCGTTTCGACATCATCCGTATATAGCAGATGATCCCAACCAACCGGTGCCAGCCACGCGGCAAACTCGTCGGAGGGAAACGGTCCGAAATCCCCCGAGGGCGGCGGCACGCTGCGCTCGGCATACGGCGAGGCATGCACGTAGCCTTCCGGAGTTTGGTTGAATGCCATCATCTTGAGCGAGTCGCGCAGATAGGTCGGATTCGCAAACGCATAATAAACATTCCGCTGCCCGAAATAGAGGTCGCCGGTCCAGAGCAGGCGGTCGCGCTCGCCGCCATCCACCACACATGAGAGTGTGCGTGCGAACTGCCACTTGGACAAATCGCCGGAGAAATCGTCAGTCAGGAGCTTCTGTCCCTTGCCGTCCCTGACGATGATATAATCAAACAGCGGCCATTTCTCCTTGGGCGTGTAGAAGCCCACTCTTCCGGTGGCAAACGTGTCGTCGCGCGACCCATCGATCACCGTGCCGTCCAGCCGCGTCGTCAGGGCCGGGCCGATCGCCGAGATCTCCAACTTGTATTGACGGCCATCTATCAACGGCTCAGGGAGCTTCTTGTCGCTGATGACCGTATCCTTGCCGTCGATGCGCTTGCGCAGCTTGAACACCCCGTCAAGCGCCAGTTCCGCCGTGTAGGCATTGCGCGCGTCCTTGGCGCGGAAAGCGATGCCCGCTGCGGCAACGAAATGAGGATTGGCCATGAGTTCAAAGAGCGTTTCCTGTTCCCCGAAATCCAGGATGACCACCGGCTTGACCCCGCCATTTTCATAGGTCAGGCGGCAGCTCCGGCGATCCTCACCCAGAAGCGCGTCGGCTCCCTCGACCTTCCCCTCGGTGCGTGTGACGCACACGGGTTTGACCCGATCGGTGGTCGGTGTAAGAATGTGTTCCTTTGCCTGCTTCAGCCATGGTTCTTCACCGGTCTTGCCGACTCTCTCAGGGACCGGCAAGCTGGTCAAGTCCGCAGCCACAGCAGTCGGCATGCATAACTGCAACTGAACCATCCACAGCAACCCAATTGTCATATTTCTCACACTCATTCCTTCACGAATACACATAAGATCCATTTGTATATCATTTGATTTTCCCTGCCAGAACATCTTCCGGCCTGCCCTTGAGCCGGCCCTGCCCCGATGTGTTACTCGTCATGGAGCCATTCATGCCACGCCTGATATCCTCTTTAACCATAACACGCTCCATCTGTTCCCTGTAATCCATCCCTGTATCCCCGAAAAGCTCAGTGCAGTTGTTCGAGAGGAACGTCTGGTCGAAGCCGTAGCGGAACGGGCCGGCGGGAATCGGCCGGTTGCGGTCACCGCCGTAGAGATGCCACTTGCCGACATAGCCGCAGGCGTAACCGGCGTCGCGCAGAACCTCGCCGAGGTAACGGCCTTCGCCCGGAACGATACGGATGTCGTTGCAAAACGCGCCGCTGCGCAGCGGGTGCTGGCCGGTCAGGAGCATGCCGCGGAACGGCGTACACACTGGCGAGCTGGAGATGCATTGCGTGCAACGCAGGCCCTGCGCCGCGAATTTGTCGAGGTTCGGCGTGACGATGTCCTTGTTGCCCGCGCAACCAAGCATGTCGAACGACTGTTGGTCGCTGAACACAAACACCAGGTTGGACCGGCCCGCGGCGGATTTCTCCACGGATTGGGACACCGTCTCGGCACAGTGTCCGAGCACTGAAATTCCCAGCGCCATTGCAACCCCTGCCAGTATCGCAAATTCACGCCGTCTCATTTTCAGTTCGTGATCACTCGAAAAACGCCAGGGGAAAGAATCGTGCCCCAAAACCGGATCGGACTTGACGCCAAGCGAAAGCTTCATGCGCAAAAGCAATCAAACCACGAACACAATGCAATCGTATTTTGTCAAAAAATGATTTTCATTGACAATTGACGTCTTCTTCATTGTGTTTTCGGCGTCTGGGGTACCTATCGTGATTGATTTTGCTTAAATATGACCAACTTGATGCGAACCGCACTGCGAAGCCGGGAAATTTTGGAACTGATCGACGAGATTGGGCAGTTGAGCGTGGCGGAGGTTTGCGCGCGACTGACGCTCTCGCCTGCCACGGCGCGACGCGCCTTTGCGAAGCTTGCCACCGACGGCCTGGCAGAAAAGGTCTGGGGTGGATTGATGCGGCGAAATCCAACCGCCGCTCCCGGCGCCGAGATGGTGCCAAGCAGCCTGCGGGAGAAATTGAACGCGGAGGCCAAGGAAGCGATTGCGCGGCAGGCAGCCATGTTGGTCAAGGATGGCGATGTTGTGGCAATTGACGGCGGAACCACCACCCTGCGCCTGTCCAGATTGCTCATCCAGGCCTCGCCCGGGATGTCCATCCAGGACGGGCCTTCTTCCAAGGCCATCAGCCCGAGCTCGTCGAGGTCGTCCAGAAAGGCCGGCGAGTGCGGATAGTGGGAAAGCCGAACCCAGTTGATCCCCATCTTCTTCATCTGCTCGGCGTCGTGGCGGTGCAGGCGGTTA